>Ga0302186_10001175_pt1 | contig 22315 bp, 12 predicted proteins | sample II_Bog_E1_2_FD_198782 | JGI IMG/M metagenome (GOLD analysis project Ga0302186, IMG submission 198782) | Peat permafrost microbial communities from Stordalen Mire near Abisko, Sweden - II_Bog_E1_1 | ecosystem: Environmental > Terrestrial > Soil > Wetlands > Peat | place: Sweden: Abisko...
TAATAGGATACATATAAATATAAGGTCAGATCGGGAAGTCACAATCTACTTTTAAATATTTTTTTATGTTGTGAGTTTTGCGAAGCTCACATAAACACATTGATCCATGAGATTGAAATAGCCTGACTACTGATTATGAGAGTCCAAACGAATAAATCTCTCAATACAAAAAACACCTTGTTAGCATGACAAAACAATACTTGTAAAACTACAAATGCATAAAAAATCATTTTTGATTCTGTTAATTGTTTTTATACGATCATATTGTTCTATATGTTGGAACAAGTAAGTAGAACCTGCAGTCAGCCTAGATTTTTAAATTTTATCATTAGTGAAAAATTCCCAAAACTATATACCTTATGGCGACAATCACTATCAATTTGGTTGCTTATGATCGCTATGAGACCACTTTATTTGATTAAAATCTTAGTTTTACAATAATTTCAAAATATAGGCTTGATATTTGAATTGGTTCATGAGACTCAGTCCAACATGTTTCAAAAACAAAATATAAAGTTCTTAACTTCCATATTGTATTATTTATGCTGTCACTCATTGAAATCGATTCTAAATATATTTCGATACTTAACAAAAACTCCAATTTAAGCATCAATTGCATATAATATGAATGAATGAATGAATGAATGAATGAAATAAAGAAAGAAAGACAAAGTAAGTTAAAATAATGTGTTAATGAATTCAAACCCAGTTTTTTCAGTTTTTAGGAGGAGCCTTTAGCTTAGACAAGTAAAAGAGTATGGACGGTGAATATCAAGTGCACTAACTTCAGCCCGCTCATTTTCTCCTTGCAAAAATGCCTCTCTTGAGATTGATATGTAAAATCATTTTATGTTTTAATTAATAATATTTGTTTAGTGTTTAGAAGGTAAAGAATGTTACCAAACCTAAACGGCTGCTATCTTCCTTGTTACAATGATGGATTTTTTAATTTCGCATACCCTCCCAACATTATACACTATCCGCCAAACAACTTTTATCTTCTTTCTCCAACAATCATTCCTTAATACACTATGTATCAAAATCCTTCTTCTTTCTGGAGGCCTTCTCTTGAATCCATAAGGTCTGATATCAACGAAAGGCAAGTTTAAATACTTAGTACTGCAATAAAAAAAGAAAAGAAGACTCGAAAAAGATGCTGCTAAAAATAGCTCTAATCAGCCAAGAAGAACAGTGAATCCAGTATCGTTAGTCAACTATATTCATGGCTCAGCCACCGGCGTAAATCAGAAAAGATCGTCAAAAGAGTGGCCGCCAAATTAAGACGGGCAATGGATGAGGAGAGGATTATATCAGTTTTCTATAAAGTTGTTAGATCAATAATTCTTCTAAGAGGTAGAAAATATGTAAACAGGGACAGCCTTTTGAACTTCTTTACTCCCTAGACCTACAGTGAAGAAATGCCTGACGCCGAAGAAAGCTTTAAGAAAGCAGGAGCTATGACCATGGATGAATTTTGTTACATTTTTCGAACATGCAGCTTCAAATTTTTGATGGAAGTGAAAGTTCCTGAAATTTTAACTTCAAAACTAGTGTCATTGAAAACTAAGAGTTAAAATCTGAAGAGGAGGAGAGTGGTGATAACTACCATTCTTTCATCTCTTCGTTAGGATTAGGCCCAATGACGGCTTAATACTTTATATCTCACGATATCATCGAATGATATCAATATCCAGTTATTATAATTGATATTGAATCTCAAATATATATTTTGTGCCTCTTATGGTCGAGCAAATTATTAATTATTTTATAAACTGATTCCTTCATTGAATACTTATAAATAAACACGATAAAAATAGACACTACAACAAGAATAAGACTCATTAAATTCTTTTCTTTATTCAGTATCTTTTAGACATCAATCTCAGTTGTTGCAAGTGTCGTAACATCAAGTATTTACAAGTGATCAACATGAAAGTGAAATTAAGTTAAAGTGAATTTAACAAAGCCTCATAATCAACAAACAAATTGATAATTTGCTTGATTATAGTGCTGCTATTTGTATTTTCCTCTCCCTTACGATTTTGTCAGCTAATCTAATATCTTCTCAAGTGTTTCAACTTCACTTCGTACTATTGTATTCTCTCTAATGTTCTGTTTTTCAATATTAGGCGAAATTCGTGAATAACTGAATAATCTGAAGTTTTGACTTTAATTGATCTTCTGCTGGAATTGATAAAATAAGACTTTGGACCAGATTAAAAATGCGATCGATGATATCATAAAGGGCAAAGTTTCAAAAGATACAATATTGCTTTATTTATTGATATGTTTCTTCCTTTCTTTCTTTATTATATATTTAGTCATTTATTGAATATTGAATATTTTTTTTAATTTCCATAGTTATTCATAAAAATTTCGTATACTTTTTTTCAAGAGTTTTAAGTATAGATCATACTATATTTCCAGTAAGAAGAACCAGATCATGTCGTCTCTCTTAAAGAAGGAAATCGCTAAAACAGATTAAAAAAACTCCAATAAATGCCTGTCCGACCAAAATAGACATATTGCTATTTTTATTAATTAGTCAAGTAAAATAAATGATTCCTGCTTGCATTCAATCTGAGAAACTTTGTATTGAAATATTTTCAATATTTACTAACAAAATTCTTAAATTTATTCTAGATTAGAGTAGTTCTCGATTAAAGTTTGAAAAAATCTGCTCGAATATTTTACGCCCTGATCCCAACATCATTGTTTGAAGTTTTTCCAAGATAAACAAAGATGACTGGAGATATCATTTGACTGTCTGCTAACTTGGGAAAATAATTCTTAATCTTTACAGAAAATAATATTTTCTTTGAACCTTGATAAATCATTCAAATCGCTTAAAAGATACAGACAAGAATAATTTCTCAGAATATTTTCTCCAATGTTGGCAATAAAATCAGAAAACAGTCAATTTGTTCAATTATAAAGTAAATATACAAATCTAATTAAAAAGAGATTTTCTAATTTTAATAGAAGCATAGCTCAAGGCATTATTGCAGGGATAATGCTATTTTATTTGGCATGTGTCTGAGCTTCTCATGGAATATAAACCAAAATGAGGTTGACCCATTGGCAGTTTCCTCTCTTCTGCTTAAATTTTAAGACTCTATATTTACATCTAATTTGGAGATTATGCCAATAATATTATGTTCTAGGATAAGTATAAAGGAGCTCTCAAAGAGGGAGAGAGAAAAAAGAAATAACGCCTAAAAATACAGCTGTTTTCAATTTTGATCAAGAATTAATCTTATTATAAGAAGTTCTAGATAAACATAAGAAAAGTGACACTATTGATGCTATTAATTGTTATTTTATCGTCACATTGTTTTGATATGATTATTCCACCCAGTGGGACATGCAGCCCACTTAAAAATTTTACTTACTAAAGTTCAAGACAGATAACACTGCAAAAGTAGAATTCTTTGATCTAACAACCACCATATAGTTAACTAATGCTAAATTATAACAATATAGCAACTCTCATTTGTCAACCTTTATTTTTAGAGAGTTCTGCATAATTTCAAAATTTCCAACAAACTCTTAGCGAGGGAAAACAACGACCAGTTTGTTTCTATACCTTTAAATATAGCGCAAAGACTCGCAAACAGAATATCCTATCATTTATGCATTCACTTTAATGGATAACGGACTTCAAATTCAAAAGTATTTTCTAAGGCACGAATAGAAAAACTCTAAGTAAAGAAACAAATGAATAAATACCAATAAGAAACTCTGATTTAAGCAACTAATGAATAAAATATGAATCAAGAATATCGTAAAGTAAAAAAAGTAGGTTTGAGATCATGCGTTCATGAATTTTTCATAGGCTATACAGTTTTTAGTTTTAGAAGAGGAACTCTTAGTTTGGAGGAGTATAAGAGCCTGGACGGTGAATAAGAAGTCAATTTACATCCACCAACTCATTTTCATCTTGGAAAATGCCTTTCCTGAGTTTAATGCTAAATTCTTTCTATAATTGGTATAGAGATATAATAATTTAAAACAATAGAGAGAAATGTTTCCGAACCAAAATCGTGATTATTTTTCTTATGACCATGATGCTGGATTTCTTAATAACTTATATTCCTACAACCTTGCCAACTATCCACTAAACAATTGTTATATGTTTCCACCAGCAATCATTCCTTAATACAACATGTATCAAAACCCTGCTGCTTTCTCGACACCTTCGTTCGAAGTTGCAAGGTCTGAGATCAACTAGAGGCCAGTTCAAATACCTGCTCCTGCAATAAAAAAGATAAAGAAGACTCGGAAAAGATGCTTCTAAAAATAGCTCTAATCAGCCAAGAAGAACAGTGAATCCAATATCATCAACCAACTCTACTCCTGCCTCAGCTGCAGGTTCAAATCAGAGAAGATCGTCAAAAGAGTCGTGGCTAAATTGGGACGGGGAATTGATGAGGACAAAATTATATCGGTCTTCTACAACGTTGTTAGATTAATAATTTTGCAAAGAGGGAGAAGATATGTGAACAGGGACAGTCTCTTGAATTTTTTCACTCCCGAGACTTTAAGAGAAGAGATGCCTGGTGCCGAAGACAAATTCTAAAAAACAGGAGCTATGACAATTGATCAATTCTGTTACATTTTTCGAACATGCAGTTTCCAGTTTCTAAGGGATCATAGTGTTATTGCGGTTTTAACTTCAAAACGAGTGTCATTAATGGCAAAAAGTTAACATCTAAAGAGGAGAAGAGTGGTTAAAACCGCCCTCCACAATGCTTTAATCATCGGATGAATAAGCCTGATGAAGAATATTCCTATATAGATATCTTATCGAAAAAATATTCGATACGAATGTGTCTATTGATTTTCAACAAGTTAATTTTAACTATACATATTTAATAAATTGAAGTGCTATGCTCGAGCCAGTTTAATTTGAATCAAACAAAATACTAAGCAGATACAGGAACAAATTAAAAAAATACTGCTTGGCTTGCTCGGTTAATTTTACTTCGTCAGTATTTTACTGCTAACAGTCATTCTTATCAAGAGATTGTTCAATTTACTCAATTTAAGATTTGGAGTTTCATTATGAAAGCATGACGGATAGCCGTTCGATGATTTCGAAGTAATGATTCTGTCTTTCATCAAAACTTTACTTCTTTTCAGATAAAAACATAGCTGAAAATATTATTTAACTGTTGCTTAAATTTTAGAATCCTTTTGAATATTTTCTGAAAAATGTAGACTAATGAATCTTCATAAATTACTCAAATCACTAAAATTATTTTTATGCAATAATTTCGTGAATATTTCCTCCATCCCTGGTTCGAGGCAGAAAATAGTCAATGGGAGCAATTAGAGAAGATGATATGAATTTGATACAATAGCTGCTTTCATTTTTCTTCTTATAATCTAAATATAATTAGATATAGCTGGTAAATAATTTCTCATGTAAGTAAGAAGGAAAAGTTCTACATGCTTTGGCTCAGCAAAATTTGATAGTATTTATTTTTTAGATGAAATTATCAATAAAAATTAATTTAATAATGTATATTCAAGATAAATGGAAGTAGTTGTAAAATTATTGATGTTATTAATGATTTTATACAACCTTATTGCTCGATGATGAGACAAGTGAGGAGAATCTGCAGCCGGTTCGATTTAAATTGTATCATCACTTAACAATTACAAAAACTTCAAATGTAATAGTTACAAATTCAGTTGCTGTTATGATTGACAGAATTGGATCTATCGACCTAGCTAAAACCTTAGATGTACAATAACTTAATAACTTGAAAATAAGTTAAATGATAAATGGGACTCAATCTAATAGCCAGTTTGCTTCAAAAACCAATATATACTTCAAAAACGTTCATCTATTATCATTTTGCAGTCGATTTCATTGAAACCGATTCATAATGCATTAGAAGATTCGAGCAAAAACTCTGATTTAAACAAAAAAATAATAAATACCGATATAGGGAACTGAAAACTCTGTAGGCAACAAATGCATAAAATATGAATACCAGAATATCGTAAAATAGCAAAGTAGGCTGAGATAATGCGTTAATCAATTTATAAATTTATAAAAATCCAAACCCAGTTTTTTCAGTTTATGGAGAAGCCTTTAATTAGGAGGAGTAGAGGAGCCTGGATGGCGAATATCAAATCCACTGAAGTCAGCCCACCCATTTTCACCTTTGAAATGCCTCTCTTTGGTTTGATTTCTAAAATAATTATATGGTGCAATATAATATTTTAAAAAATGTGGAATATGATGATGTCACACTTAAATGGAGTCTATGTTTGTGGTTGGGACAATGGTCGCCTTTTGTACGCATATCCCCACAACATTATAAACTATTCGCCATGCAATTTTTATATGGGGCCTCCAGCAATCATTCCTGAATACAACATTTATCAAAACCCTGCTATTTTTTGGGGATCTTCTCTTGAAGCTGCAAGGCCTTAGATCAACTAGAGATCAGTTCCAAGACTTGAAGTCACAAGGCCTGAGATCTAGAGGAGACCTGAAACCTCAGGGCCTGAGATCTAAAAGAGATCTGAAGCCTTATGGCCTGAGATCTAAAGACCAGTTCAAATACCTGTTTCTGCAATAAAAAAGATAAAGAAGACTCGGAAAAGATATTTCTAGAAATAGCTCTAATCAGCCAAGAAGAACAGTGAATCCAATATCATCAACCAACTCTACTCCTGCCTCAGCTGCAGGTTCAAATCAGAGAAGATCGTCAAAAGAGTCGTGGCTAAATTGGAACGGGCAGGGGATGAGGACAAAATTATATCGGTCTTCTACAACGTTGTTAGATTAATAATTTTGCAAAGAGGGAGAAGATATGTGAACAGGGACAGCCTCTTGAATTTTTTCACTCCCGAGACTTTAAGAGAAGAGATGCCTGGTGCCGAAGACAGCTTTTAGAAAACAGGAGCGATGACTATTGATCAATTTTGTTACATTTTTCGAACCTGCAGCTTCCAGTATCTAATGGAATTCAGCGTTCCTGCAGTTCTAACTACAAAACGAGTGTCATTAATGGCCAAAAGCTAACATCTAAAAAGAAGGAGAGTGGTTATAACCTCTATCTTTAAACTTTACTCGAATGTAGTAAAGTGAATATTTGATATTTTTTGATCATATTTACTCTAAAATATCTCATAAATGGAGCTGCTAAATCTAAGCCAGCTCTTAATAGTAGCAAAGTAAATATTTTGCTAATTTTAGTGAAAAATATATCCGATAAAAATAGGATCCGCTATATTTTTTCTTCATTAACTTCATAAATTCATTTATTTAACTTATATAGACTATTATCTTCAATTATTGAAACTGCTTTTTTAGTGCTTAAATTTAGATTGGAGAAATCAATTTAATGGTTCATGCTAACAATATGATGATTTGGAAAATGATAATAATTACATGAGCGTGAAGGTAGGAGTGCGAGTGCGACCCTTCAATCAGCGTGAGACTGCCCTTAACTGCAAACTCTGTGTGGATATGATCGGCAATATGACTCGTCTCTTTGACGCATAAGACCCCAATAAACATCCACGCGATTATTCTTTTGACTACTCCTTTTGGTCTCATGACTCCTTTGTAACTGATTAAAGTGGCTACTTTGTGTACTTCGTCAGCTATTTAGCCCTTAAACTAACAAATATGCAGACCAACAACGAGTTTTTGAAGCAGTGGGACTATAAATATTAAGCAATGCATGGGCTGGCTATCATTGCTGTCTATTTGCCTATGGGCAGACTGGGTCTGGCAAGTCTTACTCCATGGTAGGTTACGGTGCCAACAAGGTATGCCTTTTCCTACTCAGGGAATCGTGCCTATATCATGCGAGTAGATATTCAGACGAATAGCTAATAATTAGGACAAGAACAAAGATTTTGAGGTTAATGTATCGATGATGGAGATCTACAATGAGAAAGTACAAGACCTTTTGATTCCCATCGCAAAGCGACCAAAGGAAGGACATAAAATCAGATAACATAAAACCCTTGGCATCTACGTGGAGGGAATGAGTAAGCATTTTGTTGATACCTATGAAGCCATATAGAAAAAAATGGAGGAAGGAGGTAGAAACCGTTCGATAGCCGCTACAGAGATGAATGCCAGCTCAAGTCGTGCGCACACCATCATTTCCATAGAATTTAAGCAAATTGATATTATAGATGGAAAGAAAAAAGAAAAGTTATCCGTCATTTACCTTGTAGATTTGGCAGGCAGTGAAAAAGTAGGAAAAACAGGAGCTACAGGTGATAGACTCAAAGAAGCAGCAGGTATCAATAAGAGCTTATCAGTACTGGGTTTGGTCATTAGTGCATTGGCAGATAAGGCTATGGGAAAGGGCAAAGGTCATGTGGTCCCTTACCGTGATTCCTGCTTAACTCGTATTCTACAAAACGCTCTTGGTGGTAATTCAAAAACACTGATGATATGCGCAATTTCCCCCGCTACTGATAACTATGAGTAAACCCTCTCAACTCTGAGATATGCTGATCAAGCTAAAAAGATTCAAAATAAAGCAACCGTGAACGAGAGTGAGACGGATAAGTTAATACGGACCCTAACCTAAGAGCGGGAGGAGCTGAAGGATAAGCTACAGAAGATGGAAGAAATGTTTAAGAAATTCTCCATCACTCCAGAAATGATTGAAATGCGTAGCTAGGCCGTTGCTGAATTAAAATTCCTCTCACAAAAGAACGAGGACTACTCCACATCTCGTGTTGACAAAAAGAAGCAGGAAGATGAGGAGTAAGATTCCTATGTAAAAATTGACTTGACTCGCCCTCATCTATAAAACCTCAATCAAGATCCCCAGCTTAGTCGTAAAATAAAATGCTCAATCGATCGGGATGAGAGTAAGATAGGCAAAAGAGGGTCGTAGCCGGCCAACGATATTTAAATTGGTGGCATGGGTATTCGCAAAGTTCATGCATTTATATCGAAAAGATAAGAAAATTATTATTTAAATTGGAATGGTGGTGATAGTTCTGGATGTTTCCTCAATGGTGATGAGATCAACAAAGAAGAGAAGCTTTATCATATGGATAGACTAAGCTTCGGAACTAACAATATATTTTTGATACTTATTCCAGGTGCACTTCCTCGCGAAGAGATTGATGAAAAGAATATTGACTGGGACTACGCTCAAAATGAGCTCTATCTCAAAAAATAGTCTATAGAGCGATAAATTAACGAATAAAAATAGCGCAAACTTAAAGAGGAGACGGATGCCATTCTAAAACAGAAAGAGGAAGAGCTCGTTGAACTTCAAAAAAGTTTAGTCTAAAGCGAGTCTCTGAGAAAAAAAATGTAAGAGGAAAAGGAAAGCTAGAGAGCTGAATTGTAAAGCAAAATTAGAGAGGAGCAAGCCATGATTATTTAAAAACAGAAATAGATAGAAAATAACAAGAAGAAGATGAAGGACAGCTAGACTCAGCGCAAGGAAAAATCAAAGGAGAAGTTTACATTCTAGCGTAGTTTATTGAAGGCCCTACCAAAATGTATAGAACTCAACCTTATAGCTAAAGAGTTCAAGAAGAACGTGTCAATGAGTGTAAAAATGATGCTCTCAAATTAAGAGGATGATGAGGATGATTTAGAAATGAAGAAACGAACTATTTTGGTTAAGGTCATCAACAGAGAGGCAGGATATAGTTACTGGTGGGATACAGAAACTCTTTCTAACCGCTATTATATTATCAAGGACATGAGTTAACAGTACTTTTAAACTGGAATAATACCTCTCCTTGAAGAGAGTAATGACCCTTTCTGGGATCCACAGACTCATACTCTCATTGGTAGAGGTTTTCTCACCACAAAGGCACTAGCTTATATGTTTGATAACCCAGCCACTCTACCGATTATTGGTTAAGACGAGCATTGTGGAGAACTTATAGTGAATCTAGTTCCAACTGATTAAACAGGACTGCGCAACCTGTGCGAGGAAATGGATGAAGAGTAAGTAGAGTTCGAACCTGAATAACTGATTGATAAATCTCTTTACTACCTTGTAGTGATAAAGTCAGCTCGGATCCCTACAAACTATAGGAATATATATGTTGAGTATACTGTTAAGATCAACTAATATGAACGCGAGAAGTTCAAAACAAATGTCGTAATTTACTTTATATGCAGATTTAAGAGCGCACCAACATGCCCTAATTTAATTATAAACAACTTCATAAATTTAGCAAAATTACACCGGGATTGCTACAGTTCCTAACCACAGCAAAAGTATACTTTATTCTATATAGATCACTTTTAAAGTTTACGGCTGTGAAATTATCGAGGAGGAGAAGAAAAACAAGCCTGTTAATAAGACCACAGAATCTATTTAACCTGACGTAGAAAAAGCCAAGAAAGAGGATCTTAAAAAATTACAACGATCTTATACTTTGTAACCTCAATCTAATCCATTAACTTCTGAAAAAAAGGCAACTCCCAAACCTACTGTCAACTAAACAAAAAAAGGTGAAGCTGCAGTGAAAAAAGTGGAGGTTAGCGCACCCATTGCCAGCAAAACAGCTAATTCTTCAACGAATAATGTAATTGGAGATCGTAACCAAAAAAATGCCAAGGAAAAAGATTGCTAAATTTATTGAATGATCAGTTATGGTTCTTATTTGGCTACAAGGTATTAAGTCACTTTGAAGTTGATAAGTTTTCCTTGATAAAATGAATTATTTATTAAGCTTTGTTTTAATAGTCTTAAAAGGTATGCTAAAAATAATATAAGAAGCATGGGCGCAACTTGTTGTGATATGGATATGGGAGTACACTATGATTTTGAGTTTTAGCCTGTCCTAAGGAAGATAACTCCGCTTACTGAGGGTCAAAAAAATGATAGCGATGCACGTAAAACGATTGAGGAATAGGACAGCTAGGGCAGCTTAACTCAGCACTTAAACTACAATTCTATAATAAGTAGGCTACAGATGGATAACTTGTCTAAAATATCACAGTCTCAATCAATTTCCTCCAATTTGAACTTTAAATTAGAGGGCCAAAAGAAGTAATTGCTCATAGATCCACCTTCTGATATAGAAAATTAGTCAGTAATAAGGAGATTATAAACTGAAGAAGAAGTTCCTGATAGCATATTTATGACATTCCCTATTTTATCATTCAAAAAACACCAATTTTCATCAAGTGTAATCGATAACTCATCTTCATCACAAACCATTGCAGATAGCTTGAAATGGACGTCCACTAATTGGGGGATTAAAAGGCAAACACAATCATCATATAACCCTCCCAATCCCTTCATACAATGATTTGGACTGAAAGTGTCTGACTGATGTTATGATTATCAGCTGCTTATAAACCCCCTATACTATTTTGTAATATTAAACAAAAGATATATTTTATCAATTTTTGCTATGATTTAAATATTTAAAAATATAATTTTTTTCTTCTTTTGGTATTTTTGATTTTAATTTTGAATAAAGCGAAAAAATATTTTGGAAGAACAACTTCGATTTTTTAAAATAAATAATCCATTCATCAAAGGAATGAATAAAATTTATCTGATGATTTAATATACGGGTGAAATCAAAGGTAAAAAGGTAAATTATAGATATCAATCTCTAAAATTAATCTAAAAGTATAGTTTAATAGAATTAAAGAAAAGAAAACAACGTACAGGCCAATTCATAAACTATATTATTAAATAATTGCTAAATACCATGCTTCAAAATATAATTGCCTCTATTGGAGGCTATTTTTTATTGATAGGCAGGCTATCAATAAGAGGACAGTTCTCATGATGGATCATTTAAATTATTAGAGAGATAATAGAAACTATAGGATTGAAATGACATAAATATCACTCCATAATGATGTCATCTGAGCCAGATTCCTGGTACAGATATGGCTTTGCGTAAAGCAATTCTCTTGAATTTCCTTGTGAGAAAGATTAAAAGAAAATTAAACAAAGTTTGATTGTGAGCTATCTTGTTGCCCGTCTTGCTTCTGGATATCATCAGATCTCTATAAAGAGTCTTGCTATCGAGCATTTCCTTTAAAGCTTACCTAAATTCCTCAGTGTTATAGAGATCTTCATAATCCTGCAGGGTTATTCCATTCTTTTTTGAAAGGCGTTGGATGATTCGGAATGCTTTAACAAAGGAGGCTCCCAATCTTTTCTTCAGGTAAGCCAAATGAAACATTTTGCAGCTTGGAAGAAAGTTCTTTGTAAAGTATTCAATTTCTTTGATTTTCTTCAAATTTGATGGTTAGGGAGACATAAGTTAATCCTTGCTCACCTGTTAATGCTTTAAGTCCTAAGGGTTCAAGACCATGATTTTCTCTATTTTATATGGTTCTAGATTTGTTGAGTCAAGGGTTGGGAGGCAATCAAGGAAAGGTATATAAAATCCGTAGCCTTCAGCTATTTCCTTATTCAGTTCAGAATTCTGGATCTAGAGCACCTTGTCGGTGTCATTGCAATGGTCAGACATGTGAATTGATTTTAATTATTATAGATATGTTTATTATCAAGGAGTTTATAAGTTATTTTTGTTGACTCGATCAAATCAAAAAGTTGAAATTTATTCCGTATTACTGAAACAAAATTTAACTCATGCGTTTTCAATCTTTGAAAGGTTCTTCATTTTCTTGAATGAGTTTCTTTTATAATACGCGAGAAATTGAAAAAGCGATAATGGAAAAAATAATATATTTATTTACTTTTTCAAGGCATTGCTCACTGCATTGACTACGATTCCTTTATACTAATAGGACTGCACTGCTTTTGGACATCATCAAATACTTTTTAGATGATAAAATTAACAAAAACAAGAAAGAGAGATTAATTTATTTCCTTCTGAGGTAATCAGCGTGGCATATGCTAGTTTCCATCAAAAGTTGAGTTAGCGATAAGACTATATTGGTTATTTAGTTAAAATGTTATAAATTTTAATTCTATACTTAAAACATGGTAAAATTAATGAAATATCTTTAATTAAAGCAAGTTATATTTATCAATAAATATATTGAGAAAGGTAAGTAGCACAGCAAGGGTATTTCGAAATCAATGGGTTCTTTAAGTTGTTTGGGATATAAATTATCTATTTGGAATAGTTAATCTGCCTTCGTTAATGCGATGGAAATTAATTTATGAGCAGCTTTCTCCTCTTCGTCCGAGGTAATCTTTAGGTTTGATAACTTTTCTTAATTGAGCAAAAACTAATAGCTGGGCTTCTTTAAGACACATATTTAGATTTGCCAAGCTCCACGAGTAGGTTTTACGGATGTATGTTGGTAGTATGTTGGATCAACAGTGGCTAAACTATCACTTTTAACATGAAGTTTAAGAGATTAGATCTAATTCTCTGAAAGGTGGTCTTTTGGGCCCTCTTAAATACTGTTCAAGTTCATCTTCTTTCCTTTTAAATATTTGTTTTTAAATTTATATAATACTTATTGGTGCCATTTTTCATTCAAGTCCATGGAGATTAGAGTCTAATAATTTTATATGAGCGGTTTCGTTCATAGTTTACTTTGAATTATTTTTACAATTTTATACTACAAATAATATACTTACAACTGATAAATTTTACAAACTCCCAACAAACCTTTATTTTAATCGCTATTTTTCTCACAATCAATGCTGCACTTCTTCTTGATAAAGAATATACGACTGAATCCTCTGAAAGGTATCACCTTGCAATATAGCTCCAATCAAATTCAATAAAGCCATCGCCTTTCAAGCGGATTAATAAGCGATATTATTAATGATAGCTGAATATAATGTTTCCAAGTGTAATTGCCTCTATTGGAGGCTATTTTTTATTGATAGGCAGGCTATCAATAAGAGGACAGTTCTCATGATGGATCATTTAAATTATTAGAGAGATAATAGAAACTATAGGATTGAAATGACATAAATATCACTCCATAATGATGTCATCTGAGCCAGATTCCTGGTACAGATATGGCTTTGCGTAAAGCAATTCTCTTGAATTTCCTTGTGAGAAAGATTAAAAGAAAATTAAACAAAGTTTGATTGTGAGCTATCTTGTTGCCCGTCTTGCTTCTGGATATCATCAGATCTCTATAAAGAGTCTTGCTATCGAGCATTTCCTTTAAAGCTTACCTAAATTCCTCAGTGTTATAGAGATCTTCATAATCCTGCAGGGTTATTCCATTCTTTTTTGAAAGGCGTTGGATGATTCGGAATGCTTTAACAAAGGAGGCTCCCAATCTTTTCTTCAGGTAAGCCAAATGAAACATTTTGCAGCTTGGAAGAAAGTTCTTTGTAAAGTATTCAATTTCTTTGATTTTCTTCAAATTTGATGGTTAGGGAGACATAAGTTAATCCTTGCTCACCTGTTAATGCTTTAAGTCCTAAGGGTTCAAGACCATGATTTTCTCTATTTTATATGGTTCTAGATTTGTTGAGTCAAGGGTTGGGAGGCAATCAAGGAAAGGTATATAAAATCCGTAGCCTTCAGCTATTTCCTTATTCAGTTCAGAATTCTGGATCTAGAGCGCCTTGTCGGTGTCATTGCAATTGTCAAACATTTAAATTGATTTTAATTATTATAAATATGTTTATTATCAAGGAGTTTATAAGCTATATGGTTTATTGTTGAATTTAAAAAGATGAAATTTCATTAAATACGATTAAATACAATCAAATTTATGCATATTCCTTTTTCATAAGGTTATGTATTGTTTTTTCAACATCATCAAATACTTATTATCTCAAATTTATAAAAGCAAAAAGTAAAGACTCCTTTTAGCGTAATCAAGAGAAAATATGCTTATTTTCATCTAGAATTTAGTCAAAGATAATAGTAGGTTAATTTATTGTTGATTTAATTTCAATTTCAATTTTTTTAAAACGAAGCGAAAAGAAACGCTTTTTAATGGAGTAAATGATGATTTATCAGTAGATATGCTTGAATAGCATCACAATGGGAGATTATGACTATGAGCTTTATAGAAATAATATGTTTAAGCCATCAAACCTCCTCAGAATTTGATATTAGATCTTTTCCATTTATCTATCGATCAATAATACTTATTTTCTTTACTATTTTTATGAATTAAAGTCAGAATTAACTCAATTTATTAAGTTTATTAGCAATTTACATTAAACTCATATCAACTATAAATTATTGATAAAGAATAGATAGTAAGAAGAAATTGATTGTAATATTTACGACAAATCAGAAATCTCTGCACAACAAATAACTCAAGAACAGTTTCCAAGGATGGATAGTTTCCACTTCAACAATTCCCACCCTCTTCCATCTCATGAAAATATATCCCTCTTGGTACTTGGAGACAGCGTATATTTTTGCAGTATCCTAAGTCATCCCATATCCATATTCCTTTTCAAATGGAATCAATTCTTCAGCAGCATCAATTGTAGAAAATTGATAAATGGTCTTCACTGCATATTTTTAGAAATGTGCTGTCCTTGGAATCAATGGATGCTTGTCCGTGAATTCAATGAACATGGCAGGCACTAAGAAGTTGATTTCTGTCTAATTGATAGTGAGTTGACCTTAAATTACACTGTCCATATCAAACTAATTGACTAGTGTGACCTAGATTTCTTCTCTTCCCTGTCGCCCACAATCGATATGCTCCAACTTTTTTAGGACTTCCAGACGATAATAGTTTGAATCTAGTTTATAACCTATGTGAACTCTCTGATCAACATCCTGTTTGTTGTTGACATATATTATAAGCTTTCGGCGTTAACGATTTATTAGTTAGAAACTTTTTATGGCAACTTCACACGACCGGCCACGATAGATCACAACTGAAGGCTTAAAGAAACTGATTTTCGAGCGAGCTGCAATATTCCTGCCCTCATCCTACACTTATTATCGATCGAATTTGAGGTTAGATGATGGGGTTTTTATTCTACTTTATAGCGAATTGACATTGATTTGGTAGCTAATTTTAAGATCTTCAGACTAACTTATTGATTTATCAAGCTTCTAATATTCTTTCACGGGGAAGGCTTTTATATTTTGCGATTTTATTGATTTTTATCGACTGGAAGCATCATTTTTTTACTTCAGCATACCGAGATTGTTGAATTTATATTTAATTCGATAAAATCCAGATTAGTCTTCTTACTTTTAGTAATGTTGAGAAATAGGTGGTTCATAATAATTTACTTCGCTTTTTTCAGTCTTTTCTCGAAGAAACTAATTATCTCTTTTCAACTTCTAGATTTACTACTCAAGGAACCTTATCCTATGATAATATTGTAGGTTTTGGCCTTTGATTTCTTCCACTTTTAAATTTTTCTCATCTAACTTGCTTTCCATGTTATTTTTTAGATGATCGATCTATTTTTGCATTCGTAAGATAGAATCATTGTTTTACATTTTTATCTCCGATGATCTCACTGGATATTTACTTTTTAGCGGAGAGCGATCTTGGATAATACTCTTGAAACCTAACTTACTCTTTTCAATTTCGCTTTTCTTATGATCTAAATAAATGGTTAATTATTTCTTGCTCTCCCCGAATGTTTCACTTGACTTGTTACCAAGACTGGCAGTATTTTTAAGTTCTGGCACATTTCTTGGGATCGGGGTAACAGAAGGAGCTGGTGAAATTCCTTGGATCTTAAACTGATCTCGCAAAATTGCTTGAATTTTTGCTTGTATCTTTGATTTTTTGTCACCTTGTGTAATTGACTCGTTCAGCACTTCTCCAATTTGCTCAAATTTATCTCTGTAAAACACTACTTCTTCGAGGTTAGAAAAATCTTCATTGTCTTAGGTAGTTTTACACTCTTTTTTTGCCAATTCGAATATCCTCTTCATTCGGTCTTGTGTGATTTTGTCAAAATTGGAATCTGCATTGCGTTGTGTATCCGCGTAAAGATCTCTTAATTTTTGCATAGGATATAATACTGAATATATATCTTTCAAATTATCAAAGATATGATGCGGGCAAGATATGATGATTCAGCCTCACTCCGATTGTTGGGATAGTAGTGAGCAAAACGAGTAGCAGCATTGATAAAAATGCCTGATTATGGCCAGAATTTGCTCTCATTTTATTGTATGCTTCTTAATGGCGCAATCTTCAATAATTTTTTTAGTAGTTGCTCGCAAAGAATCAGTAATTCAAGAGATTGTGGAACAGTCGGTAGTAGTACGATTGTATGACTAATTTGCCGGTTAAAATCGGATTAATTAAGTATCTCCCGAAGTGCTCGATATTTATCCAAAGCCTTTTAAATCTTATCAAGTTGTTTAAGTTTATTTCTATAGCGTTTTTTACTCTGCAAATGTTTCCTTAGTTCATCTATTTGCGTTAAAAAATCGAGGCTCTCTATTTTTGAAGTTGCAAAGCAGTTTGTGATGTGATTGATCATCAAATTATCATATTGCTCGTATTTGCTAAAACAAACAGCACAGATCAGGTATGTTTATACAAGTTCATAGTTCAATAGTTGAGCCTTTCGCATGTTAGTAAACAGATTGTGTATATGATTTTGTCCATATGCTGTTAGTTAGAACTATATCAGCATTTCGATCTTTTTTATAAAGGTTTGCACTTCCTAAGGAATTGTGAAGTCTAATAAATTTAAATGATGATATAGCAGTGGTTCCATTATCTATCTTCGATTTTAGACAGCTTCATCCATATCGATTGTGGCGAAAGTTGCCAATAGGCAAGGATAACTAATTTGAGATGCATTATCAATTAAATTACGGACTATATTTTAAAAATATTCTTATCCCAGTATGGTGGGCACAAAAAATCCTTCATGGCAGAGGGAGTAAAAGTATGCAATTAGGTGAGCAAAGTAAGGAGGACAAAGGCCTAGCAATGATTGATAGGTTTTATGAAATGAATCTCCACCTATTAAACCTAAAAGTAGTTACTCCTCTGGAGACTTTGAATATGAGTTGCCATATTTTTTAATAATAAATTTTGTAGCCCGTTCTTTATAATTCGAATCCTCTATTTTTTGTGTGGTTGATGAAAAGATCATATGGATGAGGTACAAAGGCCAACTTTTTTAACTGATTTTTTAGATGAAACTTTAATTACCGAGTAAAACTTCAGCGATAAGATCATAAATGGGCATTTCTTCAGCTTTATTCTTCTTTTGTTTCTCTTTCTCTATACGAAATATCTGACGCTTTTTTTATTGCATGATACTCATTAAATTTTGGTTTATTTTGCTTAGTTGTTCTGGAGAAATGACATCGTTTGCTGGTAAAGATTAAAATTTGTTATCTTTAGCGAGCAGTAAAGTTACTATAAAATTTATTCTGCCTTTGTTGCTCTATGATTCAGTGAAATGTAATTCACGCAATTTTTCAATCAGAGATTCGTAATCCCCTTTGCTTAAAATTTGCAAAAGCATCTCGTTCGTTGATGTAGTATAATTTTGGGAACTACTAAAGTTTGTTTCATAGAAGAGCGCATGAACTTCACTTAACCACTAATAAATGGAGACCTGATTCTCTAGGAAGATGCCATTGCGTAATGCTTGTTGACTGATCAGAAATGCCAAATACTTCAAGACTAAATAAGTTATCTGTGTCAAAATGAAGGTACTTTGTGGGAGAGAGTCAATCCCCGCTCATCTGCTTCAGCCACAATATGCTTTAAGATTCTCTTTAAGTAGTATACGCGTGATTAAAATATGCCGTACTGACCGTTTCTACTCTCTCTTGAAAGTTGATAAGTCTATTAAGCGATTAGTTCTGACAATCTTTTGATGTTGGGATAATCTCGATTGAGCGCTAATGCATTTATCGTTGCGGATAATCCTGCACGCTGAGAGGGAATGTGATAGAGAAGATTTCCATTTGTGAAACATGCAAAAGAAGTCAACCACCTTCCTTCTTGAAAAAATGCTTAATTATCCATATAATAACCTTATTAATAATTGAATTTCATTTGATGAATCGAAATCAATAAAATTTTGTCTAAAGAAATGATAAGTAAATCATTTAAAGGGTCTATTTTCTGAATGTATTATCGAATAAATTATAAATTATTTACCTGGTTCTATTTTTCTATAACAAAAATATCAATACTGATAAAATATCTTCACAAAACTATTTATATTTCACTCTTATCTTTTTTACACATTTACCTTTTAAATTCAGTTATATTATAATTCCTATCATGAGAAACATTTCTCCATTCTATCTTGTCTTTGCTATACTCATCAATCTTGCTCTCAATGTTAGCTTAGTTGCATAAATGGAATCCCCCTTGATCGATGATAGAGTTTAAATCAATCTTTACTATGAATCTCTTTCCCCTTATAGTAAACAGTTTTTGCTCAACTCTCTTAAAAATGCTGTTAACACACATGTACTTTCTTTTATTATCTTAGGATTTTTGGAAAATTTGTAACTTTAAACTTTTTCCTTATGGTAATACTCAAAGAGTTCAGGAGAAGTAAAGTATGGTTTTCACATGTTAGCATGGTACCATTGAGTGTGTCTTGAATACGAAAGAGTCTTGTGCTTTGAAGATGTACGACTACTACACTCAAGCTTTGCCTTTTATCATTTGCTTGGAGGCTGACACAACAAACTGGATGGCTCAAGGAAAAAAATGCGCAACTGAATATAAAATGGTGTGGGATACACTTTCCTACTGCACTAACTCAGGAGAAGGCTAATACTATCAGGTGGAGATGGCCATAGCTACAGAATCTCTTCAACCACCTCATACTTATATTCCTTGGATAGTGGTAAATGGAGTACATTCAGAAAGTGCAGAATCAGCAGTTATTTCAAATATGGTGAGATATGTCTGCTCAGTATACACAGGACAGGTAAAAATTTAAGCCTGCAATTGATGAATTAATCTATTATTTAATAAATTAAATAACATGCATCATTGAGTAATTTTCTGATAAATTAAAGATAACTATAAAATTATGTTCTCTCTTTTGTCCCAATCTAATCATCGAATATAATTTAATTTTATTAGGTATTTTCAGATCATAGAAGGAGATATGTTATACTTTTTGATGGTCTATTCAAAAGAGCGATTGTTGACGAAGATTTGGTTGACGATATAGCTGTTTTAGGTGTTAGCGGCTGACATCATCCCTCCAAAAGTGATCATGAAATATGTCATACGCATGGGAAAGTTGCCAGTCAGTTTAAACCAATTTTTTCTTTTGAGGAGTATCCAGTAAATAATGCCAACACAAGTTGCACGTTTAAAGGAATTATATCCTTTATTGATGTTATCCAATGTTTGCTTCATTTACGATTGGAATTCAGAAGGAAACTACTGTGGATAAGTATTTATCATCTTGTACAAAGAGCGATATCCGAATTGATAAATTGGAGAATCGGGTCTTAAATTGTATCTTTTTAAATTTTAGGCTTTCACTTCCACTAAATAGCTTAGAATATACACATTAATTGTTCGTCTAGACCCAGCAAAAGCATATTGGAGCGAGAAGAGGAAGGAGTTTGAGAGTTTGGCGATGATTGGAATTTATTTATCTGCACTAAAGATTGATTTTATTGTCCTTTTCCGATGTTATTATTGCCATTATTTGCAGAATCATACATTGAATTTCTGTCATTTGTGTTTATTGCTTAATTTCTATCGGGACTAAGATAGTTGCTTTGAGCAAAAGGGTTAGGGTTTTTTTGGAAATAGTCATTACTGGCATTGGATTCACTTGAATTTGTTTGGGTGTTCATGATATTAAATGCTGTAATTATCTTCAAATCAAAGATATTAATAAACAATTGATATTAAATTTAAAAAAAAGCAAATACTATTCAAGATCTATATCGTAAATTATCTATAGCACATATACAACCATAAATAAATGAGTTCTATTTATCAGAATTAAAATCAAGATCACAATAGCTCTGTTTCAAAAAGGAATTATCTGATATTTACAGTTTGATGATTTATAGAACAGCTTAGAAGGTTTGTCATCAAAAGCAAAGGCCTCCCGACTCTTTGTAATCACACTTTAACTTGAATTGAATCCCACCACTGTTTAGGAGCTTATCTGTCCCGATTACCTTCTTACATTTTAACTTTTTCTTATATTTCTCTTTGTTGCTATTTTCTTTAGTAATTTATTTGGAGCTATTTCAATATTTTATCCGTTTTTATTATAATAAAAGGTCTTGTTCCCCATCATCTGTACCATTTTAATATTAACTTTAGAGTTTCTATTGGTATCCTCCTTCACTTTTAACTGAAACTGCTCTAATGATTTCTGATAAGCCAATTATTGAGCCTTTTTCAGTCTTAATGAATTTACCTAATTTTATTCAAATTAATCCATCTATTAATCTTCATTTTGAAGGGGAATACATTTTTAAAACTATGATTTCATAAAGGCATACCCTCTCCCTAATTTCGATGTGTGACTAAAAGACATATTTTTTGAATTTCTTGAATTCCTTTGGATAGATCGAGACGATCTATATATTGATTTTTTAGATGTAGGATTGTTATAGATGTTATGATATTCAATTTTCGTAGAAAAGGGCTTTTTTGATTCGACAATCCTGTTATTCTTAATCGAAGTAGAGTTACTTCTCCCATATCCTCAGTGAGGCGAGGACTGCATGGGGTTGACATATACACCTGACCGAAACTATGCATTTATTTGTGCATGATCTCAGATGTCAAAATTTTGGGGCTATTTTTTTTAATCTCTCTAATCCTAATAATTTTAATGGTTTTTTCGAGAATATTATCGATGAATGAATCGACAAGTTGTTCAGTTCGCGTGCTAAGGCTATCTTATTAAAGCTTTGTAAATAATTTTCTTTGCATTATTAATATTCTATTTGATTGATTATATTGTCTGGAGCATGAGAAACTGAAAAATAATCACATGATAAATATTAAATATTAGCTGATTTTATGTTTTTAATTGTTTTTATTTTTATGTTTTAATAACAATTCTCTCTTAATGATCATGGATATAATATATAAATGATTAATATTGTTTAAATCATCATAGCAGATAGGAAATTAGATACATTGGCTTAGCTTGACCCCATCTTTAGATAATATACTCAGTGTGTCCTCCAGCTTTGCCCAAAATTGAGTGGTAACCTTTGCTTGGGCCCAACTTAGTATTTGCAGGGATATTAAGGATTTATTGTTTACCCAGAGCCACATTCACAACGAACATTTGTCTGCACTTAGTAACCGGATGTATATCAGTAAATCTGTTACTGAGCTATGGGTCATCAGCAAAATATGCCCCTCTTCCATAAAATCCAGAAGCAGCAAAAAATCTGGAATCAAACCCAAATTATTTAATTCCTTCGATTCCCAGTGTCTTGCTGCCATGGAACAGCATTT
>Ga0302186_10001176_pt1 | contig 22315 bp, 18 predicted proteins | sample II_Bog_E1_2_FD_198782 | JGI IMG/M metagenome (GOLD analysis project Ga0302186, IMG submission 198782) | Peat permafrost microbial communities from Stordalen Mire near Abisko, Sweden - II_Bog_E1_1 | ecosystem: Environmental > Terrestrial > Soil > Wetlands > Peat | place: Sweden: Abisko...
AGATAAAAATGATGATTTTAATTTAAAAAATAGTTTTTTAAAAAATAAAAATTAAAAAAAATGAAAAAATGAAAAAAAATAAATAAAAAAAAAAATGAAAAAATGAAAATATAATGAAGAAAAAATGAAAAAATAATAATATTCTGGATGATTTTTTTTGCTTAAGAAAAAAACAATTTTATTTTTATAATATTTCATAGAAAAAAATAAATGAAAAAGCTTTTATCTGAAATTTTTTAAAAATTTTTACAACATCATTTTCATGTTGTATTCTGAACTCATTTTTTGTTTTATTTCACTGAAAAATTTGAAATATTTTATGATAATAAAATCCATTTTCCAAAGATTCCCAAAAAAATTTGATTTTTTTCTATATCTCTATATTCGAAGATAGCGAATAATCCATAGTCATAATAATCTGAGGTCATTTCGTTATAAATCAAGGACCCGATTAAAGGAACTGTGTAACTAACCAAGTTCCCAAAAAACCCACCTTCTTCCCTCATTTGGCTTTGAATTTGATCCAAGAACATTGTTTTGGTCGGCTTAGTCCAATAAGCAATGATACAAATCGCTAAAAAAATTAACAAAGAATATCGAGACATTTAAAAAAAAAACAAATAAGATTTTTAATTTCTGTTTTTTTCTATTTTTATTATTTTAAATTGGATTTTTAAGCAGTAAAAAAAACAGGACATTTTTGCTCTTTTTTTTACTTTTTTTTTCAATGGAGATTTTGTGGATATATGGAAAATTTCATAACGAATTTCCATCAAGCAGCTAGTAATCTCCTTTAATTTGCCTATTTTTTTGATCTTTTAATTCATTTTCTTCTTAATTCACATCAATTTCCATTCTGTGTTTATTTCTTATCAAAAATACGACTTTTCATTGTATAAAATTTGCATCAAACAGCCTGTAATTTCTTTTAATTTGTCTATTTTTGGATCTTTTAATCCATTTCCTTGTTTTATTAAAATATTATTATGATGATTATCCCTCAATTTTGCATCGTATTTTACATAATCAAAAATATGGCTTTTCATTGATCGTATGCCAAATTTGGATTAAACATCTAGCAATTTTGTTTTTTTTTGTTTATATTTTGTTGTTTTAATTCATAAAATTATTATCTTCAATTTGCTTTGTTTTGAATCCTCAAAATACGATTTTTCATTAATCCTATACAAAATTTGCATCAAACAGCATGTAATCTCCTTTTAATTTATCTATTTTCGGTCTATTGAAATTATAGCGACGACAATGTAACAGGCATGCTCTTCCAATCTCCCGAAATTATAAAAGAAGAAATGAATTTATGATTTCTTTGGGGTTATCAAAAAGAAATCCCCTTTCCAGATACCTGTAAATATGAAAATATGTTGGTTTCATTTACAAATATTAAAAATCATAGCTTTCATTCATTGATAGAAAAATCCTAAACTTTTAAATGGATATTTGAAGAATACTTTGTGTAAGTGTTTTATGAAAAAAAAAATGAAAGTCTTCTTAAACAATTTTAATTTTAAATTCAAAAGATTTAAATTTCAAATTAAACAGAAAATGAAACAAAATTCCAGGATTTAAATATATAATTTTTCTCAAAACATACAAATCGATTAAATTATAACTACTTCTTGTTTTATCAGACGAATTCAAACCCCAAACCCAAATGGAACGTAAAAACACTCCTGAGATGAAAACCCTCAAAAAATCCAACACCAGCCAAACCAACAACAAAATCACTCGTCCTGAATCCGCCAAAAAACCAGCTCTTGAAATTACAAGGTTTCTTTTTTTCTTCCATTTCACCCATATTTTTTTTAGGCTTAAAGATAATCATTATGACCCAACAGTCCATGAAAAGCCTTGGATAGCCCCTGGCAAAACCCCAAATTAGTGAGTTTTTACTAAAAAACATAACTTAAAAGTTTATTTAAAAGCACTTATACCTATGATGATTCTGGATTGGGCTTCGAAGTGAAGAAAGGAGCCAAATTAGCTGCCTTTAAAGAGAAATTTGAGATAAACCAAGAAATCACTGAAAAATTCCAATCGTTTAGGAAATTCCGAGAATATGAGAATATCAGAGAAAACGAGGTGATAATAACAATTGAATATTGGTAAAAAAATGAAAAAGACTTTTATAATAATTTTTTTTTTAAAAACACAGCACAAATTGTAAAAACCATTCAAGTTCCACCCGTCACGATGAAGAAAAATATTACCAAAACGCGCTGAATATCAAAAACCTGATCATCACTCATTTCCCAATCTCAAAAGTCTATTTGAAACCATTAATTTACGACACAATCGATCAATCGATTGATTCTTTGTTCCTGCAAAAGCGAATTGGAGCTTTTGAAATTCAACTTTGTTCACGAGTTTCTTCAAAAACCAATGAAAAGGTGATTTGGTCGAAATTGGACACGAAGAAATGGCCTTATCCAGATGAAATCTTGGAGAAAATTACGGAATATGTCAACAAATGCGATATAATTGTCTCAGTCGATATAACAGAAGACAACTTTGAGAAAATGGGAGCTGCTGAAAACAAATTAAAGGGGATCAATGTGATTTTGAAGCCTTTCAGAGAAAAATCTGCCATCAAAAACCAGCCCAACCCTTTGGAAAGCGAGTCCATGAACAACAGTAAGATTATCATATATTATTTTAAAAATTGGTAATCCAGTAGCCAAAAATAATGAATTGGCTTATATCTCGAACAGATCACGGCCAATAAGCGCTATTAATAATAGGCCATTTAGTGCGTATTCAACTACTTCGAACAAAACTTTGATGAGCCTGAACAAAAAAATGAGTGAGGGAAACAGCTTGATCAATAAAAGAACTAAAGTCATTGGCAGTGATGAACAAGGTAATTCCGTTTTCAAGGGAGTGCCTTTCGACATTTATGTGATTGAAATCGCAGAAACCAACGATTTCAAAGCTGAAAAAAGGGTTTATTTTTATTTGAAATTTTTTTTGAATACAATTTATATATTTTGAATATGTACTTTTTTTTCTAAGTAAATTTTTTTAATTATGAATAGGAATTTTTCGAATCAATTGATAATTAGCATATTAAATAAACTTTTGTTATTTTTTGAGATATTTTTATTTGACTAAATAAAATATGTATTTAGATATTCAACGTCTTTGACAACATTGATAAAGAACAACCATTCAAAGTCCAGATCCTTTTACAAAAACAATCTCTTGCCTTTTGCTTCATTCATTTGGTGGATGATTTAGTCTATGTGGAAAAAGCCAAAATAGATATAGTTGAAGTGAACTCTCCTAATAAAAAGCGTACCAATAAAATTTTATTTTAAATTCAGTTATATTTTTCCCAAAGCGGCATTTGTACAAGAAGTTCCTCCCAAAAGTGGCAAATATGAAATTGTGCTAGACCCAGCTGAATATAGGATCAATATCTTTAAGGAAGGTTATGAGGATACCACCAAGACCTTCTTAGCGAAGCCTGGAACAAATAATTTAAAGATTTCTTTAAAGCAAAAGACTGGAAATAGTTTGGGTTCTGGCCCAGCATCAACAGATACTATGAAGAAAAAACCTGCGAGCAGCGGTAATTCATCTGGGGTGATTCAAAAAGAAAACAACCAAAATTCCCCAAACCCAATTTATCAACAATCGAATGTAAATAACAGGCCAACTTCATCGAAAAATATAGTTATTTTTATTTTCGACGCAATGACAAATCAACCAATTGGCAATGTGAACGTGCAGGTAAATATAATTTTTTTAATTTTTTTGGGATAAAAAATTGTTAAAAAATTAAGCTGGAAGAACAAACAACCAAAAAATCCACATTTTATAAAACGAACCCCAAGGGAATTTCCACCATCAGTCAGCAGAACATCGTTGAAGGGAAGCTTATCATCGAAGATGAAAAAAATGAATACTTTAAAATCGTGGAAGATTATGGACCCAACAAGCTGAATCTGTACACAATGAAGGAGTTGAGCTTTCCTTTGATTAAGAAGCCTAATACTCCAAATGAAATTCATATCATGGCGTTAACTTGTCTTGGGAAAAAAACAATGACCTTAAATATTATTTGTCCAGGTTATTTATAAAAACAAAATGTGAAATGTCTTGATTTTTTTTATTTCTCTGTATAGATAATTCAGTAGTCTCGAGCTCCCAAAATGACATTGAGATCCAAAATAAATTCGAGGAGGGGTTGGGAATTATTAAATTGAAGAATTTGCAAAGTGAAAATTTTTTTTATCTTATTAATGATAAATTTTAAACTATAATATTTTTTTTTTCATTTATATATATATAATACTTTTATTTTAGATAAGACTGGAGTCTATAGATTTTTTGCTACTTTGCTTGAGCCTGAGATTTTTAATCCTCAATACATAAAATTATACGTGATCAATGAAAAGGAAGTGAATCTCTTTGAAGTGCCTAAGACTCCTTTAAAGGAACCACCTAAAAATTGGGATATTGGACTTATTGTTGGTAAAAACTTGAGAGATTATTAAAATATTTTGAATAAATCATTAATTTTTTTATTCAAATTATCGCATATATATATCACTTTATTTAGCCCCTCATGACCATTTCATTGAAATCAACGCCCCCACTACCAAGGAAATCACTAAAAATTTCTATTTAAGAGAATATCAAGATTTATTAAATTTCATTCGAAATTCGAAAAGCGTGGACTTGAAAACAATGCTCGGTTTATTAGATTTTTCTAGCCTTTTTTATTTATAAGTTTTCTAGGCTTCAATCATAGAGACAAATTAGAGGCTAACGGGGATATTTTTGTTTCTAGAGATAAAATCATGAATAGTTTGGATAAATATGGTTATGAAACTAAGAATATCGAACATTTGTTTCTTTCAGCAATCCAACCGAATGGATTATATAGTTATAACAAACTAGAGAAGAAATTTTCGGCAATACACCCAAATATTACTTTCATTGAGGAAAAGAGCAAAAACAATGAGAAAAATGAATTGGAAAGTGGGGAAGATGACGAATATTATTTAGAAGATTTTAATTAAAGGGGATTATTTTTTTGAATGAAAAAAAATTATGAATTATTTATTTACAAATAGCTCATTTTAGAATCCAAAATAATATAAATATTTGTAAAATAATTTAATATAAAGGAAATCAAACTTGTTCAATTACAAATGATCAAAACCACCCTTGGAATTCTGATATGGGCTCTTTTTTTAATCGTTTTTGTTATTTTCTCTCCTTCTAGAATGAAAGAAAATTCCCAGAAACAAGTAATTTCTTCATTTCTGCAAAAAAACAAAGTATAAAAAAAGAACAAGATTGAGAGAAAAAATTCATTTTTATCTGTTCTTAATTTACTCGCGAATTCATCGAATGCCACTTTACCTAAAACCCCCAGTGACATCACTGACCATGATTTCAAAGGGGACTGGCACTCGGATCAGGTGCAAAAATAAAAAAATAAATCTTAAAATTAGTTAAATAAATTATTTCATTATAGGCTCCGTTTAATTTTTTTGGGGGGACATCTGGATCCATGAGATTATCTTTTGATGATTATCAAAATACCAGTCTCCCTGGAACACTGTATTTGGAATTTATGGATGGCAACTATCTTGACAAAAAAGTCATTCAGATCAATCAAATTTCTTTAAACCAATGGAGTTATTCGAACTCCACAGGGAGCTTGTAATAATAATCTAAATTAATTTTGGGATTTACATGGAAATTTTAACACAGGGTGTGGTCTCAAAGCAATTTTGCTGTTACTCTTGAAGAGTATGAATCATTAAGTCTAGACTATGAAGGTTTGGAATAATAAAAAAACGATAAAAGAAGCACTTTTTTAATTAAGTTCAAACAAATATCAGTTATTCTTTGAACATTACGAACACACAAGCCGCTGATTGCAATGGGTTCCAATTGATTTTAAATTTGAACTCATCAACTACGAAAAATATCATATCAACTTTGACATTGGACAATTTTGTAATGAATTTGTGTTTATGTTTTACCTTTGGCTTTCAAATATAATAGAACTACAGTTTGCAAGCTTTTTTATATTCACTCACTATTTCGATTGTTTGCATTATACAAATCATCATCATTTATAAGTTGATCAAAATTTCCATGGATGATGAGGCTATGATAAGCAAAGTACAATTTTAAAAAGACCAATTGATAATATTGGATTAAGATTTCAATTTTAACTGTTGGATGGCAATATACAGTGGATACTTATTTATGCCTTTTGCATTTATGGATGGCCATATATAGACCAGTAATTTTTGCTTATATATATATTGTTAATAAATTTTATTAGGACTATTTCCATTTTTTCATTGTACCCACGATTCTTTACTTCATTTTAGCTTCAATTTTCGAGATGAGATTTTTGATGTTTTTATGGAAAGCAAGATATTATTCGACTTTTCAAAATATGAATGCATTGAGAAGGGGATTAATTTTGTTTTTTGTGAAATTATGTAATTTTTAAAAATATTTCAAAATATGTAATACTAATTAATTTACAGATATCGTCCTCTTCATTGTGTTGATTTTGTTATACTTCTTCATTTTGGTTGATTGGTTTATTATAATCATTTATTTGTTTTTGATTCCTCAAATATACCATACGGCAAAATCTTCCCGAAGCTTAAAACATCTCAATTTGTATTTGCTTCCATTTACAGCCTTAAGAACACTTTTGCCTGTAAATATTATTTTTTAATTTACTCATTTTTTCAAGCTTTATTTCCGAGGATGCCCCACTAACCTTTTCTTAATATCGCCATCTGAATCCTTTGACATAATTATTGGATGCTTCATGGCTTTGCAAGTAAATTAACTTTACTAATTTTTTTATCTATATTTTCAAAAAAGTTAACCCTTTGCTTGCTTCAATGGATTTGGGGACCAAGATGTTTCATCCCCGCGATTTTTCTCCCTCCAAAATTTAATTATTATATAAATTACACTGTTATGTTAGGTCAAGATGAGCAAAATTATGTAACATTTATTAATATTAAGAAAATTCTCTGATATGATTCTATAGGATGATTGTGTCATATGTATGTTCCCCTTGCATGAAGAGCCACAAAATGCCCCAACGACACAACAACAGCCTCAACCACAACAACAATCGCAGCCCTCACCTCCCCTTCTAGAACATGATTCTTCACAAGATCAACCACTTTTGATCAATTCACCTTCGCAAAAAGCTCGAAAAAATAAAAGCGTCACCAAAAAAATTATGAAAACTCCATGTGATCATAAATTTCATATCCCTTGCTTGAAAAAATGGTTGAATATCAAGCTGGAATGTCCAACGTGTCGAAAAGTTATTCCTAGCTTGGAATGATTCTTTTTTAAGACTGGAATTAATGGTTAATTAAAATTACAAAATATTTAAACATAAAAAATCCTAATTAAAATTAAATTTTTTCGTTTTTTTTAACATATATAAATATTTAAAATGATAAAATATGGTCAAAGATGAGAAAAAAACAAACCTGCCTGAAATTGAAATGTTTAAAAAAAGGATTTTTATAATTCATAAAATCATCTCTCGAGGTTTAAACATAAAAATTATAAAAAGATTGGTTATTTTTATTGAATTATGTGTTTGGCAATCTTGTGAAAGAAGGCCATTGGTGATTTAAGACTTTCAATCTTTTGCTCCTAAAATTAAATTTTTAATATAAAATGAAGTGAGATTTATTATCAACATCCAATATCGTTTTAATGTTGTCATCTAGCAAATCAATCAATTTTTCATCCATGGGACTCATTGTTACCTGATTTTTTATATTTCTATAGGCGGAATACATTTTTTTTGCTTGTCCGTAAACATTTGACTCAGGACTAATAAATTTGGTATTTTTAGCGTTTCCTAAATCAATTTTTGAGTTCTTCAAAATCATGGGTTTCGGCAAATATTCAAAAAGATGATATTGGTTAGAATTAAATAAGAGCATTTTCAGTTTATCAATTTCATAAAATTTCTTTAAAATATATGAAATGTCTACCTTTTCTGTAATTAGCTTTTCTCCTGTCTTTAACCTTTTTATTTTATTTCCTTTGATTGGCTTCTCTGGAAGCCAAGGAAAAAAAGTCTTTATGAGAAACTCCCAATAAGAAGATTTCAAAGGCGGCTTATTTCGGATCTTCATCATATATTTCATAAACACATCATTAGTTTTTCCACTACTCTTTAGACTAATACTCTTGACATCATTGGGTTTCCCGCGTTTAGTCCTTGTTGATACAAATTGTTTTGATAATGGAGTTTTTAAAGATTTCTCTTCGATTTTTTTGCTTGACATCAAAGTTTCGTCATCTTCTTCGAAATTATAGATCAAATTGATGATTTTTTCGTAATATTTTTTGGAGATGAAAGGGTAACTGAAGGTGAAAAAAATTAAGTAAAGGATTTGAGTGAATCCACCTATTTCAGCAAGCACATCCTGCAATTTTTTATACCCCCTATTATAAACAAATTCCGTGTGATATTTTCTAAAAATAAAATCCATCAACATCCCTTGATTTGTGTTATCCAACAATAGACTTTCCTGATCCATGTCATAAGTTGGATAACTTTGAACGTTCTCTGAGGTAGAAAATAGAAATCCATCATCGGTCTGTATAGTAGTTGTAGCTATATATCGATTGGTATATCTCTCTATTCCAATTGATAGAGGAGTGAAATAATCTTTTCCTACGGGTTGTCCTGGATTTTCAAAATTTTGCGGATCTATTAAATAATCCATTGTGTATAAAGCAAAGAAACCTTCAGTCATTGCTTCTATCATTTCAATGGGTTGGCAAGGTGCTGAAGAAGGATCACGAGTGTCATTATTACAAGCCATGACGATTATTTCCAAATATATATATGCAATTGAGTCAAAAGCTCCTTCCATATAATAATTTTCAAGGTCTTTAATGCATATTAAATTTTCAATTGGGGATTTAGGAGCGTTCATAAAATAAGCACGGAGTGTTGGATCTGAAGGCAAGCTTGCCTCGGAACATCTTTCGAAAGGAACCTCGATGCTAAAAGTTTGATTGGCATTATCACTGTATTTCCTATGAAATATGCTCACATTATAAATTGTCTCATCAAAGAAATGAGTGAAATTTGGAGCCTCAACTCCGAACATAAAGAAAAAATTTTCTTGGGAAAAATAAGTTGCTCGTGGATTTGCTGTATATATTTCCGAATCAATCACAGTGGGGTTTTGATGATAAACCATATCAGAACCAAAACTTATAAAAAGAATGACCGAGATAATTGTCATAATCAAACTCAGAACGCCTCCACAGATTGTTGTGTAATTTGACTCTTTATTCATAGTAAGTTCGGTCTTTCGACCAAACATATCCATCCGACGCAAAGAAATTTTTAGGTATTTTAGGATAGTTCTTATCGAAAGAAACATTGTGAGTTTTATTTAATTTTATAAAAATGTGAAATCAGCCGTAATCCAATTGTATTTTTAACCAAAATCGAATTTTTTTTTATTAAAATTTTAAATAAAAATTTAAAAGTTCTTAAATTTTTTTCTCTTATACTTTCAATAAATTTCCATAAAGCTCCTGAATTTTAATCGTAAATTCATTTTTGGATGAATCCAAATCCTCATCATTGTAAATGTAATTTTTTTCCCCATAAATATTTGACTCTTTAGCTAATTTAATTTCATCACGAGCATTTTTTATTCTTATCTTTAAAGTTTCTGGGTTTTCGGTCCCTCTTGATATTAATCTTTGTTCCAATGTTTTTATTTCTTTCGTCATGATAAATAAATAATTTGCATCTTGAATCCTGCAATTTTTATGAATATTGATCGCCCCTTTTATATCAATGTCTAATAATGGTATTTTTGACTTTGCCAAAATCCTCGTGATTTCATTTTTGCTCGTTCCATAAAATTTCCCATGAACTTCTTCAAATTCCAAAAAATCATTATTTTTTATTCTTGATTCAAAATTTTCTTTTGCTACATAATAATAATGGAAACCCTCTTTTTCTTGTGCTCTTTTGTTACGGGTAGTGTGTGAGACTGAGAGCTCGAAATTTTTCGGATAGAGTGTTAGGAGATGAGAAATCAACGTTGTTTTGCCACATCCAGATGGACCTGAGATAATCAAAGGTTTTAAATTATTTAATATCATAAGAAAATTCAAAATTAACATTATTAATTTTTTTGTATTTTTTGGGAAGCCAACATTTTTACAAAAAAATTATATTAATTGTTTTTATAGAATTTATTTCATCCAAAAAATTGTGAGTTTTCAAAATTTGTTTTTGCTTTGAATTAAAATTTTTCTTCTAAAAAACAACGAGTTGTTTTTATTTGGAAAATATAAAAATTTGATTAAAACCTGTGAGATTTTTTCCAAATTATTAGCATCTAAATTATATATTCAATTTGGAAATAAAAAAAAACAAAAAACCACTATTAATAAGAAAAACTTCAAAATGTCTAACGAAAAAAACATTCGTCAAAGCATGATGGTAACAATCCTAGAAAACAAAATGGACATCCATGCAGTGGAGCGTCACATGGACGCCCAACGTGAGCAGAACCAACGAATGGTCACCGAATATGAGGATCGTTTCCTGTACCAAAACCGTCGAGACAATAAGCTTAAGCCCGGAGTTCAGAAGAAAACCTACGTTGACAATTCTTCCTTCATCGGTTTCCTTTTGAACGAGAAGAGAAAAGGTCATGGAATATATTATTACGCGAATGGGGACCGATTTTTCGGAGAATGGGAAAATGACAAATTTCATGGGGATGGTAATTATCTCTTTGCGAATGGCGAGCGGTACACTGGTCAATTGCATGATGGGTTAAAGGACGGTTATGGAGAATACTTTTATATAAATGGTAATACATATAAAGGGGAATGGAGAGGTGACAGGAAAAATGGTCGTGGGGTGTATGCGTACTTTTCCACAGGCGAAAAATACGATGGAGAATGGGTTGATGGGGAGAAATCTGGGTTTGGGGAATATTTATATGCGTATGGTGATCTTTATAGAGGAAGCTATAAAAATGGAAACAAAGAAGGAGAAGGTGAGCTGCAATATGAAAATGGAAGCAAATTTAAAGGAATTTGGAAAAATGACAAGGCAAATGGTCCAGGTACTATGATATATAAGAATGGGGATAGGTATGAGGGGAATTGGGCTGAAGGGGCTAAAAGTGCTGAGGGAAGATATATATATGCAGATGGTAGTGTGTATGAAGGATTATGGAAAAATGATCAGAAAAACGGTCGAGGGGTGTATAAATACAATAACGGTGATGTTTTCGATGGTCATTTTGTCAATGATGAGAAACATGGACCAGGAGTTTACACCTACAAGTCAGGGGAAAAGCAGGAAGGATATTGGAAGGATGGTTTTAGGTCTGAAAATGGGGTCATGTCATTTTTAAATGGAGATAGGTATGAAGGCAATTGGGATCATGGTGAAATCAATGGCAAGGGAACCTATTTCTTTGGAAATGATGACGCTTATGAAGGATATTGGATGGAAGGAAAAAGACATGGGAAAGGCATCTATGTATGGGCGACGAAAGAAAAATATAATGGAGAATGGGAAAATGACAAAATGCATGGAGTGGGAGAATTCACCTTTGAAGATGGCAATGTTGTTCAGGCGGAATTTAGAAATGATCTAAAAATTAGACCATAATGATTTAAAAAAGAGCGAAAAAAATAAAAAATTATAAAAAAGACAATTAAAAAAAAAAATATTTGTTGTAAAACCAAAAGTTCAGTTTTTCAAAAATGGAATATTTAGAAAAAATTCAAATTTTGGTATTTTTCAGCAATAAAAAATATCAACAATATGATGAGGCTCCCCATCATAATGACTAAAAAGGCAACCCAATTGAAAACTGTCTTTTCACCTTTGCTCAATTTAAGTTCTCTATCTATGGGGTAATCACTATTAGTCAAAATTTCTTTAATGGCTCCTTGTTTTCCCAAAAAGGTTATGGCAGTTTTTACGATATTTTGGTTGACGATTGAGTTCAAAATTGTCCAGAATTCACTCACATCTTTTCGCTGATCACTACTTTCTTCATTTTCTTCATTTGCAAGGATTTGGAATTGTGGGTTTTGTTTTTTGATATGTTCGATTTTCTCTTTAGCGTCCTGAACAAAAAGTTCTGGTTTTTCTGTTTCTAAAATTGGGTGTAAACTGAGTTTGCTTTTTCTTCTTTCATTTTTAATCGATTCCAGAATATTTTCATATTCTTTCATCCCTCTTTCATATTCTTCAATTTTCATTTTTTTTTCAACCTTGCTGATTTTCTTCTTTTTATTACTTGCATCTCCGACGAATGTTTCCAAAAACTTGTTATATAAAAAATAAAATCTGATATACCTTAAAAAATCCATCACATAGTTATCAAACTCCAAAGCAATAGCCAACGATGAGAAATTTTGTATCAGATCTGGGCTATCATCAACTTGTCCAATGAGGTACATATTGATATAGCAAAACCAAAAAGTCATGACTATTTGGACAACTTGAGGAGCCATCCTAATTGGAAATAAAATGCTCCACACATGAGGCTGAATAAAGGTTCTTTTGTAATGATAGGAAATTGCTTCAATTGAGGAAGAGATTTCCTTCATGCTCAGAAAGAAGAAAAAAACGACCATTAATTCTTTCATCACCAATAATGGAAAGGTATCATTTGCATCACCCGCACTATAGGTAACATTCCCTAGATTGTAGACGCAATATAATTGTGTGACCACGACCAAAATTGCTGGGGATAAAAGAACTTGAAAGAACAGTAGGATGAAAACGATTTGTAAACACACAGAAATGATCTGAATAAATTTCTCTTTTGCCTTGTGAAAAGCTTCCTTGAAATTCTCTAAGGTACTTAACCCTAGCAAAATTGCAAATGGATGCAATAATAAGACAATTATATGATGGATCATGAAAAATGTCACAGTCAATAATATCACCACGCCATATCCGATAAAGAAAATAAAATATTCCATTAACATTGAGGTGAATAGATATGAATCACAATCGAGTTTATCACAATTATCAATTTCTACCTCCTTTTCCAATTCTTCTATTCTATGATTTGATATTTTTCTGTATAATTCCAAAATCTTCAACTCCAATTTATGCATAAGTAGCTTCCGCTCACTTTCTTTGATTTTGACTTTACAATCGAATGGTTTCTTATTTTCTGGAGATTCTGGGATTGTGAATCCTTGTTCTTTTCTGAGCTTTATCATTAAGGGATCTTGATTCTCTAAATGTTCCTTGATAGCTGTGATCTCGTTGGATTTTTTTTGCAGATTATCCAATTCTTTGAGCAAATTCTTGATTCGTAGTGGGCTGTGTTCGGATAGGTTTGATTTTTCAAGGGCTTCAATCCTTTCCAGGATTGTTTGCATTTTTGCATACATCACTTTTTGTTTCATGTTTAAATCATGAAATTTATCCATTCTCTCTTCCTCTGTAAGAGGCTCGTTTTTATTAGGTGAGGAATCCCCCTCGTTTTCCCCTCCTGATTCAAAGGACTTATTTAGTTCGTCATTTGATTTTGGGGATTTTTCTATTTCACCGAAAAAACCTTTAATGAAAAAATTTTTTTTGGGTTCTTCTGAACGTTCGACCACGAACTTCGTATCAATGGCATAGGGGTTTTTCGACTCTTCGATTTGGTCACTTTTTTGAGAAAAAAAGTTGGACATTGGGATGTATTCAAAAATTAATAAATTTTATTTTGTTTTTTAACAGAAAAAGGGCTCTAATTTCCAATAAATTGTTATTTTTAAAGGTTTGAAAATTTAAACCGATATTGTTTTTTATTAAAACAAGTTTCATAGAAAAAAACAAAAAATACTTTGAAAAAAAATTAAATTATTTTTTTCGGAATTCTTTATATTTTTTGGGAAAAAACGAGCCATTTTTAGTTGTTTATAATCTGTCAAACTCGGTTCAGGTGATTTTCAAGCAAAAACGAACTCATTCTTTAACTTATCAACCTTGAGACTTTTGATCAGATATTTTTACAGAGAATCCTAATTGAAGAAACTCACTCATCTCCTTTTATTTTTAGCAACATTAATTTAACTTTTATTTACCTATTTTTTTGGACTAAAATACCTATTGTTTTGGACTAATATAGAAATCAATGAAAATATGGAGGCTGGATCCAGAAAACAAAGTTATTGGATGATTGGATTTCTTCTTCTCTTTGGATTTTTTGTTTCTGGATGAAAAACATTTTAATTTTTAAAAATAATGTTAAATTAAGACAATAAAAATTAGAAAAAAACAAAATACTTTTTATAGATTATAATGAAGTAGTAAAAAGTTTTAAAATGACCTAAAAAATTTTCAAATTTATTGTTTAGAAATGAAGCAAAATTTTTTTTAGTTATATGCTAAAAACACTAAAGTTATAACCAGAATTCCCGTCATAACTGTGACCAATGCAAACCAATTAAAAAACATTTTTTCAGCTTTGCTTAATTTGAATTCCACATCAATAGGAAACTGTTCCTTTGATAACATGACCTTGATGGCTTCCTGTTTCCCCAAAAATATTATAGCTGTTCTTATTATATTTTCATCAACAATGGAATGCAAAATCTGCCAGAATTCATTTAATTCTTGTTTTTTATCCTTTTGTCCTTCCATCATTTGGCTTCCAGTAATTGTAAGACGAGGATTCTTTTTTTTAAACTTTTCTAATTTTTCTTTGGCCTTAGTAATAAGCCCTTCTTGTCCTTCCATAGTATGAGAATTTGTTTTACTTTCTCTTCTTTCATCCCTCATTGATTTGAGAATTATTTCATGTTCCTTGATCGCTCCTACTAATTCTTGAATTTTCAATGTTTTCTGAGCCTTGGTGATCTTCTTTTTTTTATGTTCTTCATCTCCGAACATTTCCAAGAATTTATTATATAGAGTGTAGAATCTCATATACCTCAAAAAGCTCATTACATAGTTATCGAATTCCAAAACGATTGCCAAAGCTGCAAAATTTTGGATTAAATCAGTGGTATCATTGACCTGTGCAATTAGATAAATGTTGATATAACAAAACCAAAAGGTCATGACCATTTGTAAAAGTTGGGGAGTCATTCTAATTGGAAATAAAATACACCATAATCCAGCTGTAAATGTCCTCTTATAATGATAGGCTATTGCATCAGCTGCTGATGAGATCTCCTTCATACTGAGGAAAAAGAAAAAAACCACCATCAATTGTTTCAAAACCATTAATGAATAACTGGTTTCTGAATCACCTGTATATGTTACATTACTTAAGTTGCTAACGCAATAAATTTGAGTGACTACTACTAAAATTCCAGGGAAGAAAAGAATCTGAAAGAACAAAAGAATAAACACAATTTGGAAAACCACAAAAATCATCAACACCAAGATGTCTTTCGCTAGTTTAAATGATTGATCAAGGCTTTCTCTACTGGTTAATCCGAACAACATTGCAAAAGTTTGGATTATTAGAACAATAAAATGAAATATCATATAAGTGGTTACGGTCATTATGATAACCAAACCATATGCCAGGAAGAAAATCAAATATTCAAGCACCATAGAAGAGAAAAGATATGCATCACTATCAAGTTGATCCATAGAACCGATTTCTGCCTCTTTTTCTAAATCGTCGACTTTCTGATGTGTTATTTTTCTGAATAATTCCAATATTTTCAATTGCAATTTATGCATCAGGAGTTTCCTCTTGCTAGATTTAATCTTAGCACCATAATCAATTGGTTTCCTAATTTCTGGGGACTCCTGGAGTCCTTGGTCCTTTTTTTTAACACTGTTCATTGCTTGAATCTCCAATTGTTCTTTGATGGCTATGATGTTGTCAGATTTTGTTTGTAGGACATCCAATTCCTTCCTCAAAGTATTGAATTTTCGCATACCTTTATCGGACGGAATGAGAATTTCATCCTTTTTATCAAGATTGTCGATTTTTTCCACAGTCGATTTAATTTTCGCGAATAGAAGCCTTTGCCTTATGTCTAAATCATGAACCTTATCGATTCTATCTTCTTCTGTCATGGCCTTGCCTTTAACTGGGGAAATAGGTGATATCTCCTCATCATCTTCACCTTCAGACTCGGAGGATTTTACTATTTCTTCATTTTCATCTTGCAAAACTTTATACTCTTGAGCTTGGTCACCACCGAAAAAACCTTTGACGAAATTTTTTTTAGGACGCTCGACCACGACATTTTTTATGTCAATGGCAAATTGGTTTTTATTTTCTTCAATTTGGTCTTTTGGTGGATTGGTATTCGAGTCCATTTGATCAACTTAAGCGTAAAAAAAGCAAAAGATATTTTTTGATAAAAAGCCCTTTTAATTAAAAATTGACTAAAAAAATTAGTTTTATTTTAAATTCATATTTTTTTTTTTCTTTTTTTCTTTAAATTAAATCAAATTGGAAAATACAACAAAACAACTTGCTAAAAAAAAAATTCCCAAAACAAAATGTTATATTGTTTTTATCAAAAATATAGTTTTTTTATTAAGTAGCATTTTTCTTTTAAATTAAAAAATATTTAAATTACTAAATAAAAAGCAAATTCGAGCAATGAATAATGAGCCTAATTAGTATTTTATCAGCTTTTCTTTCTTATGATAATAAATCATAATCTTTAGTGATTACCTATTCAAAATCCTTATGATAGGGGATGCAGCAGTAGGAAAATCCAGCGTTCTCTTGAAATATACAGTTCCTTCTTAAACAACTTGAATTTCTTATAAATTTCCTAATCAGGACAATACTTTTCAAGATTCCTATATGAGTACCATCGGGGTCGATTTCAAGATCAAAGGCACTATGGTAGACAACAAATCAGTCAAGCTTCAAATAGTTTTCTCTAAATAATGATTAATTAATAGCATAATTTTTTTTAGTGGGACACAGCAGGGCAAGAAAGATTCAAAACCATAACAAGCACTTATTATCGAGGTACTACCTTTAATTTAAAATGAAATTTGAGGCTCTTTTATCATACAGGATCCCAAGGAATAATTTTAATGTTCGACTTGACTGATTTAAATTCTTTCAAAAATCTCGATGTCTGGATTAATGAGATCCAAACGTTATTTTATGAGGTTATTTTCATTAAGATTTAATGCAGAAATGCAGATAATGAAGCTATCAGACTGCTGATTGGAAACAAGTTGGACTTAGGTTCAAAAAGACAAATAGATTTTGACACTGCCAATTCTTTCTCCAGTCAACATAACATGAAATATTATGAAACTTCAGCAAAAAATGGCCAAAACATCGATGAGATTTTTAATTTCCTTGGGAAAGAAATCAAAAATTGTGTTGTTGGAATTCCTGGGAAAGGTATTTAGAAAAATATAATTTTGACTATTTTTTTGTCATAGACGCTAAAGAGACAAAAGTCCTAAAAGAATCGACCTCGTTATTAGAAAAAAAAAAGTATGCAAATTAAAAAAACATGAAAATTTTTTAAATAATTTTGATTTTATTTTCATAATTTTATGAATTTATAATTTTTATAATCAAGGAAAAAAGGATGTTGCTAACAAATTGTTCCATTTCTCCTCCTTGCTTTTTGATTGGATTGCTAAATAAATCCAAAGAGCATATTTACAATTAATAAATAAAAAAAAAACATAAAAAGTCACTCAAAACAAAAAAATCATTATCATTTATTTAGTTTTAAAATACCTCCAAAGAACTCAATAATGTGATTTGTCGGCCCAGGAAATTACTCCTTCGTTGGCCATTTGGTTCAGAATTTCTCTTGCTGGGCATTTTTTGACTCCTTTTGAATCATAATATTGGTTCTTAATTGTCAGATATTGTCCCTCATAGCCAGGAATTTCATAATTTGTCTAAAAATTATATAAGAAATTCAATAAAAAATAACAAAATTAACTTTTTTAGGTCCTAAGGACTCTCCACCCTTTCTGGTTTTAAAGGGTTTGTAAGTGGAATTCGTAGTGCTTTCCCCGATAAATGGAAAATCTGGACTCAATGGTGATTTAAATGTTCCATATCGTGAACTGTTAAGCAATTTGTCTACATCTGTGCTTTTTTCCGCTGTTTTTCCTGTGAAATTATCTCTATACATAGTTCTGGAAATAAACGGAAGGTCTTTAATGACAGTAGGATGAAAAGGTGGCTTCAAAGTGGATGATGGATTTGAGCCCCAATTCAAATAATTGGATCTGTAGGCAGAATATCCATCAAAAGGCAAATAATTTGAGGTATCCTTTTGTTTGTTGTGGCCAACATTTGGATTTAATAGCGGTATGGTGTAATCATGTCTTTGGGTAGAGACCAAATCCATCGGTTGATTATTATAATAACTGTCAAAGAAGTTACCTTTCAAAAGAGGTTGGCAATCATTGCACATTCGTTGTTTGTAATTATTTTGATATTCTGAACCAGCACCTTTCTTATAATCAACACTCAAATTACTTTTGGGGCATTTGCATCTACCACATATGCACTTCCCACAGACGCAATTGCCTAAAAATTCCATTGATAACTCATTAAGTTTTGTTTTTACCTCCTAAATGATTAAAATAAGGCTTGTTCTTTTCCACCAGCTTGTCAAAATGAACTTTGAAAGGATCTCCTTCATCATTGCGAAGTTCTGTTCTTGTAAGGGTAACTTGACCACCAGTCGGGGTGTTATATGATACTTTTGTAGCCATTTTGATTTTTGAAAAGCCTTATGAATTTTTCTTGGGTTTTTTATATAATTAAAAGCAGTTGTTGTATTTTTTTTTTCCAGTTTTTAATAATTAATTAGCTATTCAATTTTTCTAAAAGACCTTTTGATTATTAGCGAATAAAATTAAAAATGAGGTAAATCCGGCCTTTGCAAAAAGAACTGTTTCATCCAGGTTTTCTAAATAGTTGGGTCTTAAATAGCTAAACACAAAAAAATTCATTCTGTTTAACAAAAATTATTTGTATTACCTTAAAATTGTTGGAAATAAAGCTGCTTTTATGAAAATTATTATCAGGATGAGGATTACCTTGCTCGTCAACATGTTTTTTTTTGACGAACTATGTGCTCTAAATTCCTTATTCAAAAATATCACTAGTGCAACAATAGCAATATTTTCAAAAAGTTCAAGATTATTGAAGACTGCTTTCAAAATATAGGCAAAACTAAACTCATCCCCTGAAGCATTCAAAATAAAATAGAAGAAGCTACGACATAAGGATTCAACGAAACTCCATCCTATTTATTTATGATGAGAAAAATACTCAAGATTATTAAAAAACCTAAAGCGATTGATAAAATTCTGCTGGGGAGATCATCGACAAATGTCCATTTATAACTCAAAATGAAATAGATCCCTATGAAATCGATCAGGTTGAACAAATTCTGTCTAAGTTCCTATAATTGAAAAAATCAAGATCATTTTCATATATATATATATTATAACAGAAATAATGTCAGAGCCATCATTTGCATTTGTTTCATTTGAAGATTCAGAAGAACTGCTGAGCAATGAAGCCAAAATTATCATCTTAAAAAGTGTATTTAAATTCGTTTTTAAAAAAATTCATTACTTTGCAAGCAGAAGTCAAAAGAAATCCAAGACCTGCGAAAGCACAAACAAAAAATGCACGATAGTCTGATCTTTTATTATTTTCAATAATCAAGATTAGAAACCCAAAATGAAAAATGGTTTATTAATATACAAATTTTTCGCCTTGTAAATCACGAAAAAGGGTCCGTAACTCAACAAAAGACAATTGATGAGATGAGCATAAGCCATGACTGGATTTTTCTCTAATTAATATCTTTCTTTTGTTCGAAAAAACTAGAAATTCAATATTTATTAAACACCAAAACTTAATTAAACTAAATAAAATGGATCATTCATTTTCTTTGGAACGGCCTTTAACAAATGTCCCTTCCTTTATTTCTAAATGGACAAAAGCCACAACTTTCCGAGGATTGATGCTTGAATTTTTCGGAACTGCTTATTATACATATGGGATCGCTTGTAGTCGTGGTGATCCGTTGCTTATCGCATTATCATTATTCACTCCTCTTTTGTTCTTGTTTGATTTTTCAGGAGCATTTTTCAATCCCGCAATAACGATAGTAAAAATCATCAAGCCAAACCCTAAAATGCCTTTGTTTCTGGGAATCTTATACATAGCTGTTCAAATTTTCGGGGCTCTCTTCAGTGGGTTTTTGTCCTTTATGTTATTTAAAGAGTCTGGATCACCTTATGTTTCATCTGACATGTCAATTAAATGGTCTTTTTCAGGATTCTTTGGAGAGACGTTTGGAACTTTTGTGTTTGTTGGATTAGTTTTGGTACAAACAAGTGAAGAAACTAGATTGACAGACGATCGGATATTTGGGGCTTTTATAATAATGATTGGATTCATAGTTGGACGAGCTTATACGTTTCAAACAGGAGGTTGTCTGAATCCTGGAATAGCTTTGGGTTTAGAGGTTTTTGAAGTGATGAGATATGATGACGCTGGGAGAATGAAAAATCTTTGGCTATATATTTTAGCACCGATTTTGGGAGGATTATTGGCTCTATGGTTTTATCTTAAAGTATATCTGCCATTTTATTTGCAAAGAAAACAAAATAAAATAAATATGGTGTCATCATTTTCAGCAAATTGGGAAAAACCCAAATTAAAACCTCTCACAACTGCAACTCTAAATGAAAGTATGGAATGTGAGACAGATATTCAGATGAAAAAAAAATTGAGTATTAATATTAGAATGCCGAGAAGATCAAAATCTTTTGATAAAAGTGAGTTTTCGGAAAATAAAATTGATATGAGCATGGAGATGTCTATAGTAAAAGAAAATTAATGCTTTTTTTCGGCCTTCATTCCTAATTAATTAATTATGCTTCTATATTAATTACAAAAATATTCATTCATCCAGTTTGATGAATAATAACATATTTCTCTTTTTCAATATATATTTTGTTTTTTATATAATCGAGCACTTTTTTGAGAAAATTTTTAAAGCCTTCATACATGTAATATGTTTTTGTTTGTTTTTAATTGACGGATAATAAATTTTATGAAAATTACATGTTTTTTCTTTTAAATTTTATGAATAAATGACATTTAATTTACGATTTAACTCGAATTTAATCAATTCTAAGTTTAGAAATGAACTCGGTTTCAGGTATGATGGCACTCTCATAGAACTCTTTTAATTCTAGATCAAACTTTATTCCTTGAAGTAAATGTTTTGGCATAATCCTTTTGAAACCAAGTTCCTTCGCTTTATTTCCTGAAACTTCCAAGATCTCTGCAGACATATATTCTAGCACTGCTGCCAAATAAACAGTCGCCCCCATAGAAAGTTTTGGAATATCAACCTTTTCTCTTAATTGTTTCCTGATTCTGCCAATTGGAAATATCAAACCATATTTCGCAGAAAGAGATCTTGTTTTCTTGCTTTCGTCCATTATTTTCTTTCTATAGGTATTAGTTCTTCTAATGGGCTTGACAGGCTTTTTATCAGTTTTTCGGCTCTCTGTTTCCTCGGCTGGCTGTTTTTCTTTATTTTCTTTATTTTCTTCCTCATGGTTTTCATCTAATGTCTGTAAACTTTGACCTCGAACAAATAAACCAGGTCTAATTCTTTCAAGACTTTCCGTCATATTTTGGCTTTCATTGGAAATTTGTCCATTTCGATCTTTAGAATCCAAGAATTTCAATGAGGGGAATTTCTTAAATATCTCATCCGAATAATCGCTTTTTAAAGTTATTGGATTAGCGATGAGATCTAATTGAAGTAAATTTCCAAGGAAACTCAAAGAATCCAGTGAATTATAGTAGGATATTTGGTTTGCACTTAAAAATAAGGTTTGAATATATTTGCTGTTTTTTAAATTGGAAAATCCATCAACCAAATTGTTTGAGATTAAATCTAATCGGATTAGAGAAGGAAGTTTCGGAAAATTTTCTAAAGAGTCCAATCCACAATTATTTATTGCGAGATATTGTAACGAGGAAAAGGATTCCATGTAGGTTTGGAGATCTTTGGTGATATGTCTAAAGGGAATAGACTCGATTTCAATCACGTAAACCTGGTGCTTAGGAGTGTTTTTAATTTGCTTTTCAATTGCGGCAAAGGCATCTTGAATCGACATTTGAAAAAGAAATATAAAAAAATTTTAATTTCAAATTTTTTGATTTGGAGGACTTTAAATTTTTGTTTTTTTCAAAAAAATTTCAAATATGTTACTTATTCAAGAAAAAAAAAAAAAAATTTTTAAATTTAT
>Ga0302186_10001177_pt1 | contig 22310 bp, 15 predicted proteins | sample II_Bog_E1_2_FD_198782 | JGI IMG/M metagenome (GOLD analysis project Ga0302186, IMG submission 198782) | Peat permafrost microbial communities from Stordalen Mire near Abisko, Sweden - II_Bog_E1_1 | ecosystem: Environmental > Terrestrial > Soil > Wetlands > Peat | place: Sweden: Abisko...
TCTCATTCATCATTTATCAGAAATCCTTGGTAAAATCAAGTTCTGGGTTGAAGCTTTATCCTTACTGACGTTCTCCAACATGCGTTATAGTTCACGAGTGGTTGCTTCTCCCCTCCTCTTCATTCGTAAAATATGTTGATGAATCTAATCATCACTAAGTTTATGACAATTCAAATCCATCAGCTCAGTGAGTTTAGATTCATACTGGCTCATTTTATTTGTCTATGACAAGAATTCTTATTCCAATCGTTGCAGTTATTGCTCCTATTATGTTTTATCAGGCGTTTCCTCTTTTGTTGGTAAGCTAATCCTTTATTTTTACATTAGTAATTGCTATTCATAGATCTATTTCAATTTATCTTACAACTATAAATAAGTTGTATACTCCTTATCAACACTTCCTTGAGCATCTTTCCACACGTTAACCATTTCTGGCAGACTTTCAACCTCGCATATTTCCCTCAGTTGTTTGTAAACATTGCTATAGTAGTTACTTTTCATCAGAAGTTCATAATCATTATTTAAAAGATGTTCAGTCGGTATTTTTGATTTGCTCCTACTCATTTTATTCTTGTCAAGTTGCCTATCCTTATCAAATGCTTCGCCAATTTCAGTCTTTTGTTTGTCATTGCAAATTCTTACCTGATGAGCTTATTTCTTTGTTACGGGCTCAATTTATAGGATGACATCTTCTCGTTTATCACGATTTGATATCTTTCCACCCTCCATTGAGTTACGATTTGTATCTTTACTATCCAATTTGCTTCCTCGAAAAGTGGAAAGTCCGGTATTGATCCTTCCTTTATATTTGTCTTTTTTCATGGGTTTAATCTTGCCCTACAGTTCATTGATATCTTTTTCCAATTTGCGAGTCAAGGCATTAATTTTCTAATTAACCTTGTTATCCACTTCCTGATAGGAAAGGTAGTCAATGATGGCCAGTTTATAGAGATACTCATGCTTTCTAATTTATTTCTATATGGTTTTGTAAACATTGGAATAGATTACTCGAGAATTTCTACTGTTATTCACCTGCGCCTTCAATTTATTGTTCTCACTCGTCAGAATGTTGAGACTGTTCGTGAGCTGTTGAATCTACGAAGTAAGTCGTATTTCCTTCTTTTTAAGTCGGACCACTTGTTGGTCATCAGCTTCATTCTCATTAACTTTGGACATTTCTATTTTTCGTGCTAGATTGTTATTTGTGATTGTCTGGAAGAGTTACTTGAGTTTTGCCTGTGTTATATCGACTATACATTGACCTCTAATGCCTTGAAAAACTTGTCTTAATAGTTTTATAGTTTTTCGACTGATCTACTCTTCTGTAGAAGCGGCAAGGGCTCTATTTCCCTTGACTAGATTTGATTGGAGTTCATCTTGATAACTAATAGTTCTTCTAATTATTATAGAAACGAATTTTAAATGACCTTTGTGATAAATCAAAGAGTTTATCGAAATCAGGCTTGTATAATCATCATAAACTTGCCTCTTCAAAAATAAAATAATTTCTCATACTAACATACTGGTATTGTTAAAATTACTCTTTAAAATTAATGATATTATCTGTTTAATGCGAAATCAGATATAGGGGTAATAGAGTCTTCTTATCCTTGATGACTCGATTTAAGCCTAGATGCGTGATCGTCGAAGGGAACTCTCAACAGCAATGTCAGCCTCAATTCTGGATCTTCTCACACTGTCTTAAGCAGCCATTCTGGAAGCAACTAACTCTGCCTATACTCTTGATCTTCTCACTGCATTATCAGCTGCAATTCTGTCAGCTTCAATCTAGGCAGCAATTCTTGACCTCCTCAAAGCGGCTTCAGTTTCAAGTCTAGTGGCACTCAACTATGCAGCAAGTCTAGATCTTCTAAGGGCATTCTCAGTCGCAACTCTTTCAGCAGCAACTTCAACCTCAATGCGTGATCTTCTCAAAGCTGCCTCAGTGGCAATTTAAGCCTCCACTCTTGATCTTCTCAGTGCAGATTCTGCGACCATTCTAGATGCAGCAATTTCAGCCTCGACTCTACTGCGTCGCAGCGCGCTTTCAGTTTCGAGAGCAACGAGATAACTATGTTAAGGTCAACATTACGGAGAGTAGTAAGAATAGTAGGACATTTCTAAAGATTTATTGCTTTATCAACTTATAATTTAATTTTTATTATTTCCATCATTCAACCATAAATTTAAGGGGATTATACCAATAGAAAAATGGTGTGATATGCTGTGGCGAGCATTAAAATAGGATGGTAGGAATTAAATATTTGTCATGTAGCTATCGTACAATTATAAAGTGCTGTATAATAAATATTGATCATAATGTTTAGGGGGCACAACAGTTCCAATTCCTAGTCGGAGAACGATGATTTCGATGGGCAACTCTTCAAAAAAGTCAACTATCAGGGTAACCTGTCCGACTCTGATCGTGAGGATAGTCAAATGGATGATTCCAATTCGGAGTCATCCAAAAAGATGAATGCAATTGAGCGTAAAATTACCAACAACAAATCCTCCGAGCCGAAGGAGAAATCAAAAACGATTAAGAAAAATTGTGAATCGGCAAAAATGTCCAGACAGAGGAAAAAAGTCTATTTGGAGCTACTGTAGCAGAAGGCTCACTCGCTGATGAGTGATATTGCGGGAAGGAAAGTCAATATCAAGAAGATGTCTGACAAAATTTTGTATAAATTCAGTCAATCCAATGGGGATGTAGCATAATTGGATATATAGAAATATAAGTTTTTACAGAAAAAGCTAGCACTGAGTAAACAGCTGTTAGACATGACGGATGGCATGCAAAAAATCAAGAAAGAGTCGGAAATTATGCAGGGGCATAATTTAATCAATGTAAATGATGGAGTATAGTAGAATGGATCAGTTTCTCCCGAAAATGAGGGCATAAATGGCTGCCTTGGGCGGGAGGAAACCACCAAGGGGAAAACAAAAAAGAAAAAATGTTCTTTTTTAAAATATTTAGGTCAAGAGGTTCCTTAGCCTCACACTAAAATTGACTATGAAGCAGCACTGATTTAAAAATAGAAAAATCTTGAGTTGGGTATCAATGCCTACATGGTAAAAAGTGTAGTATTTAGTACTAATTCGGGGTCAAAGGATGTCTAAGATCCGATGTTATTGAGCGATCAAAATTTTAGTGGTTCCAGATTCTATAAAAATCAAAAATTACATCCTATTAAGAATTGTAAGTTTAAATAGATGTAGGTTCAAGCATCTGAAAAACATGAAAAGCTGCCTGTAGAGGCTAGATAGTAAGACCAAAAAGTTAGATTTTTACTTGAGGGAACTGAAGGATCGGGTAAAGCATAAATATGTGGTGCAGTTCTTACTGGACCGAGAGTTCTTTATTCACAACAGCACTGAGACTATATACAAGAATACGCACATGACCGCTCGCGAGGAGAACAACTCGATGTAACACTGATATCTATTATTGTCCATTTTGTCTAAATATTTATAAACTATCTTTTTGTATTTTTAATAATAGAATGGAGTAAAGTAGGAATAAAAAATGGAGAACCTTTTAAAATGCAATGATTCATAAAATATAATATAAGTTAAATCTTGAATAGTTCGCTATTGAATAGTTGATTTCTTCATTCTAAGATAAATAATATGTATATTCAATAAATGTTGATAAAGCGGTTCAGCTTTTGAAATCAGGAATCTGTTCATATTATTATTTTTATACAATTTGACAAATCTTATAATTTAAAATATCAACTTGCCCTATTATTATATAGCACCTTACAAAATAAATCAGTAGTCTAGCAAACATTATGAGAAAACGATCAAGTTAAAAATTTGAGCTGCAGATCCACTTGAAATTTTTACCACTTACGAATGTGGATATCCTTCGGAATTATTTGAGTCATTTTTTATTTGGAGTTTTTGTATTCCTAAATTATCTGCTACAGCAATTAGTGCAGACAGCGAATCGCTTGATTATATTTTTGGATCGAGTTTGATAGCACTAACACCTCCCGCGATAAGCCTGTACCCTTGTTGGAGATAAGTCGCAAAACCAAATCCTCTAGTTTTGACTCTTAATGCTCGTGCTAGAATTTGAAATTTTTTTCGCACTGGTATTGTATACGAATAAAATTGCATGCCTGAATAACATATGTGCTACGTCAACGCCCAGAATCCTTTCCTTGAGTCTGTAGTCTTTGTCTAGCATGTCCAGACCTATCGTCCCAACAAATTTATACGATTTAATGAATTAACCGAACTCGTAATCCTGCCTTAAGGAAAAAGTACTTTTTAAATCTCGATGACCATGTCCTATGCTATCTGAGAGCCAATTAGCGGCTCACAAAAGAGTTTGGCCTCGCTGGAAATAGGAAGACTGTGGCATATTTTAGCGCTAAAAATTCGTTATTTTTCTGATATTGAGTTGAGCACTTTTAGGGCTAAAATGGCTGAACAATATTCACTATAGATCACATAAGAAAGCGACTAGGCTTCTTTGGTTTTTGGCTGATCTTCGGAGACGGCCCTGCCCATGTTTTGCTTGAGAACTATCCTCTAAATTTTGCCAAATTTCTTAAAAAAATCTTCCATGTCCTGCTGGCTGAAGCTGAAGCTGTCAGGAATGGAAATTCTAAGTATTCCCACGGACTCCTTGTAATTTTTTTCCAGCTTGTAGATAATGCGATACACCGAATTGTTTTTTTCTACTAGTGCGGTCTTGAGTTCCTTAAAGAGGTCCTCCGGCCTCTCGGAGGACTCATAATCCTAAGAGGACGAGCTGTCACTGTCCGAGTCATCCCTGCGTCTTCTTGAGCTCTTTCTCTTCATTGCCATTATTAATTACCCACAAATGAGTTGTTAATTGATTCAATATATTCATTTTACTATGACAAACAAAGAAGAAGAGGAAATCGACCCATCCATTTACCAGTATGATTAGATATACGATTAAATTAAGGGAAATGAACACAAGGATAAAGGAAGAGAACGATCACGCTCGAGGGAAAAGAAAAAACAGCAAGAAAAACCAAAGGAATCGAGGTATATTAACAAAATGAAGCAAATTGTCTCCAATCGACAGAAAGACCATGAACTCGCTTATTAGAAAAAAATAAAGAGGGACAATTAAAAATTGGGAGTCAACGATGACATGGTTTTTGTCACTGAGAGTTTTTTAAAGAAGAAATAGGAGGAAAAAGAAGCAGCAAGGCTTAGAAAACTCGAAGACGAGGCAAGCATCAGAGACGCACCAGAAAAGCTCGATTACACCAACTTTAAAAAGAAAATGCTGGACCAGGCGACGAACCTTTACAAAAAATGAGTTGATCGCATGTTTCCTCTATTTGGGTACTTATTGATAGACTCTCCTATATTATTTTTAATGTAAATATTATCTTGATAATTCGTTAAGTATAATAGGCATGACTTTTGCTGCTGCTTTGAATCGGGAGCCAATGAAATTTATTGATACCCAAGCTGATAGTGGTACTATTGATAGAAATCCTATAGCTAAACTGAATAAAGGCTATAGAAAGGGTAGATCAAATCATCAAGAGCAGACGCCTATACAGACGCCTATACATCAGGCAGTCAGGCGAGAATCTCAGACAGAGCAAGAGTTGAGATTCAGCAGTCTATCAAAAAATAAGGAGAACAACTGTTATTCAGATAACAGGTTGGTTCATGACTAGTCTGGCTTTATGAGAAAAACTACTAAAGCTAAAAATAACAACTTAATGGAATTCTCAAGTATTCGTAAAAAACTGGATTTTGACAATGTTCCCTCCAGAACTTCATCATCGAAAGGAAAAGGACCAACCTTCAGCGATATAATCAGAAAGAGTAGATAAAAGGCATTCAGGGAGGAAAGTAAAAGAAAAAATGTGCAAGTTCTTACCGATTCTAAACCAAAAAGCAAAGAGGTAGCTTCTTTCAACAAATTAAAGGGGAAACTGATCGGAGAAAGAAGACTTTAGGACACAATAAAGCCGAAATAGATCTAAATAGTTCGAGTATCTTACTCGTTTGCTGAAAACGATCTAAACTAATCGCTAAATATGTAGCCGACCCTTTGACTGATTGATATCTTATATTGGAATAATAACTTAATAACTGTTTAAATACTTTATAATCAAAAGTTATAATAAGACAAAAGTCTCTTCTTCTTTTTGCTGGTTTAAAAGGTCTATAACGCTTAAGATTTCTTTGTTGATTGTGCACTGGTAATAGATAGGCTAATTTAAATTATATAAATAAGAGATGAGTGGATTATGGCTACTTATCTTATTTTTTGTACAGATAGCCACTCAGAATAATGCTTGCTATTCCAACTGCAAGGAGAACAGCTGCCTCGTAAACAGCGCGCTCAACTGTACCGACTGTGACTTGGGACTAATAAACATCAATGGGATGTGCGTGGGCAGCAGCAGCCAGTCAGTATCTCTGCTTAAATATAGACTCCTTTAACTTATCTGAAGCCTAACAGTAATAACATCCTCAGTGACTCTTTAATAGTTCCAATAAACTGCACAATATCGAGCAGCACGGCAAATTCCTCTAAAATAATGGTATTCTCAACTACAATCGGTAATACCTTCACTCGTTCTTTCTCCATTCCTTATCAGCACATCTACCTCCAAATAAAGTTCAATGCAATAATAATGTCTTTAACTACTGCTCCAGTAAACCCTACTCTTCTCCTGAACGTTTACTCCGGTACTACAAGTCTATATTCAACAGCTTTATACCTCAATCAATCAACGAGCAACTCGGTGAGCTGTAACAATAGTGAGTTTGCACAAGATGTGTTCTATTTGGATTAAAAATTTAATTCCTCAGATTCCAGTATAATTATATAGGCTAAAGCATCAGGAGTTGTCAATACCAATATTGCACTCACCGATATATAAATCTATTATGGTAACTGCAGCACTCAATGCTAACAATGTTTTGGCCCCACGCAGTAGGAGTGTTTGACTTGTAAGGGATTACTTGCCACTTTGACTTCGAATAATACCTGCATCAATTGCCAAAGTGGGTTTTACCTGAACAGTATTTGTCTTGCTTGCCCAGTGGAGTGTGACACTTGCAATCTTGATAGTAACAATTTGATTCAATGTATTGCTTGCAATACTGTCATTGCTAATGCAACGAATTCAAGTGCTAATTCGCTGGGATGTGTAGCTTCATAATTTAAGGAGCAAACAGAAATCAATCTAACATTTAGTAGCGCTGGATGGACATCTTCGGAAACAGTCGGTTCTTCAGTGAGTCAGTGTGGTTTTTATTCTGTAGTTGGAGGCATTTCTATTGGAGTTGCAGGTTCAACACTTTCCAAAACTTACACTAATCTCCCTGTACATACAACCCTCTATCTATCTTTCACTCTTTTCCTCATCGACCAAGTCTTAGGTGATACGAATTCGTACCAACTCATGATAGATAACAACGTCCAAAACCCAAGTGTGGCGATAGCCGCTGCAAACGGTACTTAGTTAACAAATTAATGTGGGTAAAGCAATCCTGAATTTGTAGTTAGACAATTTTTCAATATAAGTCATAACGTGAGTACAGTTGCCATCACAATATCAATCTTCAAAGATTATTTGGGAATTAGAGATGTGTCTATTCTTGTGAATAACGAGACAGATGTTGCTAATTGCTACAGTTAGTTAAATGGGAACTGCACCTCTTGCACAAATGGGCTTACTCTCGTTAATAACAGCTGCAGTTCTTGCGAAGATGGATATTATCTAGCAAACTCAACTTGCGAGGTGTGTTCAATCTTTTGCAAAACTTGCATTATAGACAGTTCAGGAACCATCTCTTGTTTATCTTGCCAATATCCTTTGATTTTAGATGGCCAGTTTTGTGTGGATTCCACAGAAGCGATGTTTTCCGCCTAATTCATGCCCAATATAAACACAACTACCCAAAACACTTGGACTTTGTATCCTAATCTTCAAAACTACGGTCTTGATACTTGCAATAATGCCGTTATATTAGGAAGCAGCTCACTAAAGTTCAAATTTTTAACCATGCAAAGGACATATACGAACTTGCCTCCCCATAATGGCATTGCCCTCTTTTTCGATTTTTATCAAATTGACGATTACGTTCAAAACAACAGCACAGTCTATTTTATTCTAAACTCTGTGCATATTCCCTATACTCCTAGCAATCTAAAAATGAATCTTTGTGGTAATAGCTCAGCAGATGCCATAGTACCAATGTACCTGCAGGACAATACTCACACTGATTCCAGTCTAACATTCGAAGTTCACATTGACAGTATGGGTAAAATTGGTATCAATAATGTGGTTCTATTCCTACTGAATAGTGCCAACAGCGCAGGTGCACCTTTTTCAATTGAAAGTGTGCCAACATATTCAGACAGTACTCCTCCTGTCGACGGAATGACTGTTAAATTGATATTTCCTCAAGCTTTCACCAATACCACTCAGCTGGAAAATATTTTCTTGTTTAGCATCAGCAGTTCAAGCAGACGACTTACTCAAATACAAGCAACAAGTTATACACCCATACTTAATGGCAGCGTCAATAACAACAACTAAATTTTATATCTACTTGGCCTGCAAAGCGATTATACTAACAGTCAAATACAAGTAAGAGCGTCAGATCCAACTTATCTATATTTTCAAGACTCGAGCAATAACAACAGATTGGTAAGCCAAAACTCTGTTCAAAGCAATATTCCTCGCTATATTGACATATCAGTTCAAAACTTAAATGATAGAACTAGTTTGGGCAATCTTTATAATTTATTTAGGGGATGTGCCATATTGGGCCTATTTATTGGTTTACTCTCATTTGCAGTTGGAATGAGTGCAGCCTTCGATGATTTTTTCATCCTTTGCCAGCTCATTTTTGTTCATGTCTTTATTCAACTGGAATACAATCCTCCCTCAATACGAATACCTTTCTCTGGACTACACATAGTACAGTTTCTAGAATGGTTTCCGTGGGCAGGCAGGCAAAGTCTTGAGCAATCAATTATTCCCACCAACCTCATTCAGTACTCTCCAATTGTATTTGAGCAATATTATGAAGACATTGTCTTTACCAGGGCCATTTATCAAACAATCCTTTACTTTATAGTTCTGCTAATTTTTTGGAGTGTGATGCACATGCTGCTGCTGGTTTGGGACTCTAAGCATTAAAAGACAAAATATTCTAACTATCTTCTTTATTTCTATCATCGTTATGACGATAGACAATTACCCTTGATTGATAGAATTGCTAGATTTGCTTATTTTACCATCATTTGGGCCTGTGTCTTGCAGTGCACTCATATTTCCAATAAACCTCTATCTTTCAATATCTGGAATACAATATTAACAATCATATTCTTTGTTGCTGTCTTTGCCTATCCCATTATCATCTTCTTTTATTTAAAAAAAATGGCCAATACCTTAAGCTAATCGACCTTTCATCACGCTTATGAATAATTGAGAGTATCATCCGCTCATTTGTTCTATTATTTGGTCAGATACTATAAGTTAATTGTGATAGCATGCCTAATTGGATTTCTGCATGCCCAAAACCCAGTGATAGCCCTTGTTATCCTGATAGCGATTAATCTGACTGATGCAATCATTTTGATTGTTATTAATCCTTTGGGAATGAATCAACCCGAGCTTATATAAGCAACTATCTTCTACCCATACTACCCTAAAATATATCGAATCACAACCATCATTCAACAGTTTTTATTTATTGCTGTATAGATATTATGGTTGGTGTTGTACGGCCAAAGAAATACTGCATCATCCTCTGCCTATATGGGGATAGGATATGTAATTTGTGTTGCTGTTATTTTGCTGTTACTGAATGGACTATTGAGGCTGTTTTGGGGATTTATGAAGATCGCTCAGCATTACCACCTCTAACGGGAGGCCTTCTAGCACTCAGTATAAAAATAAATTGAATAGAATCGAGATCCAGCAGAAACACATCCAATTATGGAATAAATACAAGCAGGTCTGTCTCGTAACGATATCTAATCCCGACTGAAATCTAAAAAACTGTCGTATGTCAGCAAACTTCGCATTTGATACTCATTCCATTTTAATATGATGATTGAGACTTATTATTAAAAGTTATTTAATATTAATAAGGACGTTAAATCGTGAAAACATGGGAAACAGCAGTCAAACATCTGGTGCACAGCTGCAATTCATTCAGCAGCTCGAGGATAGGCATTTTGGGGAAGTCGACATCTATCGAAGCGAGGAGGGCAGATTTATCATGAAATTGAAGCGGACGCATATCTCCGGGGATCGACGGCAGGTATAATTTCAACGTATAGTGGAGTGGGTGTTGAGGTAGGGAGATTCGATGGTAGTGCCTATAGTTCATCTTGATAATTACCAGTGTAATTGGTGCCTAATATAGAGAAAGGAATATGCATTCAATATGAGGTGACTCACATTTTTACTGAGTATTATAACTATACTCTAAAGGATTTGATTAACAGCAAAAAAGAGGTGGAATAGCCTGAACTTTGGTGCGTACTTGAGGGGCTGTTGCATCTGACCACTACCTTGAGAAAATATAAGCTAGCTGTTACTCTTGATATTGATAATGTGTTCTTGACTCTCAAAGGAACTCCTTGTGTTTATTTGTATCATATCCTTTCTTTTGAAGAAAGCATTAGCTGTAATTAATATGGAATGGGACAATTAACAGCTAGAATCCTATTGCAGTTAACTACCGGATAGACAATAGAACAAACTCCAAGGGAAGAAGACAGCAAAGAACTTTTAGGCCCACTTTCTCGCGTCTGTAATCGCTATAAACTTCTGGGCAAATTTATTAAGTAACTTTTAAACAGATAAAAATCTTAATAGGAAATATTAAAATAGGTCACATCTTTATCCTTGTCAGGCAAAGTCAAAAAGGCAAATGGAGTCAAATTAAATCGTTTTAAATACATAATTCCGGATAATTGCTTGACTTTATAGTCTCAATTGCAAATCCTTAAAAATAACTAAAAAAAGGCTGACGAATCGAGCAGTATTAAGAAAAGTAATGACTTTTCTTAGATTTAATCACAGAAGTAGAAATCAGTAAAAAACTAAAGCTTAACTCAAACTAATGAGAAAGTATCAACTTAAAAGCAATCTGTTCTCGGAGAACTTTCAAATAACAAAGGAGGTGAGATGACTTTTAGCAAACAAGATGCCTCTAAAATTTTAACGGAGCTCTAACGGAAGAAATAAGAGAATAGACTGCAGATGGAGCGATTTCTTCTGAAAAAGAATGAGCTTCTCAATCACATTGACAAATAAAACAAATAAAATATTTCATAAATTTAATCAACAAGCCATAAATAATTTCAAAAGAGAGGCAGCAAATAATAAAAAGGAAGGCGAATGCTGGACAACAGTCAAAAATCACGACGTCGTTGATTGTATTCACTATTTTGATATTGTTTATATCGCGCATGCTATTCGCCTCCCTGTGGAACTGATGATATTGATATAATCATCAATGTGATGTTCAAATGGGATATAATTAATCGATTAGAATTGGCGGGTGATGGATATCGAATAATCGGAAGATGCCAACAGCTAAGAAATTGATTTTTAGCCCTTGAATTTGCGGGGAGATAAGAAACTAACTCTCAACAACGATGCCGAACATCTGGCTTCCTCCATTCACAGCAAAAGGAACAAAAAAAGCTAACTCAATGGAATACTCGATCCCAACAACACTGCCCAAAAATACCATCTGTCTTTAAGAGTTAAATAATTCGGAAACTTTTAGCATTTTCTCACCAAAAATAAAAACAGAGATTAGCGATTCGATGTACTCGATGCCGTGAGAGAATTGGCTCAATAAAAGGAAATCAATCTGAATGGAAGAGTAAAAGATAAACTCGAACGATGCAGGATGATTCTAAGAGTTCTAAGTCGATAAGAGGGAACCAATTTTGTGATGATAGAGGATGAGACTGGAAAATAAAAACTTCAGGTGAGGAACGGAATTGTTTGGGTTGGCATGATCGCATGCATGGAAGTAGGCTGGAGTGAAGGAAACTACAGACTGGATGGCATCTTAGATTTGGGTCTTAAGCTCAATGGATAAAAGGCAATGATTCGAGAGCCGACTATGGCTTATCGAATCCTATTTTTGAAAGGATCTTTGTATAAAAACGATTCAAAGGACAACATTGGATTGAAGATATTAATCAATGAATTGGCAAGTCTTAAGAGAGAAAGAGTTCGCATTAACTGTATTGTTATATTAGGACCTCTTCTCAGCGTCAAAAACACAACTTTGAAAAACGTGTTTTCTGAGAAAACCTATGATGAAGAGGCTGTAGAGCTCATTAAACTCATCAGGGATGAAATTGGCAAGATTGATGAGGATATTTAAATCGTATTCTCACCTTCAACTGATGATATCACATCCTTTTACCCTATTCCCCAGCCCAAATACTGCCACTCCACTGAAATATCTGATAAAAATATTCATTTTACTAGCAATCCAGGCTTTATCAATCTGGCAGGACTAAGACAAAATTATCGAATAGATTTGATCAACGAAGATGTGCTATTTTATATCGATTAGAACAAGACAGGAAAGGCAAAAACAGATATTATGACAGAAAACCTTGAAACTTATTTCAAACAACCCTTTTATCTCACTAATACTTACGATCAGCCCTTTGATTAAACCAATCTACCAGGACTGTATAACCATGGCAAATTTGGTGATATCGTAATCACAGCATCTTAGCGCAGTCCTCCCTTCGTTAAAGACATCAAAGGAAGGCTGTACGTGAACATTGGCTCTCTTGGCATCGCTGATATCGAAACAAATCGGCATTACATGACTCTAATTTCTCTATACGATGGTGAGGGATCAATTGGAGGTCGAACAAAGATATAAATTCTAACAATGTGATCTTATAATCATTTAAATAATATTGATGTGTATCATTCGGTAGCAGAGATTGCTGATGAAGCAGAAATTGATGATTAGGCTGATATATTGGAAGGAGGACTCTTTGGAACGTCCTTTGACTCGCCATCAGTGGCAGTTTTGAATAGAATTCTAGCGGAATTGATATTGGCTTCAAAAAAGGCAAATTATTCTTACATCAGTTGCAGTTTGCGAATTAGTAGGATCTTTTGCATGTTTAAATCTTCAACGAATTTGGCAGAATGGTTAGTCGCATCAATAGTTGCAGCCTTCGACTCCTTTTTTGTTTAGGTAAAATAAAATTTAGTGGCTAAGTCCCAGTGCATTGTCTTATAGCGGTCGACCTGTTTAAGCAATGTTAAAAAGTAAGCAACTCCCAGAACAAAGCCATCATCATAGATAAATGCTTTTGATGATAGTTTTTTGTTGATTTGGTCCTTGCCTCGAGCAACATACTCCACATAATTGATGGAGACAGCCGGGATAATGAAGTAAAACAATTTTAGGTGCTTGTTTTATTTCGAGGCTAATTTGCTAAACTTTGACACCATCAGGTTCAAGTAATCGATTTTGTCACTAAAACGCTAGTCGAATGAAGTGAGAAGCTCGTCTAATTAGTGACAGGCCATTTTTGAAGTTTCACCTAGGGTAGATTTGTTGGCTATTTCCTCAAAGGTTTAGGCGATTTCAGGCTTTTTTGGCAAATATTCGATATTCTTACTTTCGGTATGAAGACTAGCGGATCTGATTAACCTGATAAAACCGAGAGAGTTGCCTACTGAAGTGATGATTTATCTGAATTTATCAATATAGTTTGCATCTTCCTCGAACTTGCCTAATTTTTTAATCTGATTATAAATAACTTGAGCCCTTTCATAAGGGTAAAATCCATTATAGTCCTCCTTTTCGCTATATTATTTGAACCACTTTCTATCCCTGTTCAAAATGTTTTGAATATCGTCCATGAACAAAAACTTGCCGAAATCAATAACTTTTCTAAATAGAATGAAGGGTACGGAGCCATGTAACGATAGAAAGCGTTCACTGTGGTTGACAATATACCCAATCCATGTGTCCTAATCGAGTCTGACAGCTGCTGTATGCTGATGCAGTTAATTATCTTATTTTCCCCTGAGACTTCTAAAAACCGTTGGCTCAGTATGTTGTACTTGTAATTACTAATAAAACTGGGAATATTCCTGACCACTGCCAGAATATCAAATTTATCCCTCTCAATGGTATGATTAGGCAAGAACACGTCATGCAATTTGAGATCAAACAAGTGGTTGCCCATGACTCTCATCATTTCGTAAGTCTACATATCATGCATATTCAAGATGTTCAAGTTGTAAAAGCTGTTGTTAAATGATTCACTGATCTCAAAACGTAAATCGACCATATTATCGAAGATGCGCACTTTTTAAAATTGCACTTGCCTCATTAAATCGTTCATTTCCCCCGCAAAGGGACGAACTCCTTAGAGCTTCTCAATTAGCATTGAACTTGTTGATACTCTTAAGAAATCCTACAGATTTCTCTTCAAAGGAATCATGTAGTTTTTTTAGAATTCAGCAATCATATTCTTTTTAAACTCGATGAACAACTCCTATTGGTTTTATAAATGCGGGCACTGATGTAACAGGCGAGAGGCGTCTTCAAATCCTTCGAACAGGTATTGTAGTCGCTTGCAAGTCTGAGGATTCTCTCTCTTATACTAAAATATCTTCGGAAGAATATCCTTGATGTAGTAGAGAAAGCTAAAGTTTTAATATCTCTGAACCAGCACACGATTATATGATACTATTTCTAGCTTCTTCAACAAATTTTTAACCTGCTTAATCTCTCCCTATGTAATGATCCAATCAGACAAAAAACCGAGAGCATGTCGAAGCCATGTGATCTTCAGCTAGGATAACGGGGTATCGAGAAGTTGAATAACTCCATAATATATGACCACTTTATGAGCATTTTCTCTCGTCTTTTATGTTCGTACTTTTTCGATGGATAAAGTTAATACAGTCAAGATGTCTCGAGCTAAAGTTTTGGAAAGGATCATTGTATCGAATGCTTCAGCTTTTTTTCGTAAAATATAAGCACTGGCCTTGACAGTTTCGAGGGCGAGAATGAGTTTACCCAGAAGTGATTTGGAAATGGCTTTTTCTTAGTTAGTGTGCAACATGAAACATAAATACAGGAGCTTATACAGTCTCAATATTGTATTAAACCCTTAGCATAACATCGAAATACGGTTAGAAACACGCTCTCCAACCACTGCTTTACCTCCTTCCTTTCGGTCTGCATTACTGAGAGAGCTATTCGAGGTAGCTGCACTTTACATGCGACTCAGCCAAACACAAAATTTAGTGTATTGTGACACTATTTCTATTGTTAAGTTTTGCTCCATCGAAGCAACATACTGAGAAATGTACACTCTTTCATCTTTCGGGTCAAGAGAACGAGGCCTTTTTTCTAGAGGGCAAACTTTTAGCATAAACACGCATACGTAGACAAACACAAAGGAGTGAGCTTCGATGATTGGTATTTTTTTCTGCATGGTCCACATATCTTTCCAAACATCTTTGAGTTAATCCCACGTAAAAAGTTTTCTATAGAGCGAGTATGTGCACATGAGTTCTAATAATTTTTTTTCTTCGTCCATATCCATTCTGGTTCCGAGGTATTCATTGATATCCTTCAATTTGTTGATGAAATAGTACTAAAATACTTCCTTCAACTCTTTGTTCTTTTAGATTCTCCCTAAAGGACTGTTAATCTGCACTAGATTCTAGTCGTAGGTAATTTAGGTGATAGTCACCATACAATTTCCAGATAATATTGTGTTTTCATATCTGTTCATTGTTTTTTACAGCTTTCTAACGAGAGAGGCAGTGGAACCAAATTTTTCAGGCTCGTTCTTGGCTAGTCTCACTAATTTTTTATACGCCTACCAGTGCGTACCAATATTTCCATTATTCTGCACTATACAGTCGATGACGTAGACTGACCTCAAAGCTCGTCCTAGTAGATCTAAAATTCCACTATAATCCAGTCCTCGAAACAGTGGTTTGTAGTAATTGCACTTCTTATTGATCATGGAATGCAGCTGAAGCACTATATTTTATATATACGCCATTAGCTTTCTGACAAGCTCATAGACTTTTTTATATACTCCCATAACCCTGGCCGTCATACACTCCGGCATCTAATTTTATTTTTTATCGGTGGCTTCCTACCCATACATCACGAGTGAATCATAAAGATCATGCTCAAGCAAAGCAATGACTTTCTCGACCTAGTTATCGACAAAACAGAAGGAAACTAGTACTTTCTTAATCCATTGAGCCTCGGTCGATTTCTATCCGACCATGCTAATCATGTCGAAAATACCCACATTCTTTTAATAATTCTGCATTGATGCTGGTTTACTATTTGGGATATTTCGAGGAGAGGGTGATTCACGTACCAGATTCCATCGCCAAATACCTGTTCTTCTATCTCCTCCGTTCTCTTCCCGAACTATTTCAAGTAATTGATGTATTTCTGAAAGTTCTAATCAAACAGCTCCTCTTTATATCGTAACACGTACGTTGTGGCTCGCGCACTTCGATGGCCTTCTTCTCGTTTTACTTTTGCTGGACTTCGCCCTCGGAAGACTAGTCGTCGGAAATAAAGAGGTTACGCTTGTCAGTCATCGATAGATATATTTAATCAATAATCAAATCATCTATTAAACATGAAAATAAACAGGATCACGCAGTAATTAAGGATGAGTAATTTTATTGCTATTTGGGGATGGCTCCATGGCTTTGGGTTTATAAAATATGAGTGTCAGTCACTTCATCAGAATGTTTATGGTTATCCTATGGTGTTAAATGAGAATCGTAGTCATGTATTATTTTCTAACTTCGCACAAAACATCTCTTGATGCTCCGCTTCACAAAATATATTTTAGGGTCATGCAGCATGGCACTCACGAATCTTGCCTCCCCGACGTTGTCAGGGATCTTTTCAATTGATATTTTAAGATTACGGTGGGGTCTACTCTATATTTTGGCTCTCAATATTTCTTACTGGCTCATTTGGCAGCCCATCGATTATATATAGAATTATTCCAATTATCTTCAGTAAAATAGAACATTCTTAAGAATTAAAGATCAAATATCAATTTCCTGCTCGATGGTCACCTCATACAGCTTGTGTCTTATTAGGGTTAAATCGTGATATACCTTCTCGTTTTCTGCCATCATTTGATTGATGTCGTTCAGTCTTCGATTCTACCTATCTTTGTGAGACTCAATCTCATCGAGTAGTTGTCTTTGCCTCTACTTTTGTTATTCGATTAGCTGTTATTTATTAGATATTTGGGCCTATATCCTCTGCAACTGCTTTTAAACATCTTCTCCTCCTATTTCCGAGTTCGTCAGACTATCTTTCATGACTGCAATATGTTCCTCCAAAGATGCAAAATTGTCCGTCAGCATTCCCAATTTTTGATGAAGCATCTGCTATGAATTTTGAGAATTCTCCAACTCAATTTAGAGAGCATTGATAGTCTAACTTTTTTCAGCCTAGATATCCAACAAAATGTGTATTTCCGTCTACATTTAATTTTTCTGCCTCTATAATTACTCAGCGAGCATTTCAAGCTTTTTATTGGCAAATTCCTCTCGAGTGAGTTCCTCTGTCAAAGAGGAGTTGTTATCTCGATAGTTGATAAGCTCCATCTATAAATTTTAAAGGGTTTTGCGTAGTTCCTGGTTTTTATTTTAGAGATAAGCATACTTATCTCCCAGCTACCTATTCATCAAATCCCTCGTTTTGACTTATCTCCCCATATCTTAGGTTTTTAACTCATACTATCTTCTCAACCGGTTCAACGATTATTAATTTTTTATCTTGACCATTTCAAGCTGATAGCTTTTCTCTTTTTGGTATTGACTCATGGCTTATTATTAGAATGAAGCTTTTTGGAGGAGTTTGCTCTCATGAAGGTTTCGTTAGTAGCGTAATTTGTCAACTTCGGTATTAAGCTGCCGATTTTGAATTTATAACTACCGAGCTGAGAGTTTCAATGCCTAGTATTCGCGTATGATGGCTGCTTATCCATTAAAGCGATAGGATTAGCGTCCTCCTGCAGAGATATTATAATTTGTGGAGCCAAACAGTTTTGAGCCCTTAGTGGGAGTATAATCTCTTCTATCCATATTAACGATAACAAATTATAAATCTTAAATATCAATATGATGATAATTGAGACAATAGAAGGCGATTCAATATGATGAGTCATGAAAAAGATAGTCTCTTCAATTGTAATAGGTAGCATGATATATATAATTCTATCGAATGGATTCATTATCAAGTAATAATAATAGTTTCAGAGACCATGGATTTTATTTCCAAGAACAAGGTTGTAGTGGGAATATTTACCGTTGCTTCGTTTATTGGAGCCGCTCTGTACATATTTACAATGATATAGATACTTTGGTCCCTAAGATTAACCCAAAGAAACTGCTTTATCGATGATACCTTGCTAGTCATAAATCAGTGATCTCAAGACAGTGTTTACCAGCAAAATATTTGAGCTTAAATCGCTAATTAATTCAGGACAATTTAATGATGAACAACTGAAAGAGATAGTGACTTATATAATCACCCATATCTAAGCTAAAACTTTCTAGATCGATCGTGAGGATATGATAAAAACCCGCGAATTAAAAGACCCCAATAATTTCAGTGTAAGCGTGTATAAATTGGTGGAATGGTTGAAGTAAAAATAACTAAAAATAGAAGAACTGCAATAGGAGCAATGGCAATTTATTAATAGTCTCACAATTCCGCAAGAATAGAAACTAAAAATCAATAAGGAAGTCAATTAGAGTGTAAAAAGATAAAGAATTAATAAAATTGGTAGTTTTTATGAAAGATTAGCACAAATATACCTCGTGTCCAAGAAGAACTTTTTGGTCAATCATGGAGAAAAACTGGCTTCTGATTTGGTTGAAGTTTGTAAATCGTGGAGTAAGGAGAATCTTAAATTTGTACCCACCATTTTGAACTTGATCATCAATCAATCTATTGAAGACTACTAGCCTGAACTGATAGACAACCAACTAGAAATTGTGCTCGCTGTGGGTAAAAGTAAGCTAAATCAGAAAAATTCGAAAAGAACCTTAAGCCTTAGATCGAGGCCTATCAAGAGGTAATGGGTAGATTGTCCTGCAAAATAGAAAGAGATTTGCTCAGCAGAAGGAGTATAAGTGATTGATGAATAAGAAATGTAGAATATTAAATCAATTTATACATTCCAATCCTTCCTCAGAGAACGACATGATTAAATCTCAAATTTGCCATCTCCACAATCAGCCCATGGACAAAGTCTGCGGTTTGGTTCAGTGCTGTCGAGTAATGTGCTCCGATTGCTTTGTGAGTCATCAGGCTGAAACCTCTCATGGCACATCTATCATATTAAATCAGCACTCGATCAACTTTTTCACCACTTTTACAGGTTTTATTCAGTATAAACTGCTGCACTGGGCTGATAACATTCGCAGAAACGGATACGAAGATGTTTTTGTCTCCAATCGATCCATATAAATTTTAGGCCCGCTGGGATAAGTGAAAAATGAAATGAGACAGGCCAGTGCATAGGTACTTTAGAACTACTCCCAACTGATGCTGGGAAATCGTTAATTTGTGGTGGATAATCAGTCAAATGAACAGTTACTCCATCCTGATTTTCTAAAAGACATCTTTGCCTTGATGATGGACAAATGGTAAATCACAGCAAGGATTATCATTACCAACCTAAAGGCCAAATTGAAGGAAATGTTTCCAACTAAATATTACTATCAGTATGCCAATTTCAAAATAAAGGATAACCTATTAAATGCTATCGAAACTTAAAGGATGAATTTGATTGGCAAAGTGAAGAATGATGTTTTCTACAATGGGCAAAAAAATAAATCATAAAAAAATAAAGGGGAAATTAATATCTAAAGACATGTGAGGTTTAGTGAGCATCATGAGCAAGTTAAGACTTAAAGGGCGGCATATTCGGCCGAATTCTTTTAGCTGCCTTGGAGTATCAAGAGAATTGAAAGTTTATAGTAGATAGGGGAAAAGTCTCCCTCCCCCTCAAAAAACATCTGCTCGATTCAAAAGGATCTCAATACTTTCAACCCTTCGCAACAGTTAACATAAGTTGAGTAAAAATAGTAAAAAAGTGAAAAGATTCCAAGCATCAATTAAGATGCCTCTTTTGATGAGAAAATGAACAGTGTATTGATATAAAACAAGGAGTTAAAATAATAAAATGGTAAGCTGAAGAGTTAAAATCAGATATTGGTGGAGGAAAATTAAAAGTTAAAAATGAGCAATTAAAAGTTGACGTATGAAGCCAGACGAAGACCACTCGTTTATAAGAAAGGGTCTGAAAATACGATTCCAAGCTCGAACAAAATTTTAGAGATGAATATAATTGAAGGACAACAGTTTGGCAGCAAATTGGATTTTTCGCTTGTAAATGATTGCATTAGCAAACTTGCCAAAAACCTTCATTTGAGTCAAGAGTAAATTTGTTCGAGACTTGGTATTCTTCAAAAGAATTGATCTAAAATATTCATTATTGCCTCATTTTATGAACCATAAGGTTGTATGATTTGTTGTAAGGGAATAGTTTATTACTTTTATTGTCTTGGTATTTATCTTCAAAGAGAAATATTTAAATTCACAATCAGGCAACCAACAGTTATTTTAAAAACAACTACGATTTCGCTAAATTGCTTAAGATGCACATTGAGACATGGCAGCTATTCCTATCAATATTTTTGTGATAAATTCTGATAAATAGTGATATAATAGTTTTCTTGTTCAAAATCATTAGATTATAATATATAGCTAACGACCAAAATGCAGAACATCGCCTAATCTATTGAGTTTATCTTCAATTTTGAGGAAAAAGGAGTTGCAAGTCCCAGTTCCACCACCTACTCCACTTTCACAGAGCATGCATAACTCTAAAAACTTAAAACTGTGGAAAAGAAAAAAAGGTTTTATTCTTCTCTTACCTTACCCAAGAATATGAAAGATGTATAGATGTCAGTGATGGAATGGTTTGGAAAACAGGGAATTGAGTTGGGCCAACCTTAACAGATCTTTTAAAATTATTCGTCGGCTCACAGGAAGGAAGTGATCAAATGTAATAGAAATTTTGATATTCCTACCGAATAGACCCTTGTCCATAGACGATTGAAGAAAAATCTAACCCTTACTATTTGACTTTTATACTTTTTCAAATTCATACATTAAATCTATTTATCCCTTTATTATAATAAAAAGAATCAATAGATGGCTCATCAAATCAAGTCCGTGGAAGGAGTTTGTTTTTTGGGGATAGGCTTGATTAGCTCTTCGAATTGGGTAGGTTGCATGTTGGAAGCGTTGAATTGCATTGTACCGAAATTCATCATGTCTAGTCCTGAGGCGTTTGACATTCCGCTCATTGTGTTAAAAGTCGTTGGCTTGCTATTACTGAACATCTCCAGAGGATTTGATTTTTGTGTCAATGTAACAGATGGAGGTTGAGGCTTTGGTTGATTGATATTCAAATTAGAATAGTTCGTGGTTGCAAAAAGTTGTTGCATTGTGTTAAAACTCATTTATGCATTTTCATTGCTCGGAAACTGTTGATTGATTTGAGTTTGAGGTGGGAGTTGAAAAGATTGATTTGATTGAGGTTGGACGGAGGGTTGGCTAAAATTAAACATGTCGGGCTCGTTGAAGTTGTTGGTTTGGAATAATTTTTGCATGGTGTTGAAATCATTGATATTGATGTCGGTGAGAGGGTTATTTATAATGTTCACTTCAGGAGGCTTAACTTCATTTTCAAGAGTCAAAAGGCTTTAAGGTTGATTGGTAGTGGGCTATTTATTTATCTTTTTTTTACTGAAATTAGCAGGCTATATTTTGGATGGTTGACTCCCTAAAAAATTAGATGAAAGATCGATCTATCCTTTTTGCTGCGACAGGTTAAAGTTAGTTGTTGCAAACGATTTAGAGTTTAATTGATTTGGCTGATTGCTTCCAGCATTAAACGCGTATCCTGTTGTATATGTTGACGTATTAGGGCTGGAACCGAAATTAAAAGCTAGATTATTTCCCGCGAAAAGGTTAGTGAGGTCATTATTGTTATTCTTTTGCTCAGATACTGCCGGCTGCACAATTTTGGGAGGCGAAACGTTCTTTGGTTATTATGCGAAGAAATCAACCTCGTTATTCACAGGTTGAGAGCTTACATTAAGGGATTTAAAAAGCTATTGCATATTTCCAAGCTCATCATTTTTGCCCATTACTATAGTTGGCTGAGGTTACTCTTG
>Ga0302186_10001178_pt1 | contig 22295 bp, 17 predicted proteins | sample II_Bog_E1_2_FD_198782 | JGI IMG/M metagenome (GOLD analysis project Ga0302186, IMG submission 198782) | Peat permafrost microbial communities from Stordalen Mire near Abisko, Sweden - II_Bog_E1_1 | ecosystem: Environmental > Terrestrial > Soil > Wetlands > Peat | place: Sweden: Abisko...
TAATCCTGATGCAAGTGATAGTGAGGTTAAAAATATTATTCATGAAATCAAAAAGATTGATACAAATGAAGCTTTTTCTAAAGCATTAAGAGATGGAATAAATTTAAAAAACTCTACTACTGGTAAAAAATACGACTACAAATTAGTTGATTTTGATAATGTAGAAAATAATCATTTTGTTGTTACAAACCAATTTTATTTTGAAGGAGAGACAGAAAATATTCGTCCAGATATTATGATTTTTGTGAATGGACTTCCATTAGTATACATAGAAGCTAAAAGTCCAACTGCATCTGAAAGTGTTAGTTTTGAAAATGGTATTGAACAAATAATTCGATGTCAAAAAACAGCTCGCAAACTGTTCATTCCAAACTGTTTTAATATAGCCAGCGATGGTCTAAAAACGGTTTATGGTGCAACTGGTGCGCCTAAGCAGTACTTTCTTCAGTGGAGAGATGAAGAGCTTGAAAATGAGCTTGGTGGTGAACTTGAAATGACTCTTTTCGCATTGCTTTCAAAAGCGAATTTATTGGATATTGTTCAAAACTTTATTTTGTTTGAAAAGGAAAAAGAAAAGTTAGTTAAAAAAATAGCTCGTTACCAACAAATGAGAGCTACGAACAAAATCGTTGAACGTGTCATTTCTAAAGAAAAAAGACAAGGTCTTATTTGGCATACTCAAGGATCAGGAAAAACTCTCACTATGTATTTTACAGCGTGGAAATTAAGATTTAACAAACAACTTGCTAATCCCAAAGTATTTATTTTAGTTGACCGTGTGGACTTAGATCAACAAATATTTGATACTTTTACTAATGCTGGAGGAAAAAATATTATCCGCGTTACTTCCCGCAAAGATTTAGAAGAAAAAATTCAATCACCAGAAAAAGGAATTTTTATTACAACTATTCAAAAATTTTCTGAGCTTGGCGACAAGATAGAAAACCTTGATGAAAATGTGATTATTCTTTCTGACGAAGCACACAGAGGTGACGAAGGAGTATCAGGTATTAATATGCGAAATGCTTTCAAGAAAGCATTCTTCTTTGGATTTACTGGAACACCCGTAGACAAGAAGAACACAAATACTTTCCGAAACTATGAAGGTGAAGGAAAAAGATATCTTGATTATTATTCAATTCAACAAGCTATTGATGACGGAGCGACAATCCCAGTCACTTATGAAGCACGACTTTCAAAATTTTCTATTGATGAAGAAAAACTAGACCAAAAATTTGAAGAAATCGCTGGTGATCTTTTGGATAAGCAAAAAACGGAATTAATAAAGAAATACGGAAAGAAAGCGGCACTTGTAAAGCTACCAAAACGTATGGAAGCAGTTGCTAGGGACATCGTAGAGCATTATAAGCTCTATGTGGAACCAAATGGCTTTAAGGCGCAAATAGTAGCTTATGACCGTGAAGCAGTGGCTAATTATAAAAAATTACTTGATAAACTTATCCCCGCCGAATGGTCAGCTGTGGTGTATTCGCCCGGAGATCCAAACAGTGATGCAGACGATCTGAAAGTGTATAACACAAGTAAAAGTGAGCGCGAACAAATTATTGAAAAATTTAAAGATCCAAAATCATCTTTAAAGTTTCTTTTAGTGTGCGATATGTTACTTACCGGTTTTGATGCACCAATTGAACAAGTAATGTATCTTGATAAACCACTTCGTGATCATAATCTTTTGCAAGCTATCGCAAGAACGAATCGTGTTTATACAAACAAAGTGATGGGAAAGATTATTGATTATTACGGAATAACGAGAAATCTTTATGACGCGCTTGATTTTGATGAAGATATTATTGATTCTGCAATGATTGATATTGACCGTGTAAAAGAAAGATTTACAGATGTCATGAATGACACAATGAAAATATTTGTTGGAGTTAATATTGAAGACCCTTCAATGGATAATCTTCGTAGATGTTTAAAGATTTTCATTGACAATCAAGAAAAACAAAAATATTTTGTTGAAAAATACATGAAGCTCAAGAATTTATTTGAGTTTCTTTCACCTGATCCATTTTTGAAACAATACATAAGACCATTTGAATGGACTACGAGCTTTTATTTAGCTTATCTAAAAGAATTTCAAAGCGAAAATGATCGTTACTTATTAGAGGAATACGGAGAAAAAGTAAAAGAACTTATTCAAAAAAGTAATATTATTGATTATGAAGGAATTACGAAAAACTTTCGTGAACTTCGTGTAAATGATCTTTATACACTTGAGAGACTGAAAGGAATGGACGATGAAGATAAAGCATTGAATCTTGAAAAAATGCTTAAACAAGAGATATCGATCAATCTTGATGAAAATCCTGCTTATCAGAAATTTAGCGAAAGACTTACTGCTATTCGTAAAGAATTTGAACAAAACCAAATCGACCTTGCGGAGCGTATTCATAGATATGAAGAATTGATGAGTGATATTAAAACAAAAGGAGAAGAAGCAAAAGATATGGGGTTAGATTTGAAGGAATACGCGCTATATATAATTTCCCAAGAATTTATTGAAGGAAATGATACTGATATTAAAAAGTTTGTAAAAGAATTGCGTATAAGGATTGAAGATAATATTGACTCAGGTTGGCAAGATTCTTCAAAGCGTGATGTATTTATTAAAGACATAAAGCAAACATTACAAGAGCTAATATTAAGAGATTATAAAAGTCGATTTATTGTAAAAGATTTTCCGAAATTCTTGAATAGACTGGTGGACATTATCACTAAAAAATTCTAGGAAATATGATAAACAAAATTTCATATAAACTTAAAAAAAGTAAGAGAGCAAAAAGAATGCGCCTTGCGGTCTATTGTGATGGAAGCGTTGTAGTCACAAGTCCTTTAGGAATCCATCAATCAATAGTCGAAAAATTTATTTCTGAAAAAACCCAATGGGTTTTAGATAAAATACTATTTTTCAAAAGTATAGATAATAAAGCTATAAGAACCTTCTCAAATAAAGATTATTTAGAAAATAAGGAGAAAGCCCTCGCTTTCGTTCAAGAACGTATTGAACATTACAATAATTTTTATCGTTTCTCGATAAATAATGTATCCGTTAAAAATCAAAAAACACGTTGGGGTAGTTGTTCACGCAAGAAAAATTTAAATTTGAATTACAAGATTATATTTCTACCTACAAAATTACAGGATTATATTATTGTGCATGAAATATGTCATTTAAAAGAATTTAATCATTCAAAAAATTTTTGGGCTCTTGTTCAAAAAACACTTCCTAATTATTCAGACATTAGAAAAATTTTAAGAAATCACGAACTATTCTATAAGTAATTTTGTCCGCCCTAAATCCCGCAAAAAACAAAAACGTAATTCCGCCCGCATTCCTTCCCAAACCCTTCCTGCGGGCGAACAAAGAGTTGAGGCAGGACGAAACCAAATCCCAAAGTGAATGCTCGTCCTGCCGAATCCTTATTCTTTCATTAATGTTGTTCAAAGTAAGTTCGCGCAAACATTAGTAATACATCACATTCAGAGACATCATCAAAAAATACGTCGGCGCGCTCACGCGCGGTAACAACGGACGGTTGACGGGAATTCTCGTACGTGCGACGGCTACAAGCGAATTCGGTGGGTGGGCGTAAAGCAAGAAATGAGACAATAACGGATTATTCTTTTTTCATAACCAAAACAAATATGATTAAACCAAAATATTTTCTTTACGCTCGCAAATCTACGGAAGATGACGACAAACAAATCATGAGTATTGAAGCTCAACTTTTTGAACTGCGTGAATTTGCGCGTAAAGAAAATCTGCAAATTCTTGAGGAATTTACAGAGTCGAAAAGCGCAAAGAAACCCGGTCGTGAAAAATTCGGCGTGATGATGGGAAAAATTGAAAGTTTAGATGGTGTGGGTATTCTTGCGTGGCACCCAGATAGACTCGCGAGAAATAGTATTGATGGAGGAAGAATCATCTACGCCGTCGACACGACAAAAATAGTTTCTTTACGCTTTCCGACATTTTGGTTTGAACCAACTCCGCAAGGGCTATTTATGTTACAAGTGGCGTTCGGACAAAGTAAATATTATTCTGATAGTTTGAAACAGAATGTTGAGCGAGGAATACGCCAAAAACTTCGCCGTGGTGAATGGCTTACAAAAGCGCCTTTTGGTTATATAAATAATCCCAAGACGAGAAATATTGAACCTGATGTTGTAAAAGCTAAAATTATTGTCAGCGCTTTTGAAGCATATGCAAAGGGAAACCACGGCTTTGATACAATGTCAGAATTTTTGGCTTTCCATGGTGTGACAACAAAATCCGGCACGCCACTTGGCAAAGCTTCCGTGTCTCGTATTTTATCTAACAAAGCATATCTTGGACTTACAAAACATTTCAATGAATATTTTCCCGGAAGCTTTGCGCCAATTCTTTCTCATGATTTATTTGAAGCTGTACAAAAAAGATTGCAAGAACGCTCTCATCCTCGCAAATCAAAAAAGAATCATAATTTTCCTTTCACTGGATTACTCCATTGTGGTGAGTGTGGAAGTATGATCACCGCCCAATGGGCGAGAGGTAAGATGGGTGGTTTATATCGTTACTATCGTTGTACAAAAAAGAAAGGAAAATGTTCTCAAGGATATTTGCGAGAGGATAAACTTGTTTTGCAATTAAAGGAACAACTTCAAAAAATCACTCTTCCCGACGAGTGGACTGATTATATGTTACGAAAAACTGACCAGTGGAGTAAGGAGGAAAAAGTCTCGTCGGGAAGTCTACTCGGGCAGATAAAAGACAATGAGCGAGAGACAGAACAAAAGCTCGATGAGTTGGTAAGTTTATATTTAGATGGAGATATTCCAAAAGAAAATTATCTTTCCAAAAAGAACGAGCTTTTGAAACAAAAAGTGTCTCTCGCTCAAAAAATGGAGTCTGCCCGAACAGAGAAAAAGAATTGGGTCGAACCCTTGCGAGAATGGATTTTGGATATGAAAAAAGCCACGCAATTGCTATCTACAGATAATTTTTTTGAAATTCGTGATTATTTCAAAAAAATTGGAACGAACTCGCAATTGCGGGACAAATCCGTTTCCGTCTCATTTTGCCCACCCACCGAATTCGCTTGTAGCCGTCGCACGTGCGAGAATTCCCGTCAACCGTCCGTTGTTACCGCGCGTGAGCGCGCGCCCGTATTTATTGATGATGTCTCTGAATGTGACTCTACGGGGAATCGAACCCCGATTCCAGCCTTGAGAAGGCCGTGTCCTAACCGTTAGACGATAGAGCCAATATTTAATTTTCAAACAGAACAATCGAACCCCAAATTTCCCTTCTTACAGAATTTGAACCCCGACCCAGTCACAAGTATTTTTCTGCTGAAAAATCTCGCAAAGCTTTGCACTTGATTTTCTAATTCACTTCGTTCTTAACAAAATCTACGCCCGACTCGGCTCGTCAGCCCCCGTCTTTAAAATTGGGTCCCAGCCCAATTTTAACCGGCCCCACACGTTCGCCGATAGAGCCGTGATAAGTAGAAAGTTATAAAGTTACAAGTCTATAAAGTTCTAAATACAAAAAGAAATATAGCAATTTTTTTGTATTTGAGCAATTTAGTTTTTGGAAAAAAAAGAAAAGCCGACCCTCGGGAGGGTCGGCTGAAAATCAATTCTCTAGCGCCATTTCTGCCAGCTCGCCCTTGGTCGCGATTGGCAAACCCCTCTTTCTTTGGGGGAATGGCAGTGGCATTTCCATTTTTACTGGCGCCACTTTTTCGATCATCCCAACCCCTTGCTCTTGCAAAAGATCTGCAAGGATAAGTATTGATGAGAGGTCGATGTTATTGTACTTGTGCTTCAAAAAACTCGCTGCGATCTGAAAGGGTGTTTTCTTCTTACTAAACCCTCGGGATTGCACTTCCTGAACCATCTTCGTAAGTCTCTCATCGGAGAGAACGGTCAGATCTTTTTCCTGAGACATTTTCTCCTCCTAGGGATTTTGGGGTATTGGTTCTCTGACTTGTATTATACCATAGTATATATTTTATGTAAACAAAAGGCCGTTTTCGCGGAGCGAAAACGGCCTTTTGCCTATAACTCTAACTATTTAAACAATTCGTCTATGATTTCTTTTACTAAAGTACCATCAGCTTTTCCTTTCAAATCTTTCATGATTCCACCCATGAACATTCCAAGCTTTGCCTTATCGATTTCTCCAGCTTGTGCTTTTTTCTCTAAAACAATTTTTGTAATATCTTCTTTGCTCATGAGTTTTGGAAGGAAGGTTTCAAGAATTTTCATTTCCACTTCTTCAGCTTCTACGAGGTCGGTTCGTCCTGCTTTTCCAAACTGTTCAATAGAATCCTTTCTTTGCTTTACGAGCTTTCGAATGATCGCGATTGCATCTTCATCTGAAAGTTCTGGTTCAGTAGTCTTTTTTGCAACGATTTCATTCATAAAAGCAGCAGAGACTCCTCGAAGTGTATTGAGTCGCACTGCATCTTTTGCGATCATGGCATCTTTAATACCATCTTTAATTTGTTTGTGTAATGACATTCATTTAATAGATTTAGGATTCATGATGTAAGATTCATGAACTTACAAATCATATTATCATATTCCAGATTTATTGGTATAATGCCGTCATGGAAATTATTTTAATAATTCTTTTGGTTCTCGTTATCGGACTCCTTGTTTGGGTTATTCTTTCTAAAAACAGACCACACAAGAGCGGGGAAGATATCGGTCTCAAACTCATCCTCGAGCAAATCAATGAACTCAATCGAACGGTAGATAAGAAAATCGGAGACAATGCAAAAGAGATGCAGGAGTCTATCAAATACCAGTCAAACAAATCTTTTGATATTATTCGTGATATTACTGAGAAGCTTACTCGACTCGATGAGACAAATAAGCAAGTCGTTTCTTTTGCCGATCAGCTTCAGTCGCTTCAAGATATTTTGAAAAATCCAAAACAGCGTGGGATTCTTGGCGAATATTATCTCGAAACTCTTTTAAAAAATGTACTTGCACCAAGTCAGTATCAAATGCAATACGCGTTTAAAAATGGAGAGATTGTTGATGCTGCGGTCTTTGTGAAAGAAAAAGTCATCCCCATCGACTCAAAGTTTTCTCTTGAAAATTATAATCGTTTGATTGATGCACGTGATCCAAGTGAAAAGGATCGACTTGAAAAAGCATTTGTAAATGATTTGAAGTTGCGAATTGTAGAAACGTCAAAATATATTCGACCTGAAGAAAACACCATGGACTTTGCTTTTATGTTTATTCCACATGAAGCGATTTATTATGATTTATTGATAAACAAGATCGGTGCGCTGAGCGATGATACCGAGAACTTAATCCAGCGAGCAGCAGGGAAGTACAAAGTTATTATTGTTTCCCCAACATCATTTCTTGCATATTTACAGACAGTACTTCAAGCGCTCAAAGCATTTCAGATTGAAGAGTCAGCGAAGGATATTAAGAAAAATGTGGAAAATTTACAAAAACATCTTGGAAGTTATCAGGAATATCAAGAGAAGCTTGGAAATGCACTTTCTACAACAGTAAACCATTTTAATAATTCGAATAAAGAATTTAAAAAGATTGGTAAAGACATCATGAAAATTACCGAGATTGAGTCTGAATTTGAAGTTTTAGAAATCGCAAAACCAGAAAAAGAAGATTAAAAAAAAAGATAGCCCCCCAGACCTTGGTCTGGGGGGCTATTCACTTGGGTGGTTGAGGAAAGATGATGGGGGGCTTTTTCTCAGCCTGAGCCTCAGTCTTCCATTTTGAAACCACTGCCATGCCCGTGGTCTGATCGACCACAATTTCGTCACGGATGATCCGTAACTTAGAACTGAGAAGGTAGACGGGGTTGATTTCCATTACAGATTCTCCCGATAAACGAGTTGAGGTCTGCTTGGACGGGGCCATTCTTCTTTTGCCGCCGTCCTCGCTTCCTTTCGAGCCGCTTTAACATTTTCCGATCCCTTCGTATCCAGTTCTACTGACTGGAGATTCAGATTGCCACCGCTCAAGTTCAAGCGTTCATATTCCATGAACCAGCTTCCTTTTGCCATGGTTGACTCCTGAGAAAAAGAAAAAATCAGTCTACTTGTTCAAGTTAAGGTACTGTTACGAATTATATTCTAATATATTAATATAAATAAGTCAAATTCTTATAAAAATAGACCCGAGTGCGTGTGCACTCGGGCCTTTTTCAATTTCTTGCTTGGAGTCTGATGGTTTTGATCATCTCCTCGCTTCCACGCGAGGTGATGAAATTGCAGGGCATGAACCCGACCCAGAGCATGGAACCATACATCACATTCAGAATCAGTACGCGCATGATACCTCCTAAGGGGACATGTTTTTCCTTCTTCTAAGGCACAATCATCCAATAACAATACTATCAATACGATCTTTATTTATCAAGTTCTTTGTAGTATCATAAAATCATGTCAAAAAATATTCCAAAAATCTCAGCAAAATATGACCACGCAAAAATAGAAAAAAAGTGGCAGAAAATTTGGGATACAAAAAAAGTTTTTAAAACTACCGAAAGCGTAAAAAAGAAAAAGTGCTACGTGCTTGATATGTTTCCGTATCCATCCGGACAAGGACTCCATGTCGGTCATCCTCGAGGATATATCGCCTCAGATGTGTACTCACGTTTTATGCGCATGCAGGGTTTCAATGTGCTTCATCCAATGGGCTTTGATACATTTGGTTTGCCCACAGAGCAGTATGCGATTGCAAATAAAATTCACCCAGAAGTTGCTACAAAGAAAAATGTTGCGACATACAGAAAACAACTTGAGCTTATTGGTCTTTCGTATGATTGGTCACGTGAAGTAGAAACTTCTGATCCCAAATTTTACAAATGGACGCAGTGGATTTTTTTGAAACTCTACAATTCTTGGTACAACAAAACAAAACAAAAAGCACAGTCGATCGATGAGCTTGTAAAGATTTTTGAAAAAAGTGGAAATGAAAAAGTACATGCCGCCACTGACTCCGATATAAAAATCTTTTCTGCAAAAGAATGGTGTGCTTCAAGCGAACTCGAAAAGCAAAATATTCTCATGAAATATCGCCTTGCATACGAGGGATATTCAGAAGTGAATTGGTGTCCAGAAATGGGTACCGTACTTGCAAATGATGAGGTTGTCGGTGGACCAAATGGCACGCAGGTCTCAGAACGAGGCGGATATCCCGTTGTGAAGAAATCTCTCCGACAGTGGTTTTTGCGAATTACCGCATATGCAGATCGATTGATCGATGGACTTGATACCGTCGAGTGGTCACATCATATAAAAGAAATTCAAAGAAATTGGATTGGAAGATCTGTAGGTTCTGAAATTGATTTTAAGATTAAAATTCCTGAAAAGACAACTGAAATACGAAGCTATATTATGGGTATTGGAAATATTACAGATGATTTAAAAAAGATCGGTATAAATATTAAAACAATAACCGCAAAAGGTAGTTACGAAGTCGTAATTCCCAAAGAAAGTATTTCAGCTTATGAAAATTTAATACAAGAAAAATTAAAACCTGGTTTTTGGAATGAGTATCTTGGCGAGGAGACAGTTTTTATATTTAAAGACAAAACTGGAAAAGTAAACAGATTTGTTTGGGATGAATCAGACGAGAGTGATTTACTTGAACTTTGTAGAGAATATGCGAAAGCTGATTTTAAAAACATTCGAAGTATGCTCGAGGAGAATTCTTGGTATACGGGACATATCAAAAATAATTTGAAAATCACCGTGTTTACCACACGAGCGGATACGCTTTTTGGCGTGACCTATGTTGTCCTTGCACCAGAAGCCAAGCTTGTACAAAAACTTATTCATTCTGTTTCAAATAAAGCAGAGGTTGAAGCGTACATTAAACAAATAAAAGATAAAACTGACGAAGATAGAACAAATGCAACAAAAGAAAAAACTGGGGTTGAGCTCAAGGGGATAAAAGCAATCAATCCTGCAAATGGCGAAGAGGTACCTGTTTGGATTGCAGACTATGTACTCGCCGGATACGGTACCGGAATGGTGATGGCGGTGCCGGCACACGATGCGCGAGATTTTACTTTTGCGAAGAAATATAATCTTCCGATAAAACAAGTTATCGCTCCATTTTTCGTTGATCCAGACAATAAACCACAGGAGGGAAAAACCTGGAGTCCGCGTAAGAATGTACAAGCTATTATTAAACACCCAACAGAAGATAAAATTGTTCAGTTACGATGGAAAAAAGTTCCTTGGAAAACGCTTGTTATTGGCGGAGTTGAAGACGGAGAAACATTTGAGCAAGCCATACGAAGAGAAATTAAGGAAGAAACAGGTTTTCAACATATAAAAAGTGTTCAGAAAATTTGCTGGGAAATGGAGTCACATTTCTACGCTTCTCATAAAGATATAAATAGAAAAGCCTTCACACAGGTTTTTGTAGTTGAGCTTGAAGATATACAAAAAAAGGATCTTTCTGGCGAAGAAGCAGAAAAACATGAAGTAACTTGGGTGCCAACTTCAGATCTTGAAAAAACATTTTGGCCTATTTCAGAACTTCCAGAAATTTCTGCACACTTTAGAAAAGGCAAGCACGCTTTTGTCGATGATGGAAAAATAATTAATTCAGCAGGTTTTGACGGAATAGATAGTGAAGAAGCTCGAATTAAAATCACCGAAGCTGTTGGCGGGCGACTTGTTACAAAATACAAAATGCGAGACGCGGTGTTTGCACGACAGCGATACTGGGGTGAGCCGATTCCACTGATTCACAAGAAAGACGGCACGATAGTCGCCCTCAAAGATAAACAGCTTCCACTCAAACTCCCAAATGTAAAATCGTACGAACCTATCGGTACCGGTGAATCTCCACTTGCTGGTGTGAAAGCATGGGTAAAAGCAGGATATGAGACAAACACTATGCCAGGTTGGGCAGGATCATCTTGGTACTATTTGCGATATATGGATCCTAAAAATAATGCCAGATTTGCAAGTGAAAAATCTATTAAATATTGGAAGCAAGTAGATATGTATGTTGGTGGTGCAGAGCATGCAACTGGACATCTTTTGTATTCACGATTTTGGAATAAATTTTTGCATGATCTCGGATACTCAGTCGTAGAAGAACCTTTTAAGGTTCTGAAGAATCAGGGAATGGTACTTGGTACCGATAGCAGAAAGATGAGTAAGCGATGGGGAAATGTGGTGAATCCAGATGAAGTTGTGAAAAATGTCGGAGCAGATACTTTGAGAATTTACGAATCTTTCATGGGACCGTTTGAACAAGAAATTCCTTGGAGCACAGATAGCATGGTTGGTTCACGAAGATTCATTGAGCGAGTATGGAAGCTTCAGGAGAAAATTGCACCAAAAACGAAAGATAATGAAGACGTGATTTTGCTCTTGAATCAAACCATCAAAAAAGTTGAAGACGATATTCGATCATTCAATGCAAATACGGCGATCTCAGCACTCATGATTCTTTCAAATCTTCTCGAAGCACAAGAAGCTATTAGTAAAGAAGCGTATCTTACATTTGTAAAAATTCTTTCGCCGTTTGCACCACATGTCGCGGAAGAAATCTGGGCACATACGGGTAACAAAAAAATGCTTGTTATGGAAATGTGGCCAAAATACGATAAAAATAATCTTGTTTCCTCGAAAGTAAACATTGCCGTGCAGATAAATGGCAAGGTACGATCGGCAATTTTAATACAGTTAGATGCCCCCCAGGAGGCTGTGGAGAAGCGGGCTCTTGCAGAAGGTGATATTGTCAAGTGGTTCGAAGGCAGGGAAATACGTAAGGTTATCTTTGTAAAAAACAAAATAATCAATTTTGTGGTGTAAAAGTCAAGAGTCTGTTGACTTTATTTGGAATAAATGCTAGTATGAAACCAATATAAAGTTTGTGTTGCAAGGAGGTTTTTATTAATCATTTTATAACGTATGAAAACAACATTAAGTTTTAAACCAAAGCAGTCAGTCAAGAAATTTCTCGCCGCTCTTCCTGAGCGATCACGGGATATTATCACCAAGCGATATGGTCTTGGGAAAAATCCAGATCAAATGACCTTGGATGCTATCGGAAAAACATACGGAATTACTCGAGAACGAGTACGACAGATTGAAAACCACGCCATTGCAATCATTCGAAAATCAAAAGTCTATAGTGAAGAAAAAGCGGTGTTTGAAGAGATTGAAGAACTCATTCGAAGTCTTGGGGGTGTTATTGTAGAACAAGAGCTTCTTGATTATATTTCCAAGGATCCAAGCATGCAAAGCTGTATCAATTTTCTCCTTGTTATTGGTCATCCGTTCAAAAAAATGAAAGAGGATGAAGATTTTAAACACCGATGGTTTATTGAGGAAGATTTGGAAAAGAAAATCCAAGATTCACTCAAAAAATTATATGAAAATCTTAGTGATAATCAGCTTGTTTCTGAACAGGAAATGATTAAAACATTTTTGGGTTATGTTGAACATGTATCCGATCAATATAAAACAGAAGAAATCGCAAAACGATGGCTCAATCTTTCAAAGAAAGTTTCAAAAAATCCACTTGGAGAATGGGGAAGAACAAAATCATCAAATATTAGTACAAAAGGAATGAGAGATTATGCGTACCTTGTTATTCGAAAGCACGGTTCACCAATTCATTTCAAAGAAGTCGCAAAGGCGATTACAACAGTGTTCAATAAAAAAGCTCATGTTGCAACAACGCACAATGAATTGATTAAGGATCCACGATTTGTGCTCGTTGGACGAGGATTGTATGCGCTTTCAGAATGGGGATATATGAGCGGTGTCATGAAAGATGTCATTAAGAAATTGATTGAAAAATTTGGCCCTCTTACGAAACAGGAAGTTGTAGATAAGGTGATGAAGGAGCGATATGTGAAAGAAAATACTATCGTGATCAATCTTCAGAATAAAAAGTTTTTTAAAAAGAATAAAGACGGAAAATACGAAATAGTTAAATAAGAGGTATTAAACCCCCAGGGTAGAGCACTGAACTCGTAATGAATTCGCTCTGCTTATTCATCATTGTAGCAGAGTTGTGGGGGTATTCATTCTCTTTTTGCTCTCCCTACTGGAGCTGTCCACTCATTGAGATTTTTTATATCACTTCGTTCATAAAAAATCTCAATGAGTCTTGCGCTTTGGGTCCCCAACCCCCAAGCTCACCTCGGCTCGGAAATGAAAAAAAATACTTTTTTTTATTTCTCTCTCCTTACAGAAGCTGTACACTTTTCACATTTTGATTACAAAACATTCAAGGTCTTGCGGAAGCAAAGACTTTTGCTTCCTCACTACTACGTCGGCAATAAAAAAATCAAAAAACTACTTTCAAGCAGTTTTTTGATGGTCGAATTTTCTGACCCAATTTTCTTTTGCAGGGGAAAATCGGGTGCCACTCTTTTGTTTTTCTGCTATATTTTGATATAATGAAAGTGTAATACAAAATAGCATGACAGAAATTTTTGCAACCTCAATACAACTCCTGATGCATTCTATGACTGGAACATTTTTGTTGATTTTACTTCCCATTGTTATTCCCATTATGCTTGTTGTTACATGGTGGATTCTTCGTTATCGATTGGTATCAATGAGAGCCATTGAAAGCCAAAAGAGTTGCCTTCTTGAAATTAAATTGCCGAAAGAAGTGTTGAAATCGCCAGCAGGTATGGAGATATTTTTTTCATACTTTGCACAAGGTGGTGCAAAAACGCTCGCGGAAACTTATCTTGAAGGGAAAAGTCGACCATGGTTTTCATGTGAACTTGTTTCTATAGAAGGTGAGGTACGTTTTTTTGTTTGGTGCTCACAGGCAAAGTTTAAATCAGTGGTTGAGTCACAATTATATGCACAGTATCCAAACATTGAAGTTCATGAAATCAAAGATGAAAATGATTACACGAGAAATGTATCATACGATTTAGAGAAGTATATTTTTTATGCATGTCAGTTTAAAAAAGCAAAAGCAGATCCGTATCCAATACGAACATATATTGATTATGGACTCAGTGATGATCCGAAGGATGAATTTAAAATAGATCCAATGACTGCCGTGTTGGAATTTTTGGGCTCAATGCGAAAAGGTGAAAATCTTTGGTTGCAAATTCTTATACAAAAACATGAACCAGAGGGATGGAAACACGGTACAGTGCTTATGGACACTGATCCCAAAAAGGCAAATATTTTTGAAAAAATGCTTATGTCTTTGCTCGGAAAGTCACGATCCTTGAAAGATGAAGTGAAAAAAGAAATCGAAAAAATACGAGAAGAAGCAATACCCAAACCAAAGCCGGGCGAAGAAATATCATTTAAATTTCCGAATCCGACAAAAGGACAAAACGAAGATATTGCCGCACTCGAGCGCAACGGAGGAAAACAACCATTCGATTGTACGATACGTGGTGTTTATGCTGCTGAGACAAAAGTATTTGATGCGGTAAATATTACCGGAATGCTTGGTTGTTTTCGCCAATATGAAGGTTTGAATAATATTAAACTTGGGCTCAATAGTGATGTAACAGATTTTGAAAAAGAATTTATCGCTTTTACGCCATTTTTGTGGTTTCTGAAATCACACCAAAAAAGAGTAATCGAAAGAATGCGCGGAGATTTATTACACGCATATAAACTCAGATCGTATTTTCAATTGCCCTATAAAAAATACGGAAAAGGATCAAAGCCATTCATTCTTAGTACCGAAGAGTTGGCAAGTCTCTTTCATTTTCCAAGCGGACTCGTGTCTCAAACACCAACACTTAAGAGAGTTGAATCAAAAAAATCTGGTGCGCCTGCGAACCTACCTATATAAGAATAATATAGGTATCTGCGTGATTTTTTTGCGCAGATTGGTGATTGATTTTGTTTTACAAACTTATTTTTAATACACAAACGAACGTTATTATGGAAAAAAATATCGGCGAGCCTGAAGAAGAAAATCAATTAGAAAAAAAACCATTATATAAACAAGAAAATATATATGCTTCGGGAATAGTTCTTGTTTTTATATGTTTTGCATTGTTTTATTCTTTCTTTTGGTCAGCGCCAAAAAATTTTCCCGTAGGATCTTTGTATGATTTGCAATACGGACAAACACTTTCTCCTGTTTCGTTTGATTTGGAAAATCGGGGAATTATCAGATCCAATTTTTGGTTTAAGTCTCTCGTATATGTCTTTTCGTTTGGACATATAAAAATTGTTGCAGGGGATTATAATCTTTACAAGAGTCAAAATGTCGTCGGTCTTGCTTGGAGATTTACTCACGGAAATTTTGATGTTGCGCCAGTGAGAATTACAATTCCAGAAGGTTTAAATTCAACGGAAATCGCTACGTTATTTTCAAAGGAATTACCGGATTTTGATGCGGTCGGTTTCGTTGCGCTTATGAAAAGTGAAAATCTGGAAGGATATATTTTTCCTGATACATACTTTTTTGTACCGGGCATGACCAACGAGGAAATTATTCAAATTATGCATGATAATTTTAATAAAAAAACACAGACAGTTGCTGTGCAAATGAACGCATCTGGTAAAACTGAATCTGATGTAATCAAGATGGCATCGATCCTAGAAGTCGAAGCTCGTACGGATGATTCACGAAAGATTGTAGCGGGAATTCTTTGGAAACGCATTGCACTTGGTATGCCACTTCAGGTTGATTCTTCATTTAAATATCTCGAAGGGAAAACATCTGCCCAGCTTTCTCTCTCTGATTTACAGATTGATTCTCCATACAATTCATACACCCACAAAGGTTTGCCACCAACCCCGATTTCAAACCCAGGACTCGCCTCAATCATTGATGCAATAACTCCGATAAAGACACCGTATCTCTATTTTTTGACCGACAGCGAGGGAAATATGCATTATGCAGCGACATTTGCAGAGCACGTGGCGAATAAGCAGAAATATCTGAAATAGCTATTAGGGAATATGAATATTCAATGAAAGATAACCACTCGTGACGTAGTTAGTTACTTTCCGTTTGACAAATTAATGGGGGGGGTAAAATCAATATGTATTAACTTAACTATAAAAATATGGAAAAACAACCAGAAATATATAAACCAAGTATGAAAGAGATTGCTGAAGCAGAAGAAATGATGTCAGAAGAGCAAAGAAAATTAACAGAAGAAAGGTTTAAACAATTTCTTTTTGCGTGTGGAATTTTAGATTCAGTTAATACTGACAGTGAGATTCCTTTGAATGAGGAAAATAAGGTTTCAGTAAAAAATAAAATTTCTCTTTTTGAAGATGATAAGCTTTTAAAAATGAGAGAATCTTTGTTTCGCTATAGTATTGACCCCACACTTAGTGGTGATCACCCAATAAATCAGCAAATAATAAATACGACTCATCCCTGGGTTGCCTTTGTTGGAGAAGCTGTTGAAAAAGAATTTGTGAAAAGGGGATTGCTAAGAAGAAAAATATAACCTATTGGTTTTTATGGAAATACAAAAGGGGGTTTCGCGAAGCGAAACTCTCTTTTGTATTTTTTAATTTTCTATAAGCTAATAGCTAGTAGTTAAAAGCTTTTTAGAATGGCAGCGTAAACGTCATTACTGACTCATCTTTTTTGTCCCAGCTTGATGTGTCAATTTTAAATTCTTTTATATCCTTTCCATCAAGATATTTGAGAGCTCCATGTTTGAGCGCGTATTCGTACACATCTTTTGTGATTCGTACGTCTTCAATACAATAGTCGATTACTTGCTGTTTTTTTCCTTCTCGCCACCATGCGACAGCCTCAAGTCCGTGACCGGTTTTGTTTCTTCCGAGTGTTGCTTCGGCAATCGTGTCGAGCTTGATTCTTCGTCCGAGTGCATTTTTTACTTCCTTTAAAAGGTCGAGACTTTTGATTTTTGTGAGGTCTCCAGAATAGTATTTGTTGAGTACAGGAATATCAAAATGATCAGAATTAAAGCCGATAATAACATCAGCATTTTCAAATTTTGGCCACATATCTTTCAAGGTTTCTTTTGTATAGCTTGAATATGTGTCAGTCTCGTATTCATAAATACAGCAGACAGACATATCGAGCGCGGCAGGATCATTTGAAGCAACATCTTGAAAGATATTGCTTGTTTCAATATCGAAAACTATTTTTTTTAACATACGAATAATTATGCGAATGATACGAATGGCAACGAATAATGCCAATCATTATTTAATAATATAGCCAACGGTATCTTCAGTCACTTCAGTTTCTTTTCCTGTTGCGAGTTCTTTGAGTTTCATTTTTCCGGTCTTTACTTCTTCTTCGCCGATACAAATAACATATGGGATTTTATTTTTATCTGCATATTTGATCTGGTCACCGATCTTTCTGTATGAATAATCAATCGTAACTTTTACACTAGTCTCTCGGATTTTCTGAGCAAGATCTTGTGCAAAGCCAATCGCATCTTCATTGAAAACTGCGAGATGAAGTTTAGCTGCGGGTTCTATTTTAGGAAGAAGGTTGTATGTTTCAAGCATATCGTGTATCACGATATCGCCCATACCAAATCCGACAGCGGGGACCACGTCCTTTCCAAATATTGCGAGGAGTTCATCGTATCGTCCACCACCAAAGACTGCTCGTTTGTTTTTCGGATTTTTATCAAAGATTTCAAATACGATTCCGGTATAGTAGTCGAAACCTCGCATGAGATCTTGTGCGAAGACGGTATTCGTAATGCCGAGCTCTTCAAGTTTTTCTAAAAGATTTTTGACCTCGAGGACACCTTCATGTTCTTGAACATTTTCTGGGAGTTTTGAAACAAATTCCTCGAAGTTGTTGCTATTAATAAGTTCGATGAATTCAAGATTTCGTTTTGTAATGATTTCACTCACGGCAGATTCAAATTCTTCTCGTTGCATTTTGTCTTTTCGGTCAATGAGTTTTGCAACTTTATATGAATCTTCTGGAGAGAGTGCAAATAAATCATTTAAAATATAATTGATGATTTTTCGGCTATTCACACGAATCTCGAAATCAGCTTCTTTGAAGCCGAAGTTTGTCATGATTTTTGATGCGATTGCGATGGCTTCAACTTCTGCATTGAGGTTTTTTACACCAAAAATATCGACATTGAGCTGCCAGTGTTCTCGCATTCGTCCTCGCTGCGGGTTCTCATATCGGAAAAGGTTTGGGATAGAATACCAACGAAGAGGAAAAGCGAATTCTTTGAGTTTTGCTGCGATCATACGTGCCACGGTAGGGGTCATTTCTGGTCGTAGAGAAACTTCTCGGTCGCCTTTGTCCATAAATGTATATGTCTGTGAATTGACGATTTCCTCGCCAGATTTTGCTTTGTAGAGGTCTGCGTATTCAAGGACGCTTGCGCCGTATTCTGAGTAACCGAAACTCTCGACTGTTTTCTTCCAGACGCCAAAAATATAGTTCTGGATTGCCATATCTTCTGGATAGAAATCTCGAACGCCTTTGTAGGATTCTGTGCTAACTTTGCTTGATTTTTCTGACATTTTTTTAAAATTAATTTATGCTAGTATTCTATCAAATTATGAAGGCAAAACAACCTATTATTGCTTTGTATAAAAATCGAGGAGAAACTCCACTCGAATGTATTTTGCGATTTAAAAAACAAAATTCAGAATATGAAAATGAGAAAATGACATACGCGGGGAGACTCGATCCACTTGCTGAGGGTTTACTTTTGGTTTTGGTTGGTGAAGAATGTAAAAGTAAGGAAAAATATCTATGTTTGGATAAAACTTATGAAGTAGATGTACTTTTGGGATTTGCGACGGATACGTGTGATGTGTTAGGGGTCGTACAGTCGAAAGTCTATAACGTAAATATAAAAAACGGAGGTCTTGCCTTGAGGAGCGAAGCGGGAAAAGGCGAGTCCTCGGTTTTTGAGACAGAGATACAAAAAGTCGCCCAATCTTTTGTTGGAAAGTTCACCCAAAAATATCCACCATTTTCTTCAAAAACAATAAAAGGGAAATCGCTTTTTTCTTTATTTAAAAGTGGGGAATTGAATGATGATGAAATCCCTACAAAAGAAGTTGAAATAAAAAGTATTGAATTACTCGGCGAGCGAACAATATCAAAAGAAGATTTATACAAGTATATTATTGATTCTGTAAATTCAGTATCGGGCGATTTTCGCCAAGAAGAGATTTTAGAAAGTTGGAAGTACACCATGGTGAACTTCCAACCCGAAGATTTTTCTTTCCCTATTATTTCTCTCGAAGTAACTTGCACCAGCGGAACCTATATGCGAAGTCTTGCAAATTCAATTGGTGAAAAAGTGGATATACCAGCTTTGGCTTTGAATATTAAAAGGGTAAAAGTAGGGGGTTTTATGTTATAATAATTTGTATGGAAAAAGATACTTTTGAATATAAATTAATAAAAGGAAGAATCGCAGAAACAATTTTTGAATTGATGTTTCGTGATACTAAGAAGTTTACAGTTTTGCATTTCGGTTATGAATCAACAGTACCTCAATTAGCTCAATACAGGAGTCGTGTGGTTATGAAAAAAGTACTCGACCAAGTAGATGATAGTCCAGATTTTATTTTGATAACCGAAAATAAAGAGTCTGTATATTTTATTGAGGTTAAATATAGAAATCATATTGATAAAAAAGAATTATTAGAAAAAGCTACTAAAATTCAGAATAAATATGAAGTCTGTTATCTTTTTGTGATATCAAAAGATGGTTTTTATTTTAGTCCAGTAAATCACATTATAAGAAATGATGGTGATATTGAAGAATTACCTACAAATTGGGTTTCAAGAGATATACAAAATAAATATATAAAGTTAGCTGAAAGTATTTTTCCTAAATTATAATCAAAAAGAGCGGTTTCGCTTTGCGAAACCGCTCTTTTTGATTTGTATTTTTTTAACACCTAAAACTTAGCACCTAATTCCTATTTTCTCATATGCTTTGATCTTTCTGTGTACGTGAGATATTTCTTTCGAAGTCGTACACTCACTGGTGTGATTTCAAGGTATTCATCGCTCTCCATGATTTCAAGACCTTTTTCAATGTCGAGTTTCATTGGTGGAACGAGGTAAAGGGCTTCATCGTTTCCAGAAGTTCTCATGTTTGTAAGTTGCTTGTTTTTTGTGGGGTTCACATCGATATCTTGTCCGCTTGAAACGTGTCCAATGACCATACCTTCATATACTTCAACCGCAGCGTCTATGTAAAGCACACCTCTTTCTTGCAAATTCCAGAGAGAGAATGCCATAGTCTTTCCAGTCATCATAGAGGTCATAGAACCAAATTCTTGTTTCTGTATTTCTCCAGCGTATGGTTTGAATCCGATGAATCGTGATGCAATGATTCCAAGACCTTTTGTATCAACAACAAATGAACCTCGATATCCGAGAAGTCCTCGAGTAGGGATTTCAAATACCATTCGTACCTGCTTGTTGTCGTCTACTTTCATGGTGGTCATAATACCTTTTCTCTTACTGAGTTTTTCGATGACGGTTCCTTGAAATTCTTCTGGAACATCAACGACAACTTCTTCATATGGTTCTGACTTTACTCCATCGATCTCTTTGAGAATAGCTTGTGGCTGTGATACTTGAAGTTCAAAACCTTCTCGTCGCATATTTTCGATGAGAATGGCAATGTGAAGTTCACCTCGTCCATATACCGTGAGGGGATCTTTATCAAAATCAACTTTCAGTCCAACGTTGATTTCCATTTCTTTTTCAAGTCTTTCTCGGATCTGTCGTCCGGTAACAAACTTACCTTCGCGTCCGGCAAAAGGGGAATCGTTGACCAAGAAACTCAAAGAGATTGTTGGTTCATCAATATTGATAGATGGAAGTGCTGGCTGATCCGCGTTTTCACAAAGTGTTTCTCCGATGTACGCGTCGGCAATTCCCGCAATCATGGCAATGTCACCGGAAAATGCTTCGGCAACCGCTTCTTTATTTGTTCCTTTAAATGTATAGAGTTTAGTGATTCGTGCTTGTCGAGTATTTCCATCTGAAGTTCTGATGAAGATAGTCTGACCATCTTTTACTTTTCCGGTGTAAATTCTTGCGATACCGAGTCTGCCAAGAAAATTATCGTAGCCAAGATTGAAAATTTGCGCAGAAAAAGGCGCAGCTAAACTTTCTGGTGTTGCGGCAGTTGGAACTACGCGCAAAATCATATCCAAAAGTGGCGTGAGATCTTTTTGTTCATCATCAAGATTGTACATCGCGACACCTTTTCGTCCGACGGCGTAAATAGTAGGGAAATCGAGTTGCTCATCATTTGCACCAAGTTCCATAAAAAGTTCGAGAACTTCTTCGTGCGCTTGTTCTGGTCGTGCAGCTGGTTTGTCGATTTTGTTAATAATAACAATGGGCTTGAGTCCGAGCTCAAGGGATTTTTTCAAAACAAATCGTGTTTGTGGCATAGGACCTTCCTGAGCATCCACTACGAGAAGCACGGTATCAATTGAACGAAGCACACGTTCAACTTCAGAACCAAAATCGGCATGTCCGGGAGTATCGACAATATTGATTTTGGTATCTTTATAGAAAATAGATGTATTTTTGGCATAAATAGTAATACCACGCTCTTGTTCGAGTTTGTTGCTATCCATGCTGACACCTTCGCCAACCATACCTGTCTGGCGCAAAATTGCATCGGTAAGAGTAGTCTTTCCGTGGTCAACGTGTGCGATAATTGCGATGTTTCGTATTTCCATTGATTATAAAATTAAAAGGCGCCGAAGCGCGAGTGAGCCTCTATTTAACCAAATTTTTCATAAAAAGTCAAAGGAAATTATTTTTTTAAAAAGTGTGAGGCGAGAGAGTTTCCATAATAAAAATATGCATGATATAATTTATCTATGTCACAAGAAATTGAAAATATAAAAAAGTATGTGCGCGCGGCGAATTATCTTTCTGCCGGACAAATTTATTTACAAAGTAATTTTTTACTCCAAGACGAACTCACTTTTGATAATATCAAAACGCGATTGCTCGGACATTGGGGAACAACACCGGGGATTAATTTTACATACGCCTGTCTCAATAATTTAATCAAAAAAACTGATGCGCAAATGATGTTTGTGCTCGGTCCCGGTCATGGATTTCCCGCAATTCAATCAAACGTTTTTCTTGAGGGTACGCTTGGCAAATATTATCCTGAAGCGCAGAAAAATGCCGATGGTATTGCGTACATCACAAAGAATTTTAGCTGGCCCTATCAATTTCCCAGCCATTCTTCGCCGATGACGCCGGGTGTTATTCTCGAAGGAGGTGAGCTCGGATATTCTCTTGCGACTGCATATGGCGCAGTGCTCGATAATCCAGAATTG
>Ga0302186_10001180_pt1 | contig 22282 bp, 14 predicted proteins | sample II_Bog_E1_2_FD_198782 | JGI IMG/M metagenome (GOLD analysis project Ga0302186, IMG submission 198782) | Peat permafrost microbial communities from Stordalen Mire near Abisko, Sweden - II_Bog_E1_1 | ecosystem: Environmental > Terrestrial > Soil > Wetlands > Peat | place: Sweden: Abisko...
AATGGTAGGACAAGGCTAAGCAAACCTTCAAGATCGAAGACCCTAAGTCTTTGTTCAAGGGATGCAAATACATCCAATAGTTCATCATCAAGTACGAGAAGAAGCCGACCCAGCCCGAACTTGCCATCTTCTACTACAATAGATACGTTGAATCAGGCAAGAAGGGAACCCTGCCATTCCTCACGCAGAAGTGGATGCAGGACTTCTTAGAGCAATACGAACCGTTCTTCACTGAGGGCAAGGACGTCAAAGCCATAGCTTCTTTTTTGAAGAAGACCAACAAGATTGCTTTTAGGAAATAAATGGAAGCAACTGCATGAGACCCACTGGTCCTAGGCAGAGGACGAGAGTTCCGATGCTGTTATTGTATATACTCTTATTCTGCCACATTTCATTATTACACAAAATATGATTATCATTGCTTCTGATGGAGTCGGATGGTCCCATAGAGGCAAAACTCATGCATTTGTCTCATTATTTCTTTTTATCGCGTCAGGTACTACTGCCTCAGGAGAAATTGTTTTATCTTTCCCTCGTTTGTTTCGGGATCTTCCACTATCTCGGTGCGAAAACTACTCTAATCATCTCCAGTAACTTCATATATAATACGTCTCTTGAGCTGCTCCTTAAAATTGTTCATTTTTTATTGATGCCTCGCTGTTGCCTTAGACACTAATTTATCCCGTTTTTCCTTCCACTTTTTATCTACTGTGATTGGAACGCATCCCTTATACTCATCTATGATGCGATTAAAGCACATTCTTTGCACCAATCTCCCTTTTTTATCGGTGATACTTGTATCCAATTCATAGTCATTTGTGCTTATATTTCTAGAATACTGTATGCCTCTTAGAGAGGATTAAAATTAACTTCTAAAAGTGTTCAAAAAGGATGGTAAGAGAATTTAATTGTTTGTATATTGGATCTTGATATGTTTATATTTGGTGATATTCAATATAGCAACTCACATGACAAGTAAGATTAAAGTAATGTAGCTATCGTTCGCAAGTTCAGATTACTGGAAGAGCTCGAAAAAGGAGAAAAGGCTCATGGCGATCAAAGTATCAGTTATGGTTTGGCCCAATGTATGAATTATGAGATGCAGCGGATGATATGACTTTGACATATTGGAATGCCACCATCCTTGGCCCTTATAAAGTAGTCCATCTTTGAAATAGACCAACTTTGAGAACAGGATTTACACACTCCAAATCACTTGCGGCCCTCAATACCCTGAAAAAGCTCCATAAATTAGATTCATCAACAAGGTCAACATTCCAAGTGTAAACCAAGGGAATGGTCGAGTATAAAATCTTGCCTTGCTCAAGGCCTGGAAGTCTGCCACAACTATCTAAAATTTACTTGTAGCCCTCAAGAACGAAATGATGACAAATAAGGGATTGAAGCAGCCTCCAGAGGAAGCAAGTTATTGATCATCGAACACAGATGAATTAACACTCAATATAGTTATTATTTCCATCAAGACAATCAATCTATTATAAGATCTTAATTTAGAAGGTAATCAAGATTATTTCAATCATCCTCCTCTTCGTCGCTTATTTCCTCTTATTTCTTGAAGCTCCTAGCGTCCTCCTTGTTTGGATTGTTGTAGGTTGGAGAATTATGGTAGTTACTGGAACAATATTGAGGAGATGTTTGTTGCTTTGATGTGTAGAGAGGACTTTGATATAGTAGTGGGGAGCGAAAATTTCCGATATTGAGTGAAGATGATTGACCTGCAATATAGTAAGGTGACTGCGAATATCCAGGTGACTTAAAGCGATTTGGAATTATCTATTCGATCTTACTAGATTTTGTCTGATTGAAGGAGTACAAAGGAGAGTTCACCCTCAAAGGTGAGGCCTATGGGGATTGTTTAAAGCTTTCCACTCCACTATAAACAGGAGTAGCAAATGATGGACTGCGTTCTTCTTTGTTGTAGTAAGACATGCTCGGAGTCTTCATGTATGCAGATTGTGTAATATAAGGGCTTGTATATCTGGTAGGCGTTGCTTCTGGTTTGGTGAGTTCATTGTCTTCAGAATCAAGGTTATCATGATCTAGTTCTGACCTTAATGGGACACGGTCTTTTTCGCCTTTATATTTAAATTATCCGACTCTGTCTCGGTCAAGAATTAATTCAAAGCTATTAGTTCCAAGATTCACATTTTCTCCAAAGATGATTCTTTCTGAAACTCCTCTAAGTTCATCAATTTCAGAAAAAGCAGCGGCTCCAAAAAGAATGTCAATAGTTTCCTAGAAACTAGCCTTCCGCAACACAGAAACATCTCTCACTCGATTAATTCCATTTCTATTGATGGGAGTCAAAAACCCACGAGTACTCATCCAATCTGCCAAAACAGATAAGTGGCGATGATTGATGTATATGCTATAGGGCTTAAGAATCTATTCGAATTAGTTGATAAAGGCCTTTCTGGCAGCTTCAATTCCCAACAACTCAAAGATTTAGTTGATATCGTTTGAAACAGTCCGTTCACAATCAATATCAGGATGACAGAGACAAGCTTTAAGGTTAGTCCCTTCAGCTTAAAACATGATCTCTTCTTCCCGTTGACTGCGAGCTGTTAGATCTTCATTTGGATTGACATTAAATATGGTTCTTTTTGATATTTTTACTGTTTTAACTCCTTTAATCCCAGATATAAACAGTTCCTTAATCTGAGCTTATGAGTTGTTTAAATATTTAAAAATGGAGTTCTATTATGAATTGCGACCATTTTTCAATTGCTATTTTGTTTATTAAAAACATCTCATCAGAATATTTGGCATTAACTCTCCTCCGATACCCTCTTTCTCGCTGATCTAAAACTGAAGCTAAAAATGCTGTTAAATTTTATTTTTAATTTAAGTCCATATGCGAGTGTTAGCTATTCTCTCAGTATCAAACAGCAGACTTAACACCCAAGGAGATCGACTTTCCGGTTTAATGAGAGCAGCAACTGGTGCATTGATATTACTCGCTTATGGATAGGGATCGTAATAAATTTTAGATTCTATCATATAGTCTTTGATATGCTTTTCAGGAAATTAAAAAGTAACCAATAAAGCTAATATATCGGTTAGATGCTTTTACTATTTTTATCTTTAGAGAAGCTGTGATTTGTAGTAGATGTTCATAAAGGGAGTTTTAATCCTCTTGGAAACGTCAAGGAGCTCACGAAGACGGGGAATACCCAGTGTTACATTTCGATCAGAAACACCAGCCAAGTGGAATGTATTTAAGGTCATTTGCGTAGTAGGCTCACCAATACTTTGAGCTGCCACTGCGCCAATAGCTTCGCCTGCAGGTGCAATTGAGTGTTTAAATTTCGATTTTATTTCTTTAATTAGAATTTAAAGACATTTTTTATCTAATTTATGTACTTCGCAAACGATTTTACTGGATAAATTTAACTTCAAATGCATATGGAATATCTACACCCCAGTCTCCTGCTAAAACTCTCTCCTTTTGATAAAAAATTGATTTCGATGAGGATCATTGCTGAATTGTTTGCAAAGATCTTGAAACTATCTTTTATTCTGAGGCATCATACACTCATTGATCATATCATCCACCGCATCAATGACCTGAACTGGGCCTACCACATTTTTTCGATTTGGATTTTCCTCATTCTTAATTTTTTGGATGAGCCTCAGTATTTAAATAGGACAGTAGTATTCAATCTAAGCACAGTCTTTCCCTTTGACGAAAATTTATCTCATTCGAATTCTACATCTGTTGACCTCCTCGAATTCGTCAAATACCTTCCTGACATCGCTTTCTTTGTAGTTGAAACTGATAAGTTTATGCTTTTCCCAACTATATTTATTCTTGAACTGCTCCTCTGAGAGCAGGCAGTCTATATTTTTATGTCTTTAAATATACTCCGATAAAAAACCATCTTAACCGTATAATTTTTGCAGAAAATTGTTTTGACTGTCACGAACTGTGCCATCGTAGTTAATCACCAAATCTTCAAGAGATTTCACTAACTTTCTTTGGATGTAACCAATGTTGGATGTTTTTACTGCTGTATCTGAAAGACCTTATCTTCCACCCATCGAATGAAAGAAAAACTAATGAGGCTTCAACCCTTGAAAAAAAGAGCTGAACACAAATCCTCTCGGTTATGGAGAGTTATCATTCTTTCGAAAGTGAGGAAGAGCCCTTTCCGAAAATCCAAGGGGAACTCTTTGCCCATCCACATTTTGATTCCCCAAGCAAAACATAATTTGTGCCAAATTGGTTTATGACCCCTTGGATTTAGCTGTAATCATTTTATAAATATTATTTTTATGTGATGATACTTTTTCTGAGACGAGCTTTTGCATGATGCTGAGACTGTTGTTAAGTTCCATGTTGACGATGCATTCAAGGGAGTTCAATATTTTCTTACCTTTTTGATGAAGGTTTTCGTTGGTTAGTTTCCTCTCATCACGATATTTATTAATGTTTTCAAAGTATCTTTGAGTAATTTTGGCTGATTATCTCTTTCGTTAATCCTAGAGATAATGACCAGTTACAACGTCTCCAACTCCCACTGAAAAACTAGTTGTCATCAGCCAAGAATTAACTACTCTTTGAGCATTTGTTATAAATTAACTTGTTAGCTAAGGGCTTAACTCAAGCCAAAGGGCATGAATTAATCCTCCTGTTCCAGATCCGACGACCTCTCTCTGAAGAGCGCCCGATAGTAGTTACCCATGGCGAATGAGCATCGACGTGTCTTGAATATTTCTATATCCATCACTTCCTTTTTTAACATGAAGAGAAATTTAAGATGGTATCAGAAGACTAATAATTTGCTTCCCAGTCCATAGGCACTCAGGTTTAATTAAAGCCGGAACTGGTAATTCTCCAGTCTCTAATTTTCTAGAGGGTTATATCCAAATGATGAGATTCATTGCTTATTATCTGGTGAGAAAAGTATCTCTCATAGTTAGAAGATACATGCCAAGAAGTGAGTCCTGGACCATACCCATGACAGGAGAACTATTTTTGGGAGCGATAATTTGTTTGGGTACATGAGCGATGCATTTCAATTCTGCTTGAGTTTAAAATGATTGAGGGACGTGCATATTCATCTCATCTCCATCAAAATCTGCATTGTACGGCGTACACACTGAAAGATTGAGCCTAAAAGTATTGTAAGGAAGTATTCGAACTCGATGTGACATCATACTCATTCTGTGGAGAGTTGGTTGGCGATTGAAGAGAATATAATCACCGTTTTGTAAGTTCCGTTCAACAATGGTTCCATAGCTGAGATATTTTTATATTTATTAGGTTGAATTGCTAAGTTTGACCACAGGGATTATTTATTAATATCTTTTTTTATTTATAGTTGGCCGAAGGATATATTTAACTTTACCATTTTTACAAAGTTGAACAATCCTTTAAAAATTCCACTCAGTGACTTTTTCAGGGATAGTTAAACAATTGGCAATTTTTTAGGGAACACCTAGTTAGTCTAAGGCCAGATTTGAGTCTGGACTGATGACGCTTCTGGCTGAAAAATCAACTCTTTTTCCCATAAGATGCTGTCTAAATCTTCCCTCTTTTGATTTCAATCTTTCTTCAATGCTCTTAATCTTTCGATGTTTTTTAAATCTTTTATTTGAATTTTCCATCATATTGAGTGTACTCCTATCAAGAACTACCATAATGGAAGCAATCAATCTTTCAAGTTCCACAACTTTATTGGACCTCTCCGTTGACTAAACACTGTTTTTTAATTCATTGTTTAAGGAAATTATTCTCATGTAGGTGATTGTAATATCATCTTCAGCTTTTTTTTAAGCATTCATCTCAATTCTGGGTCGAATTTGAGGGGGCGCGACAGCCAAACTGGAAATTAATAGATCCACTGGTTTTGAAACTAAAAATCCCAATAATTTTCCATCATCAGCGTTGATGCCAGCAAAAATATTTTTAACTCGCTGGGCTGTATAAGTATATTACCGATATTTATTTTTTTATAGACGTTACTCAACGAGTATTCGATTCTGTTTAGTCGCAATTTTAGTTGGAATGAAGCACCCACAACCTATCTTTTACTCCTTTCCTTCTTACTGTGAAGCGAGGCATTGATTGATTGGGCCCAACAATTTCGAGAGCTACCTCAATCGTCGCTCAGTATTGACGATGCTGATTATTTTTCTAAATTTATCTTTTTGCTGGTCAGTCTATTTAAAATAATGAGTACAGTGAAGGTTTTCAGTCTAGAGCAGTTATGACAAATACACTTCAAAACTTTTTAGACATAGCCCATAAATCCATAGTGATAGACCGCCTCTGCTAATTTAATATGTCCAAAATGACCTTGGCATTAGCGAGATTAGCCACATGTTTAGCAGATTTGACTCATAGAATTGACTCCAAGTCTCAAATCGTTGGGGCCTCCAATCATTGGATGTGTTCCTTCATAAAGTTTGGGTTCTGTCACTTCCATAACTGACCAGGCTTCTAATTCTTCCTTTGAGAAAGTGCAGAACCTCACAAAGCCTATTTCTGCAGCAGCGCAGGGCGAGTACTTTGCCAAAGCGCCTGATTTCTTCATTAATGAAATTATTTTAATTGCCTACTATTAGTATGGCAATTAAACCGCTATGATAACTGCTATTTGATGTTAATGATAATGATAATAATACAAATAATATAAATATGCCTTACTCTTCAATGTATAAGAAATAGACTCATCCTCATTATTCCACAACAAAACTGGAATCAAAAACAAGAAAACTTTCAATTTTAGACTGATAATCTAATTGCCAACCGAAATTACATTATGATTTGTGAATTTCCTTAATAATTTTAAACGTTTACTTTTACTATTTATGAATCTTTCTTTTGGAGTAATTTTATTGACTGATTTAACCAAAGACTGATGCAAATTTGTTTATTATCAACAATTGAATTTTTACAAAATATTTAGACAAATACAGTCCTTTTTAGAAATACAACCTACTTGTTTCTTAATTTTAGTTGCACATAGCTTGACAAAAATTGAATCTAAAATTTATTGTTGGGAAATGTGTTAATTTAAAATATCTTTAGAGAATAAGAGTATAGTAATAATAAAACTTCTAATTAAATGGTTAGAAGATAAACTATCAATGCTCTTCTCTTCTTTTATCCATATAAATGGTTTTTTCATTGAGGAATTAAATTTACAAACTATTTCCCGTGATAATAGCTTTTGTTAAAAATTTGATATTCATACGTAATAATAGATTTTGTTAAAGAATTGCTTACCGAAAATTAAGATTAGATAATTTAATGTTCGATCATTTCTCATGCTTTGGTGAAATTTGAAAGCATGATTCAGCATATTAAAGATAATCATATATTTATCAGTTTAAGAGTAAATCTAACAAATCATTCAGATGAAGGATTGCAGGGCATTCATGAATTGCCCATAGGAATTCCACCATAAGTAGTAATTCCATATAGTTTATGGTGATATTTCATTTGCCTTTTGGGCTATATCTTATAACGATCTTATTTCTTATTGATTAGAATCATTTTGATCATTTTAAATTTATACAGCTCTATTCTAAGGGTTTTCATCAACTTATACAGTTTGTAGTGCTGGAATATTGGGGACGGTGCGGGTTTTAAATTTCTTCATGGGAAAGTCGTGTCCATTTTTGTATTTTTTTAAAATCATTCGGGCAGTGCAGAGTTTAAGGCACAACTTTTTTGCGGCATTAGTCACACATTTTTGATCTTATAACACTAGCTTCACCAATTTCTTCCTCTTCTATATCAAAATCAGCTTACCTAAAGAGAAATTTTTGAGTATTTTCGTTTAGAACTATTTATTAAGTCTTGACTGCTCATATTTTTCTAAATATATTATTATTAATTAATTTTCTTATAATCGTAACATCTAAGGCAAAAATTATACTACCTCCCAGTGTGATTTAAATTAGAAAGTCTTACTCCTCTGTTACAGTGAATATAAATATTGCTATCACGGCAATATATATTTTAAGTGATGAATGCTAAAAGAATAGAATTTGAATATGAATTAAAACTTGAGTCAGTAAATATTTTTATCGATTTCTGATCAATTCATTAAAATTTAAAAATATGAATTTAAAAATATTGATGTTTGATCTTTAAAAAAATAGCAGTGTTTACTAAATGTAATAATTTAAACTTAAAATAAGCAAAAAAATTAAATTTTAGATTTGAAATCATATTCGTTAAAGCTAATATTGTAATATTTTATCAAACTTTTCAAAATTATATATAATTTAATAAGATTAAAAAAATGACAGGTTTTTCTTCATTTTTTTTTATAAAAAATTAATAAATAATCCGCCCATTAAAGTTTTTTAAGTATAAGTAAAACCGATAAAAGATAATTTCTTTTACGTTTTGTAAACTATTGGACTGAAAATGACTAAACTTTAACCGAACCTTCAACTTTTTTTATTCGGTATTTCTTTTCTAACTTTAATTTTTTGATAAGGTTAAATTATGAGCACATAAAAAGAACAAACATGAAATTCAATAAGATATCAATAAAATATCAATAAAATTGCCTGATTAAAAACTCAATTTGCATATTATCAAAAATTATAGAAAAAATACATTTGAAGGACAAGGTTTCATGCAAATCTCTTTTCCAAATTAATTAATAATATTGTGAAAAAGTATTAAAGAATGCTAATCAACTCTTTCTTTGCTGAAATTACCATTAGTCATACGGAAAAATATTAAAATATTTTTGATTTTTTTAAAGAACTGATCTCTGCAATTCAATTCAATTTCGCTTGATGTTATTTATTACTATTTTAACTTATAACGAGTTATGAAGGACTTTGTATCTTCATAACTCATATGCGAAGAAAAACTATTATCTTCCAGAATATTCAAAAATTTAATATTCTTTAAAATATTTAAACTTTATTATAATCAGCAAAAATATATACTTTGGAATGAGGTATCTTCATTTGAATAATTAGGATTAAAAATATAGAACTGATTACAAATATAATTTTGAATTTTAAGGATATAATAATCAAATCACTGGGGTTAAATAGAGCTCATAATTTATGAATTGCGCCCAATAATTCCACCAGAGATATTAATTCCACTAGAGGCAGTAATTCCACAAAAATTGTTTGTCAATTTCAATATATTCTGCAGTTATATTTTCTCTTTGGTTGTTTATATTAATATTGTTTTAATTTGATAAAGCTACATTTTCCATAATTTCATGGGTTTCAAAGGTTTAAGTTGCTTTAATATTGGGAAAAGTGTGGACTTTAAATTTCTTCATGGGAAAGTCGTGTCCATTTTTGTATTTTGTTAAAATCATTCGGGCAGTGCATAGTTTAAGGCACAATTTTTTTGCGGCATTAGTCACGCATTTTTAATCTTATAACACGAGCTTGACCAGTCTCTTCCTCTTCTATATAAAACTAAGCTTACCTAGAGAGAAATCTTGGAGTATTTCCTCTTAGAATTTATTGATTGCTTTTTAAAATTCATTATTTTCTAAAATCAAATATTTATTATTGTTATAAATCTTAAAATCTTAAAATCTACTAAATAAATTATGCTACTACTCCCATTATTCAATTCTAAGAAATTTAAACACCTGCAATAGTATTTGAAAAGATATTCATCGCTAAAATGATTTTTGTGTAGCAGTTGAAATTAGAGTATCCTTCAATTTTTTACCTTCAAGAAAATTCGGACCAATGTATATCGTTAAAACTTGGCAATAAATCTGTAAATTAGCCAATAGTGTTATTGATTGATTTAAACTTATTCTTTCTTTATTTATCGATTTTTCTGATTTTTAAATGAAATTAAAAATTAATAGTGAGTAAAATGAGAAGAAAATATGGAAAAAATGATAAGTTCTTGAGAAAACTTATGAAACTCAATTTGGTTGAAAGTAATATTCTAAATATAAACACATATTCAATATTCGAATTAAAAAAGAGTTTTATATAAAAAATTTATTAATCAAATAATATTAATTTCAAATTGCTTAAGACCTTGTGAATGATTTCCTTTTTTTTTGGGATGCAAAATTTATATTTTTCCATCATAAGGTATTTTATCATGTGTTCTTTACTATACCTTACCAACTTTTATGAAGTTGCAAAGCTTCCTCTTCATTACAAAGTATTCCTTATCGCTTATTATTTTAATTATTAATTAATAATGCTCTTAAATTAAATGCAAAATACATATTAATACCATTAAACAGGATGAATATCCTCCGATAATCATAGAATTCAGACAAATCACCTTAATAATTAACTAGAAATCGCTTAGCTGAAGATGAGGTAGAAGATATTGTCTCATCTCCGACAAATTCCTATAAATATATCTACCTCATAATCGGTGTTATTATCTTGCTTTTCATCTTAGGGTACATTAACAACAAATTTTCTAAAAATGACTAAATAAATTTCAGATAAACTCTGCCTCTTCCTCTAAAAAATAATTCCCAGATGATATAAATTTCCCATGATACTGATTGTTATACTCAAGGTTTATCTTTTCTTAATCGGACTCATATGCTTTAATCATGTGGGCTTTACTCATAATCATATTTCCATGTTCTTTAATACAATGATTAAGAAAACATACTTAAGGAAGTTTATAAATCGACCATTTTTGATAAATCTATTTTCTTGGAAGGTTCCATTAAATTTCCAATCAATAATTGCATCTATATACTAACTTGGAAAGAGAATTTAGTATTCAAGATAAATGGAGAAACATTTGAAGAGATTTCCAGAATGAAATGGTAAAAATAAGGATGGGGATTAACTCATAATAATTCTCATTTGATCATAAGTGATGGAAGTCATAACATTTATATCGTCGATGAGTCACTAACTATTTTACAAACTATTCCTATTGTTGATTAGAATCAAATTCCCACTATATACCTGAATGAATTATAGTGGGTGTCATAGGGTTAAAGGCAATTTGTTTATGCAAATATTTGGCTGACGGATAAAATATTGAAAATTGATCTTTCTAATGGTAAAATTATAAAAACTTATAATTTTACTCCATTAGTTGTCAAATAAAGAGCTAAAAAACACTATTAAGTTCTTAACGGAATAGCGTATCATACCTATAGCTAAAAATTTATTATTACAGGCAAACAATGGGGCAGTTTATATCGACTAGATAATCTTGAATATGCACTTTGATTATTAAATTACATCTCTGAATATAGTTATACATTTATGATATAAATTAATGATAAATTATGAAATCGATGAATGATCACAATATATTGAATTTAGACTTGATGAAAGACAGCCACTTAAGTTAACTTATCAGCACAGTCAAAAGACATCTCATTGTATAGATTAAATTAAAGTTATTGTTCTCGGTATAATTCAACATATGAATATTATACTTTAGATTTTGGATATAATTTTGCTTTTTTTGAATATCTTAATTAACAGCGTGAATGAAAGATCTTTATAGATGATTTTGAAGAATAGAAGACCGACATCCATAATTAATACTCTCATTATTTTTTGTTAGATTATTATTTTCCTTCTATAACAGACTAATCATATTATTTGCGAACATCACCAGTTCATTCCATATAAATTATATTAATATTTCCATTAAATTACCTGTTTTTTAAAATTATTGTATTTTATTCGAGGTTAATCCTAAAGTAATATTTTTGAAATTTAACCCAAGAAATGTTTTAATCAATTTGTGTAGATGAGAATCTAAGTTTTTATTTAACATTTTCTCTATAATAGCAATCATCAAGTCTTAATTTACTCCTAAACAAATACCCAAATAACATTCTGAATCGATATCCACAAATCCGTACTCTACCATTTAATTTTGTAAGGGCATGCTATTATAGCAAATGTATAATTAATCTCCTCTTGAAATCGATTTCATAGCAATAATATCAATCGCTTTATTAATAGGATTGAAAAGCCATTTTAGATTTGCATTCTTATATGAATGATGAAATAAGTCTAAGATAGGAATAAAGGCTGACTATTTAAATACTTTCTTTTTATGATTATTTGATAGATTTTTTTTAGGCAAAAGCATTTATTATTGACTATCTTCGTTATTATATATTCTTGTTCTCTAGCACTAGATGGCAAATAAATAATTTTTAGTTGTGAACACCGAGATAAATTTTTCATACCATTGTTTCCCATTGTCGATTCCTAGCTATGACATTAAAAAAGTTAAAAAACTATACTATGCTTTTAAAAAATCGTGATTTATGAACAATTTTATATCATTAAATGTTTGGATGATATTTAGTTCCTTGTCTTCAAGATATTTGGAAATTGCAGGATGAAACTCTCTGATTTATTTCCAGTACCGGATGGGAAGATAGGAAAAATCTTTGGGGAGTAGCTGAAAATACAGCCATTATGAATCCTGTTTGCTAGGAGATTGATGGGTTATTTATCTGACAAAATAAGTCTAAAATAAATATAGGACTGACTTTAATTATATAATTTTTAGCAAATCTTCTTCAATCATCCTCATGTGTATACCTCCTTGATTTTAAACCGATGGTTTAAAAATATTTTGTTTCAATTCTACCAAATTATTAATCTTCTGTAAATATTTATTAATTTTGGCTTTCATGAAAACCTGTTCACTGATCATGAAGTTAAATGGAATTGAGACAATATGCTCTCCTACCTAAAAATTATAATTTGATTTTAGATTAGTAGTATGGGGCAAAGCTTGAACAAAGCTAAATAAAGATTATCGACCAGTCACCAGCTTAAAATATTTCGAAAGGATTTCATTTTAATAGGTCAGTTTATTTTTAATTTGCAGGTTAGATTGCTCGCATTTATTCTACAGTTGATTTGTCTTTAAAAAGCTATGCATATAGATTGGTTATTTCACATCCTCTATGGTATTTTTTTATTTTGCATTTTCCATTAATTGATAGGATTAATCGAGCATTTGATCATGCTACTTAAAGTTGATTTGCTGCATCATACTGATAATTATCTCCTACTCGTGATCTATCATTTTTTTGTATTTTTTAATTAGATATTCGACAAACAAAAACCGGTTAATTTTGAGATATACTCAGTTGTATATGATAGTAGGCACTTTTTAGTCATTAAAAAATCAAGTTAATGGGGATATACTAAATATGATTAGCTAAATGAATTTTTGTAAAAAAATTGGAGTAACTAAAAAACAAGATTACAAAAAGATAGAAACAAAATGAACATGGTTTAAAATCAGTATAAATTTATTTTTAACAAGTGTTTCTTGATTACCGAATTAATCATGTGAGTGAAAAATATAATCTCTGAATGAATTATCCGTTTTTTTATGGATTAAACAATAGACCTATAGAAGGGTGCTACCTAGATTATATTATTAATAGATGAACCTCAGTGGAAGCCTGGATATCCTCAAAAATATTTATTTTGTTTATAACTGAATGAAGAAATACTCTCAACTCTAAAACTCAACTAAACTATCACAAATTTAATCAAGATTAACTCTTTATCCATACTTATCCAAAGGCAATTTGCCCTCCGGATCTGATGCTAAGATCTTTCTATTTATGGAGAAAATCAGAAGTAACTCCCTTTTTTTATTTAGAAATCCCAAGCAAAATATCCCACCCTAATACCTATCACTGGTACATTCTTATGAAACAATTTTCAGAGAGAACCCTTTCCCTATGGGAAAAAAAGTATGAGGAAGACAATGAAGAAGATAGATTAGTCAGTGACTATGTCTAAATGGAAAACCAACTCACTCTCAAAAAAAGTAAAACCCAAACAATAAATAAAGATAAACTCAATTTTTCAGATCATGCTATAAAGCAATCCTTGAATTTTGCAGAGAATCCAAAAACTCCAAAAAATACAATGAAAACAAAAAATAGCTTTGCTGGATAACTTAGAGCTGAAACTGCTCGGCTTTTTAATGATCAATCAAATTTACGAGGGAGCTGCAATCTGAAACCTGGGCCATAGATCAACTGTTTTATATTATGCCCACCAAAAATGGAACTAAATACTCCGGTAGTGGAGGAAGAGTATGTTATGGAAATGCAGCTAAAATCTTACAAGCCTACGTTTATTCGTGAATTAAAAGAACGATTATAAGACTAAGTGTAGATTTATGTTTATTTAGATTGGAACTTTTATCGTTCTAGACAGACCAAGGCACGAGTTTAAGAGTGGTTTTCAAAATAGAGCGAGACTAATATGAGCAGCTCAAGGATAGGATCAGCAAATGGAAGGAAGTCTCAAATCTTCAGTTTAGAAAGTAAAAGAAGGGAGGAAATCTCATCAAGAGCGAAAAGATGCTCTTTTCGCCTCGGCAATTAGCCGATCCTTTGCATTGATATTTTATTGTAAATAAATTATCATTGCAAACTACCTTATTGAAAGTTCCATAAAAATAAAGTTAACATCTATTTAGATCACTGATGCAAACTTTATTGCTCAGTTCTTTCTTCACGTTATCTTATCATCTTGTGAGCGCTCATCTCTTCTTATTTGTGCACTTGCTTTTCCATCTATTATAAATTAATGTCAACAATGTCGACTGTTGCTGCTGACATTATCTCGTAATTGTCCACTTATTAAATTCCTCCATTTTTTTATATTTTAGTCATTTCTTCTTTCGTTATGGTAAACATATATTGAAGGTAATATATGTAAGTATTGATTAACCCATAGACTATCAGTATTTATGGACCAGAGTAATCAAAGAGGACTAAAGAATTTGCGGCTATTATGGTAAGCAGAATCACAATAAAAATTGAAGAAAATAGCATGAATATATAGTCACGCCAAAGTTTTCCTTAATCATTCATAAAGATTTTAATATAGCGATATCCCACATATGCCACTCCTAAAAAGAAAGTTATTGGTATTATTACTCTCGCTGCAATGTATTTCCTTAGAAAATCTTAAGAGAGTAATGGACTGTCATTAATTTGAGCCATAGAATAGACCATTAAGCAAACTATCAGTTATACCCAACACACTGCCACATAGATAATTTTTTTTAAAGTAAAGAATTATTTGAATTCTGTAGTACTTTCATTGTAAAATATTCGATCAGCTGTCACAAGCCAAAGAAGGATTAAGAACACAACAAGGTTCACAATAAAAAGAATACTGAAGAATGCACTAAATAAATATTTGGTTACCTCCCCCCATTAGGACGGAGAACTGTAATAGGATAGAAAGGATCATTAAACATAATAAGCAATACCGAAGCAATTGCTACCATCCTTTGCTCCATAATCTTTTTATCACTTGGAATTTTCAAAAATCTTATCAGATATAATAGCAGTGCAATAATTGATAATCCGAAGAAAAAATATCGTAGCCCAATTGTGTAATAGGTAAATTGAGGATTAACAGTTTGGGTCTAAATAAGAGAGGATGTACTGATAGATTGAAACTAGATATGAACGTGAAATCTGAGGCTCGAGTAAAAGTAACTCTTACTAGAAAAGTTTCAGGCATATCATAGATGATTGCCACAGAATGGGTATATCCAATTACTGTACTGCCATCGGGAGAGTAGAGCTCATCAGCATCCTTTGATGAAAAGTCTATAAAAGATGTGATGATGTTTGAATCAATAACTTACAAATGATTAGTTTTGTCTCCAGCATTAAAAATAGGAATAACTGTATATGTCGTTAGGCTAAAATTTTGATGAATTTCTAAATTGCATTATTTGTACAGATATCTTGGTTGAGATTATTGGGGATAATTTGCAGATTTATTATTCCATACTGATTTGCAGATTACCAGTCAGTGATCACTTCACCTAAAACTAGGTTGGCTGGTGAAAAAGATCCACAAGTGATTTGATTCCCTGATAATCCCGAGGGATTGTTACAGTTGAGATTTGTACCCTTCATCCCATGCCCATTGCTAACTGTCACATACAAACTAGGAACTAAATCAGTTCATATCTACGTGCAAATTTTCCGATAATAGCAATTACAATAATAAGTACTGCAAAAATGATCCAAAATAAGCAGAGAGTTTTTGTGTCTTGATCATCTGCATGAACCCTCATTAATCTATATTGATTCATTCTTACAGTGGGCTTTTTCTTGATAATGAACCGCGAACAGATTGATTTATTAGAGAAGGAATGGATTGATGAAGAACAGTATGGCTGCGCTGAGGAATGGCGGGTTCAGTTGAAGTTTAGTGTGCAGTTTATGTATCTAACATTATTATTAGTTTTCATAAGGAACATTTAAATATTTAAAGAGTTGAATTAAAATTAAGTATAGATATCGGAATATAGTTTAGGCAGATAATATAGATACTAAGCAAATTCCTTCATAAATAATTCTGTTAATAATTGAGTAAATATAAAATATTTCATAAAACAACCTTATAGCAAATTTAAATATCATTTATTCATTTTTATCGAGGTTTTTTTTGGTAAAACAAATCATATTGTTTATATAATTTATGGAAGAAATAGCTAATGAATATTTTCAATAATTGATAATATAATAATATGAGTGATATACTGTTTAATCTTGGACCTGCACACCATTTAGCCAGCCGATTTCGTCGAAACTTTCTTATCCTCTAAATTACTAACAACTAAGCTGTAGTCAACGACATTTGCTCCTTCTTGAAAGTGAAAGATATACTGTCATTATCTGCTTGCTCTTCCCCATTTCGTAAATTCATAAAAATGTAATCAATTTAATTGCGAATTATTAAAAAGAAGTTGTAGTTCTATGAAAAGCCTAAAGTGCTAAATCAGTTAGATTCACTTCTCCAATATTTTTCAGGTAGAATTCCTGAGGACATGCAGATGATGAAAAGAGGATAGCAATTGTTCAAAGACCATCATTCTGTTATATAGCCAAAAAAATTAGTGCAGTTTTACAGTTATTTAAAGAGATAGATGATTTATTAAAAGAAATCCTCTTAAAAATATATGCGTAAAGAATAAATAGAATAAAACCATCTTTAGAATAAATTCAACGAATAATTTAAGAAGTAAGAAAAATCAATAAATTTACCTTTCGGCCAAGATAATTGGAGCAAATACAAAAAGAGTGAATACACTATAAATTCAATCTATCAAAACAATAATCAAAATATGGGTAAAAATGCCTAAATTGCAAGTAAATCACATGTTAAACAAAAGCCTTGCAGAAAAATGAAATAGTATGATCCCTCAGTTGCTCAGTTATCCAGAATCGAGTATTAACATGCCAAAAGAGATTATTAAAAAAGGAAAAATATTCGAGAATAACTGAAGAGAAAAGTTGATCTCTCATTACAAATTACGGAAAGTAATGTTATAAAAAATTCCTCTAATCAAGAGATGCTGAATAGATAGCATGAATAAAATTTATTAAAATTTGTAAATTTACTTCAACGCTAAAGGAATACACAATTAAAACCCTATACTTAAATGGGTTTAAAATTATAATCCCCCAAAAGTATTGCTGGTATAGGTGAAAAGATCTATTGTAAAATAAAGAATTTTATGATGATGGAATGATGAGTTTATTTATAATGTATATTGATTGAATGAGAATAATAAACTTTTCTTCAAAACATTTTTAAAGGAAATTACTTAAAATTCATAGCATACCTTAGAATATAGGAAATTATTTAAATAATTTCTATAATAAACATTATGAAAATAGATAAATAAACCCTCTTTCGCTTTCTAAAGAGACTCAACAAAGAACTCTCCAATAGATTTGTAGATCTCAAGACCGATTTCGAAAAGAATCCTCCTTCTAATAACTAAATCAAGAAAAGATTTTTGGTAATACATGCTTAATTAAGGATTGGCGCGTCAAGTATGATCAACTTGTTATCAGTACTCTTAAAGAGGTGCAAGAAGTGGATGAGAAAACTTTTAACTTCAAGGATTTTATAGTGAAAGCGACCGAGTAATTAGGAACTGACCCTGAATTTATGGTATTTCATAATTAATTCAGTAACTGTTAAAAAGTGTAAATGGCACCATCTAAAATTTGAAAGATTTTATCCGTATGAATTTAATTCGTGATCCAACGATTTATGAGATTCATGAATGATCATTTCTCGGATGTTTTACATTGAATATTATTATCTCATAAATATCGTTCAGAATTCAAGTGAGAAATGATGGAAGAAACAATGATTTTACCTATGGAAGATATTATGGCCATCGAAGTGCGGATGGGAGACCAACCCGCTTTGGATCAACTGATCAAGGAATTTCAATATAACTAAGGCGAAGATGTTCATAAAAATATTAAAAAACTAGCTTAGAAAGTGATCCTTTTTCTTGAATTAAAGGGCAAAGCATAAAAATCCTTCCGTAACTACTTCATCTAGAAGAATATTCCAATTGAAATAAATTTCAAATCACTAAAATGTTAGCAAATCGTGGGAGTTCTTTAGGAATGGCTAAGTTTGCACTCCGAAAGTAGCACTATCCTATAAAAACTTTATTCTAATAATCACAGGAACATCCTTTTTAAGAGAATTCTCTTTTCTGAGAAAGAAACCATCGATGATTATTTTAACACTTTGTCAAACAATGCAATGCTTAAAGCAGTGGATTTGTACCAGCTTATCGTAGATATCATTTCAGTTTATTATCTCTATGAATATAACAACGACAACTAAACATTTTTCTAAAAAGTGAACAGTTTCAATACGTTCGTTGAAGTTGTGAAAAGATTTCTGCATTCATAAAAAAGGATCTCCTCTGGAGCAACAAAATAAAATTTTTAACTCGTTAGAAGATTTTAATTCGAGAGGTTAATCGAGTATTGGGAATCTTAAAATCCATAATTAATACTACTATCTGAACACCGAAAAAATTCATATGAAATCGGAATTCAAACTACTTTAATAAATATGAAAGACGTATAGACTCAAACCTTTCGGCAGAAAATTATTCTATCGGAACTAATCAAAAGCACGTTGGTAACTTTAAATAAAATGACAGCAGAAAACGATAATTATGAAGAGTTACAGGCAATTTAACGAATTTATTCTTGTTTAAAAAAATAAAAAATAGGGCTAATGATGATTACTGATGAAGATGAATAAAAATTTTCATAGAAAACATAAAAAATATCTCCTCAATCTCGATAACGGCAATAACATCAAAGATTTTTCAAAAAGTCTAACTCTGTGATGACTCCGCTGCCTCAAAAGATAAGCTTCAATGAAATATTTGGTCTTTAATAGATTAAAAAGTAGCATAAAAAGGAAATCTCTTCTCCAACATTCGTAATTCCTTATCCTAAATCGTAGTCACCCTCAAAAAAAAGTTATAAGGATACTTTGTCAAACATTTATCAGCTTTATTCTGAGATTGATGGATTAAATATCAGTTTATTGCAGAAATGCTTGTGTGAGATTGGAGTCATCGAGCAGGGATAAACATAACTCATCCTTGATTTAGTGAGAAAGCGAATTGTAATCAATTCTTAGCATATTTGTTTATAATAGTTTCGAGAAATATTCAGGAACATAATGCACCGTGACAAGGATTTAACTTTTTAAGTACTGTAAGAGTTTTATAAAGCTCGCATATCCTCGAGAATCAGCGTGATTACCACTCCTCGGCCTGTATCGAAATTAATATATGCAAATTATCCAGACAACAAAATAACTACGGAAAGAAATTACATGAGAAAGTATTCTAATTATGCAAAACATTGATTTGACTATATTTTCTTTTTTATTATTTTTCCATGTTTGTCTTGTAAATACTGTAATCAGGAATATTGATAAGCTATGATCTTATATGCTTAATTAAGCTATCTTTAAAGAATAAATTTATAATGAGGACAAGTAATAAAAGAACATCTATTTAAGATAAGGTTGACTACAAAAAATAATCCAGATCACTTTTTTCAAAGCCGGCCAGGTGTCAGTAATCTTCAAAGATCATTTAACTTCCGTTTAAATAGACAATGTTGAAACTGAACCCATAGGAAATTATTAAGGCAATTGAAACTCACAGATGGAGAGCAGCCACTTCTCTTCCTATTATTAGGACCATTACCTATACTGTCTCTCCAGAACTGTTCTCAAAAGATAAAATTCAGCTTTTTCGCAGCGGAGGATCCATCATTAATCACGCCAACAAAACTAAGGAGGAGACAAATATCAATCTAAAAATAATTCAATACATCCAAGAGCATCAGGAAATTGCTTTCTACCGACTGACAATTAAAATATAAGCTGTGAGATGCAGGCTGTCTGAAATTGCAATGCTGCCTTTTTCTCAATCAGTTTATTTACTAAAGGAAATGTTAATTGGGTTTTAAGTATTGGTCGATCTGTTTGGTATTTTCAACCCTACTGAAAGAATGGTGGTAATTAATGATCAAGGACATTGGAAAATGTGGATCAACTAAAACTACAGTATTAATCAAAAGCAATCCTCGTAAATATCTGAGAAGAAGTTTATCTAAAAGCTTATTTTGATGTGCGAGCATCATTGCATTCCTTCAACTCAATCTAAACTATTTTTTGGAATGACTAAATAGTTTACTGAATCTAATGAGTGCAAATTTGTAAAAATGTTGGAAAAGGTCAGCTAGTTTGTATCGGTCAATAAGATTTATCTGGTCAGTAAGGTCATTCTGCCTTTAAAAACATGTAACACTGTAAATAACGCTTAAAAATCGGAAAAAACCTCACATATAAATGGTTTGAAAAATAATAAAACACCAAATAATTCTCCAAGCAAAATAAACATTTGTCAAAAGACGGTAATTTTAAAAAAGGGTAGTGATGAAGGCAAAAAGGGTGAGCTATCCAACTCAATTACTTTTAACTAAAAAAATAATGCTGAAAACAATCGTAATCATTGTAATCATCTTAATAATGAGTTAGAAATGAACACAATCAAAAAATAAAATCATGAAATCTAAAATGTCAAAATGATGAATGAGGGTAAGAAGGTAAGCATTTGGAAACCTAAAAGTGCAGATTATGGAAAGGCTATTCCCCATGAACCGAAAAAGCTTCGACTAGAACATAATGAGTAAAAGCGAACCTCACAAAGTAACTCGAGTAATAATAACATCTAGTATAATAAAAATAAGACTCTCAATGTCAGTTTTATGCCAAATGCGGAGCCATCACTTGAACAAATTCCCAAAATTAACTTTTTAGCCATGAATATTAACCATTCTCAGGTAAATATTAATGAATCGACAAAAAATCGTGAATATATTAAGCATTTTAATAAAGATCAAAACACCATTAAACCTGTGTTTGAGCAATCCTTTAAAAAGCCTAATCTTAGAAGGTACTCTGAACAGATAGGAACAATCAACATCTAGGAGTTTTCCCAAGTCAATAAGTATAGTAATTCAAGTAGTTATAGTTTGTCCTATAATTCATTTCAATTTAAGAAAGAAAGCACCAACAAGTAATAAAATGGTGCTCACATGATTGCTCAGTTTAATAATAGTTGGGGGAGTACTAAACATTTTGTGACCTCAGAAGATATAAAGTAAAGCCACAAGATTAGTTATTGGAAGTTAAAAATTAAAGATATCGGCGAAAAAGAGGAATATAATAATCAAAGCTTTGTCAAAAGCCAAACATTCGACTAAAATGCTCCTCAAAAAAGGGATAATCAGAAGAATAATGACTTAACAACCAGCTTCTAATTCGATCATAGAATGAACCAAAATCCTTAGAGTGGCTTATCACAAAACTAGAAAAATCAGTTTGCAGGATTAAACAAGTGGAAAAATACAATTTCAGGCCTCTTCAACCAAAATGCCTCTATTCGTCAACTAACAGAATCTATTCAATGCAAATCGAAGTAGGAATAGGTCTTCGAGAAAGACTTTCTCAAAGATGTGAAGTTGGACATGCTGTAGAAATTTGGAAGGAATGTTCACCATATTGTGGAAGACACTTCCTACCCGGAGTATGGAAACTCGAGTAAGAAGGGAGAAGGACATCAGTCAATGACTCTTATTGAGGAGGAACAGGAAGAAGGTAAATCATACTTTGATGAGGATCAGAACAATGAGGAGACTGAGTTCAAAATCAAAGTTAACAGATCGAGGCATCTAACAGTTCAACCTATCCTGAAGCAAAAAGATGCTCTTCTGCAACCAAAAGAAATCTCTATACGATAATGTCGCTTTTTATAGAAGGATGATGAGGCTGATTTCTAAATTGTTCCGAACAACGGTGGCTTCGATTTCGAAAGCTAGTAGTATGTCATCAGCCCAGTCGAGCCACTATGATTGCATATTCTTATAATTTT
>Ga0302186_10001182_pt1 | contig 22268 bp, 23 predicted proteins | sample II_Bog_E1_2_FD_198782 | JGI IMG/M metagenome (GOLD analysis project Ga0302186, IMG submission 198782) | Peat permafrost microbial communities from Stordalen Mire near Abisko, Sweden - II_Bog_E1_1 | ecosystem: Environmental > Terrestrial > Soil > Wetlands > Peat | place: Sweden: Abisko...
ATGGATCTAAAAAATGTAGATCTAATTACTTCTGTCCAGATCAACATTCTACCATTTATGGGTGAATTCGCGAAGTTCAAATCAAAGCTAAATGATGATGATAGAGGGGCGTTTTTTTTCTCAGAAAAGCCAGGTTTCTTTAATTTCTGAGATTATGATTATATTTTTTGTTTAGATGAAAATACGAAAGTGATTGGAAATAGTTTCTTTAGACTGTTGTTGGAATGCCTTTTGTTTTGGAGAAAGTGGTTTCCGAAGGATGTTAATAAAAATGCAACTAAATTCAAGCAAACTTATGATATGCTTGTAAATATGGGAGTTAAATTCCCCGAACAAATTAACTACTTTAAACCGAAAAAACCAAGAAATCCAGAATCTAGAAACTCGATAAAGGAAGAAATTAAAAATGAAGATGAGGTTGAGATACTTTTACAAAATATCAATTCGCAAAAAGAATTTGCCAAAAGCCTTCTTGAGCCAGAGGATGAGAAGGAATTTGATAGAGAAAGTAAAAATCATTCATTAATCTAAATTTTCTTTAATATTATTCTTTTAATATAAGCTTCATTTTTTTTTTAAAATTATGATGTTTAGAAATTAGAAAAATGTTATTCTAAAAACTATATTTTTTCCAAACTCTTCCTATTACTTTCTAAATGTTTTTTTTGGGTCTTAGTTTTTTTTTTTAATAAAAAGCCTTCAAATTGCTTATGGATGAGTTCACTAGATTCAACAAGGATTCCCCTAAAATCATGGAAGATGTTATAAATTCAAATCATCCTAAACAAGAGGAATATCTTTCTAGGCTTTTGAATGAACAAGACTTTGTCCAAAATCTTATCACAACTTATGATCTTTTTGCCACAAAACAACTAAAATTTCAGGAATTACGCCGTAAACTCCTCGGTCTATTGCTTCATGAGGAAAAACATCAAACTCCAGGTTCCGTGATTCATGAAGTGCCTGAACATTTGGAAAATGTGATTTCCGCATCAGTTCGAAAAGAACAAGAACAAGAAATAAAAAGCAAAAGCGATATTTTAAAAGCAACTAATTTGGATATTGCGAATCAACGAAATAAAAAAAATAGTTTTCAGAACCTTTCAAGGGAAGAAATCAATGATAGTTTAAAAAACAAGCCAAAAGAAGACGTTTCAACAAGATTAAGATTGGAAAATCTTGATCAAAATAATGAAAACAAACATAAGGGAAAGGAAGAAATGTCAGCTAGATTAGAAAGTTTGGAGAAAAATAATGAAAGTAATCAATTTATGAAGGAAGCCGAGGAACAGTTTGAGCAAGAAGTATCAATGTCGCAATTTAAGAAAGTGAATTTAAGTCAAAACAATGAAAAAGAATCTTTTTCAGGAAAGATGCCACCAGACCATGAAGAAATTGATTTGAATGAGAAACCGAAAAAAGGTGGATTTTTGAAGGAAGAAAAAAAAGGAGAATTTGATAAAAAAATGATTCGAATTTTGGATAGTTTGGAAAAGGTTAAAGAAGAAAGAAACAGCAATATTTTGAAAAAAATTGATAATGAGGGAAATGATAATGATGTTTTGCAACATACAATAAAAGATTTTGAGAAACAAAATGAAGCTCTGAAGGAAGAAAATAACAGAAAAAACTTGGAAATCGAAAGTATATTTTACATTTTTTATTATTTTTAAAACAAATATTTGGTTTTTCTTTTATTTTAGGAGATCATCATATAATCACAGAACAAGATAAAGAAATAAAATCATATAAAGAGATCATAGACGACCTCGAAAATAAAATAAAACATATAATCAAGGAGAAAGAAGAAAATGATGAAAAGTTTAAGACACAAGCGTTTTCTTCAGAGAAAAAAAATGAAACATTGATAAAAGAATTGCGAGAATTGAAAAATAAATGTGAGGAGCAAACTAAAATCATTCAGAGTCTCAAACAACAACAACCTAGTCAAGCTAATACCTCTCTAAAAGAACCCATGCATGGATTCAATTCTCCTGCTCCTGTAAATAAATCTGTCTCTGGGGAGCGACTTTCAGCATATCAAGATAAAAAGACCAAATATGAAAAAAATTCAAATACCTACAATTACAATTTTCTTAAGTTTTCAAATGCAAGTAACTTTATTTCCTTTTAATATATTAATATACAAATATTTTAATATTAATTTAAAAAAGGTTTGGAAGGATTGAATAAAAACCAACCTGTGATGAAAAACCAATCTGCGATGTCAGATCTAATTTATCCATATAATAAAAGCACTGATTATTATAACCAAATAAAAAAAGCTTCTAAATCAGGCAAATTATACAATTATGAAAACATATATTTTAAAGAAATGTCCGAAATGAGTGGTGATAACCTTGTTCGTTTCAAACTTTGTTGCTTGATGCCTAAACAAGTGATTTATGATAACGGAATCATTCAAATCGGCACAGTAACTAGTCTTTATAATTATGATTCAGAAGACATGGTCAAACTAACACTTTTCATTGGGAATAACAAAGATTCTGATTTGGATTCCTTATCTTTGAATTATGTTTTTTTGAAGGATTTATCAATTTCTGTGAAGGAGCCTATCCCAAGCATAATTGAGAGAAAATCACAAAGCAGACAGTATTTATTGATAAAATACAATATGATTCCTTATCAAATATTATTCAATAAATTAAACTATGAATTCGGTCATAATTCCCACGAATTGTCATTTGGATTACCTTTGACTTTCAACAAATTTCTTCGTGTGAAATACATTGAAAAAGAGCAGTTCCAAAAAGAATGGAGAATCTATAAGACCCAATCTTTTTACACCAAATTCTTTCCTGTTGAGGAAAAGCTGATCCCCAACAATATTTATGATTTTAAGAATTATTTTAATAATTTGTTTGATTTAAAGCCTTGGAATCTAAGTTATTATCAGGCTGGCATTGGAGATTATAAATTGGCAGGATGTTTTAAGTTGGGAGAAGAAATTTATGCCAAGGTGATATGGGTCAAAATCGCAATGAATCCGAAAAAAGAAATAGCTTTTCAAATGTTTTGCGAACTGCCTAATGTTTTGGAATATCTAATGAATACATTAGTTTTTTTATTTTCAAAGAAGTAATTTAGTATTTCTCTATAATCTGGTATTGTTCTAAAAAAGAAAAATACAAATTTTTTTGAAATTTTTTAAAATTAACGAAATTTAAATTTTCTCTATATTTTGTATTTATATTTCATAAACCTTGAAACAGCCCCAAAATAAAAATAAAATTTTCAAAATGATTCAATTTTACAAGCTTTTTTCTCTAATAATACGAGTCTTCACCAAACCTTTGGTGACCTATACCAAGCAATACCACATGGCTCGGAAGCAATTTTCTCATGAAAGACTTCGACTATTTTTCATATATTTGGGTCACAAGTATAATTTATTGGAGGCTACTATAAATAAGGCTAATCTTCCTAATTCTTCTGATGAACTACAAAAAATCAAACTTTTGACTGAAGAAGTTGCGTAAATTTATTGTAATTTTAAAGATTTTGAATAGTTTATGAAAAAGACTAGAAAAAGGAGTGGAATTTTTCTATGAATTGATGATGTATTCAATATTGATTGGGTTACCATTGTATGAACTTTATCGAATAGGAGATGATGGGGAAAAAAAAACTGAGCAATTATATACAAAATTGGATAATTTGGACGAAGATGTTATCAGTATCCACAGAAGCATTGAGCATCAGACAAAAAATGTTGATAAAAAGATCACAGAAATGAAAGAAACTTTGGAAAATTCTCAAAAAACTCTAAATAACAATAATAGTGAAATGTTGGAAAGCTTTAGAAAGAATAGAAAACTTTTCACATCTTCATTTAATGAGAACGTGGAGTTGATGACTCAAATGAAACAAGAAAGGTTGAACTTTGCGGAGAGCATTGGGATGATAGAATCAAAAAATTTTGAGATCATTGAATTTTTAAGAAATATCAGCCAAAATGCCAAACCTGCTTTGGAATAAAAATCTTTTAATTATTTTTCAGAGTTTCAAAATTATTTTCTCTTTAGTTATGTCTGAAAACTCAAATTAAAACCATTATTTAAAATTAAAGAAAAAAAAATTTATTTTTAAATTCAATGACCTAAGAGCAATTAAATTTATGAGATAAGAAACAAATTACAATTATTTTAGCAATTTTTTATAATAACGTAATTGAATTTATTTGATAATAAAAAAATAAAATAAATTGAATTGCTCTTGCTCTTCCATAAAAATAAAATTACAAAAATTATTATTAAGAATGTGTTCAAACAATAAAATTTAATTTCATACGCTGATCTGCCTAACCTCCTGCATCACATATTCAAAATAAGTGTGCACCATTAAAATGATGTATGCTCTTTTAAAAATGTGGATTTTTTCCGGAATGTAGATAAAAAAATGCTTGTTATTCCTGTACATCCAAATGAAAACAAACAGCGTGATAGAAACATTAAGACCTAAGATAAGGTGAACCATTTCTTTTCTCATTACAAAACTATCAGAAATCTCTAAATCGCACCCACTGTAAAAAATTGCTATATGATTGTTCAGCCATCTTTTAAAAATATATAGCGTCAACAGTCTTGGTATTAGAATAAATTGGAAATCTATCATATATCCAGCAAGGAGTTTATCTACTAATTTCTCAGCTTCCGACTCTTTAAAATAGTTTTCTCTCTTCAACAAAATTTTAATGATTTTGTTCAGGATTATCAAGGGAAAATTATACCTCGTGTAAAAGATTAACAGAAATAGCACATGGTTTATGAGCATAACCCACACTCCCCAATAACTAAGATCTAATTGCAACATATTAGAGACTTCAGTTGCCGAAATTATGCAGACACAGATTCTTACAAAAATTCCGATTGAGTCTAGTTTTATTTTTTGAGAAATCCCTTCATTTTCTGCATGTTTATAAAAGGCCATTTTGAACAAAGTCCTCGAAATAAAAACACACATAGCCATAGCAAGCTGAAATACATTAATAGAATCAAAAGGAGCAATTATTTCTATGAATGAACGCAAATATTTATATCCATAGTAATTCATAAGGTAATTCAAGAAAACCAAAGTTAAAATGTTAACTCTTGTTGAAGTTATTTTCAGGAAAAGTTTGAAATCGAACTTGATCTTTATGAGGTAAATAAAGAAAAAAAACGCAATTGCTGCCATTCCCATAAGAAAAAAGTAGAGAGAAATCGGTTCGTTACCAGAACAATCCGCACCGATATAGTAGTAAAAAATCGTTGCATAACTAGATCCTATATAAATGAACTTCAAAATTTTAATTTTCTTGAGAAAATCAACATGGAAAACTGTGATATACCCTAAAGCTATTATCATGTTCCAATACATGATACAGGCTCTCAATGTGGTATAGATTTTGACAGAAATCCCATCAGAACAATTGCTATTTTTAATGAAGCAAATTGCATCATAATATTGTTGAATGATTATCATGATGATCGAAATGATGATGCTGATAAAATGTGGAAAAACCAGTTTTTTGAAGAATTTGGAAATCTTTGTGTTGAGGGAATAATTTTTATTGAAAAAAAAGGCCACAAAATCAGTTATTGTCTTTCTTTTGCTTTCTCTTTTTTCAGTTTCGCAGTGATCAATTGGATTTACTTTCACTCCTACCTCATTTTCTTTATTTTTGGTAACCACTTTCTTTTCTCTTTCTCCTAAACTTAAAGAACTCAAATTCACAGAGCAAGTTTCTGAAAGCTCTGTCTTGAAATTCTTAGAACAGAATTGTTTTTCATGTATTTCAGGTCGATGTTGAAAGTATTGAGGGGGGTGAAATTCAATTTTTCGTCCGATTTTAGGAATATCAATGTATTCAGTTTGGGTGCGTTTAGCAAAGCCAGACAATGAGGCACGTTTCATCTGAAATAAAATACGACTTGAATTATTTGTGACATCAAGGTTTAAGTTGTCTTCTTGGTTTTTGGAAGCCTCCTTTAGAAAACGGATTTTGCGAGACATTATTTTTTTAGTGTGGAGGAATATGAAGACAGAATTAATGTCCCATTTAAAAAAAAATGTGAAATAATTTAGTTCTGATTATTATTATTTTATATTTTGGATGGTTTTTTGGGTTTTAAAATAACTTTAATACTGCTATGAAAAATAATAAATTAATACAGATATTTATTTGATATCGTCATACTTTTTCTTAAAAAGTGCCGATGAAATATATTCTTTCTCATGATTTAGTTTTAGTTCAAAATCCATGATCAAATTCTCCATACTTTTCAATATCCTGTCCGGAGATTCTTTTTTATTCTTCATTTCAAATATCTTCCTTCTCAATATGTAGCTATTTTCCTTTTCTTTGACATTTTCCTTCTCATTATAGATTTTGTTTTTTCCTTTCGAGGGAGTTGTTTCCTTTGAAGCGTTTTCCAAAGCTTGAAAAGAATAAAGTTTCTTATTTTCTTTGTAATTTTCCTTTTCAACTCGTGAAATTTGTTGGAATGGTTTTTCTTCGACTTCCAAATTTACCCTGCAATATCTGAAACTTTTTTGTTTTAATGTTTTTTCAGCATTTTGAAAATATGGCAAGGATTTATTAATTTCTTTGGAAGCGTTTTCTTTTCTCCGAATATTATTAATTCTCATCCTTTTTTCATAATTTTCAAAATCTGTATCAATATACATCTTCTTAATCCATTTATTCTCAAACATTTGCTTTAAAGATAATCGATCTGAAGCCTCCAATCTTAAAATTCCCTTGATTAAGTCTTTGACATCTTCAGAAAGTTTTTCATCGAAAGGAAGCTCGATTGGCCTTTTCAACTTCGTTGTGATTTCATTGAGGTTTCTGGCTTTAAAAGCGCTTTTTCCGTGCAAAAGCTCGTAAAGTAACACACCTAAACTCCAAACATCAATGTTTTCATTGTAAGGTTTCTTAAAAACCACTTCTGGGCTCATATATTCGTAAGTCCCACAAAAAGTTGTTCTATGAGTTTTTAATTAATTAAGATCGAAATTCAAAGAAAAAAAGCTGCATACCTTTTTAATTTTATTTTGTCAGTCGACCAGCCAAAATCACATAATTTGATGCAATAATTCGAGTCCAACAGCAAATTTTCAGGCTTAAAAAATATCTTTTAAATGAGGCTCGAAAACCATAAATAACTACTTTAATGTCTCGATGAAGAATATCCTTTTTATGCAAATAATCAATGGCTTTCATCGTTTGGTAAAGATAGACAAATGCCTCCACCTCAGTCAGTTTGCTATGCCTTTTTAGGTAATTATAAAGATTTCCATTCTCCGCGTAATCCAAAACCATCGTTATAATATCTCTCTCCTGAAAAGTCCCATGGAACTTGATAACGTTTGGATGTTCTATTTGGCTATGAATTTTGATCTCTCGCTGAATTATGTCAAGTTCTGAAGGTCCTCGCAGTTTTTTGCAATCGATCTTTTTTGAAAATATTAAAAAGCTAAAAAAAAAAATGGTGTACTATTTTTAATGCATATTTGTTGTCATTTTTTAGATTTTTGGCTAATTTAACAACTCCATAAGAACCATGGCCTAGGTTCTGCTTGGTTTCATCTGGAGGAGACAAAATTGAAAATTCATCAATGGATTTGAACTGTGATCTTGAGCCTTGATTCATAAGCTTCTAGAGAAAAGGCGAAAATTTGAATAAACGGCTTTTAATGCTGTTAAAATTTTGATAATATATTTGAATTTGTTTGTTAATATTTAAAAAAAAATTTTTTTTTTTTTTTATAAAAAAATTTTTTTTTTTTAAATTTTAAAATTATAAAAAAAAAACCAAAAAAAAAAAAAAAAAAAAAAAAAAAAAGCTTTCTAAAAATCATTTAAATAATATTTAATATTGAAAATGAAAAAAACGTTTTCCTAGCTCTTATTATTATTATACAAAAGCATCTCTCCAAGAAATTTCTTTTCTCCATTATCGGTGGGGGGTTCGGTGATGGATTCTCTGGTGTCCATTTTAATTTTTCTCTTAGCAAAAAATTGTTTAAAAGAGTGAAATCCCTTTCCATGCGTCGAAAATATAATAAAATATATGAAAGAAATCCCAGCAAAAACCAAGCAAGCCTTCGAAAAACCAATGAAATCTTCTAATATCCCTCCAATTATTGGGCCCTGGAATTCAGCCAGAGAAATACCTGCATTGAACATTGCAGAAGCCATATTACTTAGCGTTTCTTCTTGACGATTTGGAAAATTTCTCTTTAAAATAAGGAAAGCTTCCGAAATAAATGGTATCAAAGAAAATGCGAAAGCCCATCCCAGAATAAATAAGCCTACTCCCATACATATTAAAACACAGAAATTATCCATTTGAACCAATTCATCTGACCCCAAAAGCAACAGGCTAAAAAGGTTAAAAACAAGACTCAAGAAAAACAAACCTTGCCTATTCTCAAATCTACAAATTAATTGTGTGATGCTACCGGAAACATAACCAACGGATTGCATTGAGAAAATTATACTGGCAATTTGTGGGGTTTCACCAAGATCGATTACTTTATTCTCAAATTCAGGCATAATCCAGGTATAAGAGGTAAGAATATTAACTGTTACAAAAATGACATAAATGATCTCCTTGATTTTAAAACTTTCTTTTAAATTCAAGACTTCTTTCTTCACCTCATTATTATTATTATTATTTGGCTTAGGGCTGTCTGAAACCGGGAAGCAAAAATGAGTCAATGTAAGCCCCACCACCAATATCAATACGCCTGGGACAATATATATCGAAAGATATCCCCAGAATTCATAAAGAAAAGAGCCTAATAAAGGGCCGCTACCTATTCCACACGAAAGGAAAATTTCCAAAATAGTGATTCTTTGATCTATTTCTTCCGGCCAATAATCAGGTACATAAGCATATGAAGAAGTGATATAGGCACCAATGGACATTCCTTGAACTCCTCTTCCAATTAAAGCAGTCAAGATGAATAAATAGGTCGATGAAAAATAAACAGAAAAACCAAAAAGCAGAGTAGATAACCCTAATGTTATTTCAGCACAGGTGATTACTTGACGACGATCCAATCTATTGAGCATTTTGACAACAAGCAAAGTGAAAATGAAGGAAAAGAGGGGATACATTGAAAATATTATTCCGATTGCATAGTCCATTAGGCCTTTTTTTTTTGCAACTTGGGGAAAATAAGTCACTGGGATGCCATATGTGCAATAATTTAGAAAATTTAGGATGACTATTGAGATGTAAAAGCTCATCCTTTTTTTGCTGAAGCTCATTTTTATTTATTTATTTTTTTCTTTATGTATTTTATTATTTTTGGGGAAAAATATATCCTTATACTCTCATATCTAAAAAATTATAATTTTTTTTATAATTTTTTATAACTTTTTTTTATTATCTTAATAAAATGAGGATTTTTATATATAACTTCCATTTTTTAAAAAAAAATAATAATTTTCTGAAAATATCAATTTTTATAAATTATTTTTTGTAATATGATGTCTATCAAAAAAATATTTAAAATAAATTTGGATTTATTAATTAGAAATTTAAAAATAAAACTACAATTAATGAAAATTTAAATGGGAACTTAAAATATTGACACAAGTAGTTTATTCAATTTCTAAAGAATGATTATTTAAATCTTTATTATACATCAAATCAATTTTGTCTTTATTCTTGTTTGCATTGTCATCGAAATTGTAATTTAACTCATCTCCCTCTCCAATTTTAAACATATTCAAACCTTCATAGAAATCTTGATTAATCTTCTTTTCCTTTACAGTAAATATGTTTTTTTTGAGGAAATTATCCTGAATCCAAAACTTTCATTATTAATTTTTAAATATTAAGTTTCCAGAAAAATGTACGAAAACCTGAAAAGAATTCATAACAACTGGTATTAGAACCATCACAATAATAAGTTTTAGAACTGGCAGTCTTGAAATACTAAATCATTAACATTTTTTTATATAAAATATCTTTATTAATTTTTTTTGACCCATCAAAAATATATGAGCCTATTTGCTCGAGATTTCCAGATAAGCCTGCTTCCAAACAATATAGAAAGCTTTTGGACTAATTTGTTTTTCTTAAAATCGTAAAAAATATTAATTATTTTACCACAACGACAACAATATTCCAAATCAATAGTTGAATAAACCATGCCAAATAATCGATTTTTATTTTGCTGTTGGGGGGTAGTTCGTAAGTGCTTCCGCGATTCAATGGAGTGTTCTTAATGGCCAAGTTGTTATCCATGACCTGTTGAATTTGGTTTTCTAAATTGTTGTCTTTTTCTGGAATTGGAGGATTATTATTTGGAATGGAGGAAGATGAAGATGAGTCTCGAATGACTGTTATATAATTACCAGATTTCAGATTCTAAATGGAAAATGATTATTGTAAAAACCCCATACATATAATATTTTTTACTTTTAAACCTTTTTTTTTGGAAAAACAAAACTCGATAATTTGCAAGAGGGTGTAGCAAATGACCACCCCTAGTGTGGTATCGAACATAATTGTTATGAAATACCAAATGCATGCATCATTGCTGCCTTCATAACTCAGAATCACAGCCAAAGAAACATTCAAAAGATGTGCAACCAAAGCTGAAACTAATTGCTTTGAAGCATCCTAAAAACATTTCATATAGAATGCTTTATAGGTTTTACCAATATCCAAATTCTCCATTTTCTTTTCGGTCGTTCGAAGTATCTCTTAACTATTTTTGTTTAAAACAAAGAATTTTCATGTTTTCATTGTTTTGAGGTTTTTATTCATTCATTACTTATTAATACCATAAACGAAAGGACACCTAAGGATAGTTGCACAAAAAATCCCAAGGCCCCGAGAATTTTGCAAGAGCCTTCCTTTTCAACGTTCATTTAACTAAGCTCCAAAGATGTTTCTTTTTATCAAAAATTAAAACTTAGCTTTAAAAAAAAGAAGTTTTTTATTTAAACGATATTTTTTAATTTTCCTATTTTAGATCTTTCTGTCTGAAGAAAATATGTGTTGATAAGTTTGATCCCAATTCATAATAAAAATCAATATTTTTTTTGGGGTTACCAAAAAAGTATTTATGAAAATAAAACAAAACAAAAATCCTATTAAAATATTAAGGATTGTTTTTTTATGTTTTTGAAAATAGATTGTTAAAATATTAAAGATTTTTTTTATGTTTTTTGAAAATAGATTGCTTAAGTCAAGAAAATCTTGTTAAAATATTAAAAATTTGTTTTTATGCTTTTAAAAATAGATTCCTCAGTCACAAGAAAATAATAATAATGGCATCATCATGATAATGGCTTTTAGATATTGTCAATGTCCTCAAAAAAATTTCTTTCCCTTTCAGCTTTTTTGAGGAAAGAATCATGAACATATTTTGAAATTTCAGCTGTTTTAAAATACCTAAATAAAAAACTTCATTATCAATAAATAACATTAAATTTACAAATTTTCATGGAAAAGCTTTAATTCTCCTTTTAAGTTGTTTTCTATTATGGAAATTTTTTTCTTCAAAGCATTTCCTTCCTCTTTTAAATCCGTTATTTCAAACGATTCTTCCACAAAGTATTTTCTTTCTTGGCTGGTAATAATGTTGTAAAATAAAAATATATCAAATAATAATAAATGCCTCAAACGCAAAGATTGGTTGACTTTTTCCTCACATAACATCATGTTGATGGATAATTCATTGATCGACTATTTTCAATAATATTTTTTATTTTTCATTCAATTAAAAATACATCACATTATTCAAAATAAAATAAGCAGCTTTCGCCATATTAATATTTTGTAAAATTTCATTAATTATTTTCAAAAGTTCGTTTGTGTTGACTGAAAAATCCTAATTATTTTTAAAACATGAATAATAAAATTTGTTTTACCTCGAATAATTGATTTTCTTTAAGGACAAATCTGCTCCATTTTTCAATTCCACTCATAAAATATCCTTCACCATAGGTTTCAAAAACTGTCCCATTATTCTGAAGCTGATTTTTCTCAACTTTATTTAAATTTTCCAAAATATTTATAAGATTCTTTGTAGCTTCTTCATATTTCTTCACTTTTTCCATTAGAACATCAATTTCCACTGTTTCATAAGACTTGTTTTTCATAATAGTAGAAGCGAATGAGGTTTTTATATAAGCTTGAGCATATTCATACATTTTGTTGATATCAATGGAGTTTGAATTCGATTGAGAACCATTTTTTTCTGTTGTCTTTTGGTTTTTTTGAAACATCTTGAAATCTTCTATCGGGAGACACAAAAAATTTTTGAGGATACTATCTTTACTTAACGCGGGGTGGATAATCAATTTCCTTAAATAAATTTCCAAATCCTTTTGTTAAAATAGAAAAATAAAATGAGTTATAATTCTTAAAGAACTTTTAGTCTTTGATTTATAAATTCTTCATCATTGTACATCAGAGAAGTCAGCGTTTTGGAAATCCCATGTTTTTCGGGCAATTTTGGCAAAATGAGGCCCTTTTATAATTTTTTTTATGTTAAATTTCATAGAATACCTGATAATTTAAATTCTCGCAAAATGTGTTATGCAACCATTCGAAATCAGAAAATCTTCGATCAACCACGAAAAACTTCTCATTTAATTTTAGCGTTGTTTTGACAGTATATATGATATAGCTCTTTTCTATGAGGGTGGTGGAGACAGAATAATGATGGGGGATTTCAACATTTTCATAAATTGTTCTATCCTTTTAATATTTTCCATTATTTTCTTTATATTTATGTTTTTTTTGTATAAAAGTTCTTACATTAATCTGCGATTTATCATGAGAGTCATTTATTGATTGGAGAAGAAAAATGGAGGTCTTGACCATGTCTTCGAAATTTTCGTTTTTTTCTGATGAAATCATTTTTTTATATTTAAATTTTGTTTGAGAACTCTAAATTTATTTTATATTTTTAGAAATATTTAGTAAAATAATTTAATTTTCGTCAAAGTCGAAACAATTCAAATTGTTCTTTTTTTGAAACCATTTACAATATGTTTTCAGTTGAATGGCGTTAAACTTATCAGCATATTCGTAGATCTTCTCGCAATTTTTGTCTATGATCAGATTAATCAATTGTTTTTCGCATTCAAATTTTATCTAAAAAATAAACCAAAATTGTAAATCATTCAAAAACAAAAAATGGTTTTAAACATCATCTAAAATAAATTCATCTGAAACTGATAAAAATTCTAGAAGATAATCCAGAGATAACTCTTGTCCCTCAGTTTCAGCTCCGAAATGAACATCTCCAGTGTATAAATACTGGCAAACTGCAGCGAAAACAGGATAGCTTTAAAATTTAATTTATTTGTATTGTTTTTCTATTGAAAAGCAAAAGCAAAAAATGCAAACTCAACCTGATATGTTTGATTTCAATTTTCTCTTCATTGGCTTCCTTCATCCCTGAATTAAACATCACCTTAAACTTTTCACTTTCCCCCAAAAATAAAAAAATAATTCTCCAAAATCTCACCATAATAAAGAAAGTATGACTTTATGACCATAAAATGGTCTCCCTTCTATCATGAAGGTGACATCAGAGAATTCTTTTTTATTGCAATAATCTCTTAGATTAGTTTTCAATCTGTTTTGAGAATTCTCTGATCTTATTTTTATTTCTGGGGCCGGATCTTAAAATTACATTTTTTTTAAATCAGTCTAATAAATAAATTTAAATTTTGTTTTTTACTTGTATCTATGATATAAAAGTCTCTATAATATTGTTGCCCGTAACTTCCTCCCATAATAAACAGTTTATCCTCCCAAGTCGTCATACTATGCCCTGCTCTTGGTTTTATTTTCGACATATCGTTCATATCAGCTTGGGTCCATGTTTTTTTCGCTTATTTTCTTTTTATCGATTTAAAATTAGAAAAATCTACTTGGATCAAATATTTGTAAGTCATTAAAACAAGTAGCGGAAGGTCCTGAACCACCAAACAAGTAAAGCAAGGAATTTATTGCTGATAAACTCATACCAGCTCTTGGTGACGGTGGCATTGAATATACAGGGATTTCCATCCAAGTTAATTTATCTTTGTTTTCCTATTCAAGCAAAAACTGATTTTCAGAATAAATGGATGACCTGAATCTAATGCATGCAAATCATTTAATCTTTTGCTGCCATCCCACCCACCGAATATATATAAGCAATTTCCCAGGACAGCTGAACTATGATTGGCTCTTGGTGGTGGGTAACTGCCATCGCAATTCAAACATTTCCAATTTTTGGTGTCTTTTTTTAAATAATGGAACTGATTTGTTTGTAAGCATGAAATAAACAAAACCTGGATTAAAAATATGCAAATCATTTAAGTAATCTTTTCCATCTCCTCCACGAAAAACATAAATAAGCTTTCCAATAAGGTCAGCAGAATGCATATTGCATGGACCTGGCGCTTCTCCTGTCGTGTTGACTATGTTCCATTCAAGAGTGTCTTGATATAATGTAATTTTTTAAAATGATTTCTTATCATACCTAGATTCAAAACATACATATCATTTGCTGCATAAGTGCCACTGCCCAACCAACCCCCGATAATATACATTTTATTCTCTTTTCAATGAAAAAAAAGTTAAAAAATTGAAAAATTATATAATTTCACCTATCAATGTGGCAGTATGACCATTTCTTCCTTCCGGCTCTTTTCCGCATACTTTGCCTTTGATCCATTCGTTTTTTGTTAAGTCGTAAATGTGAAGTGAGTTGTGATTTTTTTTTCCATCATATCCTCCGAACAAATACAACATCCTTTTGTATAGAACTGAGGAATGGTTTTTGATTTGAGGACATTCATTGCTGAAATTTGCAACGACCTTTATTTTAGGAATTTTGGAATAGGAATAGTCTTCTTGGATGGATTGGGACTGAGAATTTAGTTGGTCTTCCTCTAATTTAGAAAATTGATCCATATTGTAAAGAGTTTATGCTGGTCTTTCTGAGTTTTATCAGGTAAATATTTTCTAATTTTCGACTACGGGATTGAAAATTCAATTTTTTCTATATTTCAGACTGAACTATTTTTAAAAGTACTTTAAAAAAAAGGATGAAAAACGGATTTGTTATTTTTTGGATAAAACAAGGTTTATCTATTTAAAATATTTTTAATTTTCTCATTCCCAGCTCTTGTGTTCCTCTAACATTATTTGTTTTTCCAAACAAATATTGGAAAGCTTTGATTTGTTTTTGGGTAACCTGCAAACTATTTTAAGAAAAATTAATTTATTATAAGCACCTTTTTTCTTTTTCGCAAAATTATCCATTTCACTCCTTCAACACATGGAGGAGAAGTAAGTGAACCATCATAAGTTATGTAATGAGGTAGAGCACCAACGAGCTTTTTTAATAATTATTTGTTATCCATTCTTAAAAAAATAAATACTTTAGACAAATCTATTTTTTGGTTTGTGAGGCATTTTTTTTCTTTATATGAAAGCCATTTATCTTCATTTTCCCTATCGAATCCTAAATCTTCCAAGAATCTAAAGAAAAAATATTCGATAAAAATTTAATTTCAACTTTAATAATTTACTCATTGCTTTCTTCTTCGCCCATATTATGCAGAAAAACAGCCACGATTACTCTGGCTCCAGCCTGATCCTCATGCAAAATCTGGATTTCAAAATCAGTTCTTGACTGATCTTCTCCAAAAGTATGTTCTGATGGATGATGAATGTAAATTTCTTTGGCTAAAAACTCATGATCTCCATACTTCAATGACCCAAATACACCCTTCACTATCAATTTGTATCCATCATTCAAAATCTCTATTTTACCATTGTCTGGTTTCCCATAATCAACAGCCACCATATGAGGCTCTACAAAAAACGTCTCAGTCAATCCTATATGAATTGGACTTTGATAGGACCCAAATTTGCATTTCTCTGGCCATTTGCTGACATTAAAAGTGATAACATTGTCCCATTTGCCAGATTTATCAACAGCTACTTTGCCTTGTCCTGGATAATCAATGATTTTTTGCGCTTCTTTCACCATTTTTTTCAATTTTCTAATCGGATCCTCATCATTCGGGCTATCAAGAATCGTGCTCAAATCATTGCTTTCTGAAGAACTATATGAATCTTCAGAATTGGCTGTGCTATCTTCTGAAGAGCTTTTTGCCTCATCCGTTGAACTTGAACTAGAATAATCAGTTGAACTTTCCGAATCATTTGAAATTTCTGCATCATTTGAACTTTTTGAATCATCATTTGAACTTTCTGCTTCATTTGAATTTTCAGAATCATATGATGTTTTTGAATCATTGACATTTTCTGAATCATTTGAAGTTTTTGAATCATTTGAATTTTCAGAATCATTTGAATTTTCAGAATCATTTGAATTTTCAGAATCATTTGAAGATTCTGATGAAACTGAAGAAGACTCAGAAGAACTGTCTGAATAGCTTGAATAACTTGAAGGTTCTGAAGAACTTGATGATTCTGAAGAATCTGATGAATCTCCTCGAAATTTTTGTGAAGCATCTTTCAATCTGTTTATGACTTCCTGATTCTGGTTAGAGGATTCTGAGGATTTGGACGGAGAAGAATCTTTTAGAGAATTTATAATTTCTTTGGTTTTCTCCACATTTTTATTGATCTTGTCTTTTGTGAGGGAATAGGATTCGTCATTGGAGTCTTCAGAAACAGAATTCACGTTTTTTTTAGTGTCCTCGATCTTGTTGTTTAAAAAATCGAGCATTTTTTGCATTTTTTTCTTCAATTGTTCTATTTCTTCAGGAGACTTATCATCCAAAGAGTTCTTATCGAAGCTCAACCCTTCTTGAGAAAGAGTTGTTTTCGAAAGAGATTCACTTTTTTTATCTTTGTTATTTTTATCATCATCGTCATCATCATCGATGGGAACATATCCGTCAAAGGATATTTTTTGATTAGGATTTTTGGAATTTTCATAATCTTTGGCTTTTTTTAATTTCTCCGAATCGAAATCGTCTTCATTTAAGCGTTCTTTTACTATACCGAATAGTTTTGTTTGAACAAAAGATGTAACATCTTTTTGGTCTTCATTCTTGGTCATATTATAGGTATTGTTCTTATTATCACTATTGTTCTTGTTATTGTTATTGTTGTTGATGTTGTTGTTTTTGTCATTGGCATTGGCGTTGCCATTGCCATTGCCATTACCATTGCCATTACCATTGTTATTGCCATTGTTATTACCATTGTTATTACCATTGTTATTACTATTAGTGTTACCAATTCTGTTGACATTCTTATTATTGTTGTTGTTTTTAATCAGAGTTTGATTGTTGTTATTTGATGCTGCAATCAGATTTTGCAAAAGATTGGCATCAATGATTATAGGGTTGTTTTGAGAATTTTTTATCATGTCCTCTGTAATCACGAAAAAAGGGCTGGATGTTTGAGCTACTTCTGGTTGAAAATCAAGTTGCAAAAAGGAAATTGGTTTATTTAAATTGAGGAAGATTTTATTTTGGTCGGGCTTTTTGAATGTGAACTGTTCGAAATTATTGTCATGGGTGTCGCCTGGAATTTGGAGGTTTTTTGAGATTCTATCAACATTCCACAAATCGAATAAATCCTTTTCAAAGAAACTTGCTAAATTATCAGTTTTATTTAAATTTTCATTATTGCTTGAAGATTCTGTTTCATTGTTTTGTTTTTTTTCTTCGGAATTTGTGTTGTTCTCTTTATTTTCTTCACTTTTATTTTCTTCACTTTTATTTTCTTCACTTTTATTTTCTTCATTTTTATTTTCTTCATTTTTATTTTCTTCATTTTTATTTTCTTCATTTTTATTTTCTTCATTTTTATTTTCTTCTTTCTTATTTTCTTCATTGTTATTTTCATTATTAGTATTTTCGTTTTGAGTGTTATTTTCTTCACTTTGAGAACTCTGAGAACCTCCTTCACTAGATGTCGAATTCGTGCTATTCTCATCAGACCCCAGATTTTTCTTAAAACAATTGGCGTTACTTTTCTTCTTCTTTTCTAATGAATCAATGATTTCATCCACAACCTTATCATCTATTGTCACTGTTGAGGAATCCATTTCTTTGATGTACTCTTTGTCATAAACAACAAGATAATCTTCGTTTCGGATATATTTGATGCCCCTGTTTTGAATGGCGGTTTCTCCACCGTAAAAATCGAAATCGTATTTTGTTGTGTCCCCCAAAATTTTGAAACTATCCTTATTTTGGATTTTTGACTCTATTTCATCTTCTCCATCTAAAAGTTTATCGTTTTCATTTGAAACCATGGCTTTTGAGGCATTGGAAATGTTTTTAGTTTGATTTGTGTTGTTGTTGTTGGTGTTATTCGAAGTAGTTTCGGCTTTTTTCTCTAGGCCGGGATAGAAAGTGATGAATATCTCTCGATGTTTCAAGTTTTGGACACTTCTCCTCTTAAAGACGAGAGATTTTGGAAAATCGTCAATTTGTCTTTGCGAGATCTGGAGGAAGAATTAATAATTAGATTTAGATTTTTTGAAAATAAACTTTGCTTTTTTACTCGGAAAGTGTTATAAGCGATCAGCCATACAGATGGGTCACAAGGAGTGGAAGTTGTGGTGCCTTGGTACATGAAAAATTTATTTTCATTTGGAACAATCTTGATTATATGTCTTCATTTTTGAAAAATTAGTATATTACTTCTTTCAATGAAAAGCTTCCTTTGAACTCAAGAAATTGAGAAGGTTTCAAATGTTGCAACAATCCTTTACCAAAACCTAATGTATAAAGGAAGGAACTGTCTTCAGGATCCTTAGAAAATAAAATTGCCAAATTGACTCGGGAATTATCCTCACTTATGGAGGAGATTTGAATTTCCAAGGGCATGGTGACATTATCTTCTCCTATAGTGTGTTCACTTGGGGATTTGAAATTTATTTCATAAGTGTTGAAGACTTTGGGCCCATAAATTATGGACCCGAAATCCCCTTCTAGTTTCAAAGTGTTGTTGTTGTTTTCCAGGAAACCTTCAAAGAGCGTATTAAATTGGAATTCACCATTGAACGCTTAATAAAATATAGATAAGTTTTGAGATTTATTATAATTTAAAGACTTGTGAAAGTAAAGGGGGGAATAATGTTGATAGGGGATTGTTTTGTGTCTGCATTTTTGCAATTGCCACCATATACTTCCTGGCAGTGGACAGAATTGAAATATAGTATCTTAGGGCGGAAATGTTATAGAAACGAAAAAATTTCAAAATACTATGAAGAAAACGATGACCAAAAAAGATTGGAACTTGGTCCGAGGCATTTCTTTGATTTGAATGAAAAAATTACAATGATGAAAGAATAATTTCAAATAATAATTTCATTAGAGAAGCTCCCTTAAAAAAAAACGACTAACATTTCGATAACTTTTTTATTATTTTATATAATTTTTTTTAGCATTGAATCGGTTTGGCACTACGAGCGAAAATTCAAACAACTGATAAAAATTCATTGATTTTCAAGAAAAATTTTATTTTTTTACTTTTTTTTATAATTAACGAACTAATGAGTGCCAAAAAACTTTTGGAAAAAACAATAGGCAACTTCAAACTAGGTAATTTTGACCGGAATAAATTAAATTCAAGTAATTGTTAGGAAAAACCATTGGAGAGGGGACATTTGGTAAAGTTAAGTTGGGATTCCACACATTAACTAATGAACGGGTTGCTAAAATTAAAATTTCAATGTTTATTTCCTTTGGTTCTAAAGGTTGCAATCAAAATTCTCGAGAAAAAAAAAATAACAGACAAAGCGGATATGGAACGTTTGGCTCGTGAGATCAATATTTTGAAGACTTTGCGACATCCTAATATTATCCAGTTATATCAAGTTCTGAGTTTCTTGAAAGAATTTGTTAAAAATGTTGATTAAAAAAAAAAGATCATAGAAACGAAAAGAGAATTATATTTGATCATGGAATATGCCAGCGGAGGAGAGTTATTTGATTACATCATAAAGCATCAGAGGTTTTTTTTTGAATATTTTAGAAAAAAAATTTGTTTTAGAGTTAAAGAAAATCAAGCATGCAAATTTTTCCAACAAATTCTTTCAGGAGTCGAATATTTGCATAAATTAAACGTCGCACATAGGTTATTATTTCCTTTAAAATTATTCACTCTTTTTAATAAAATAGGGATCTGAAGCCTGAAAATCTCTTGTTAGATCATAAGAAAAATATAAAAATTGTGGACTTTGGCTTAAGCAACACTTACAGCAGTGATAAAAATGGCAATACCTTAAAAACAGCCTGTGGATCTCCATGTTATGCTGCTCCCGAAATGATAGCAGGAAAAAGGTATAAGGGTTTAAGTGTGGATATTTGGAGCTGTGGAATTATATTATATGCTATGCTTTATGGATATTTACCTTTCGAAGACACAAATACTTCAAAGCTGTATAAAAAAATATTAGCAGGAGAGTATGAAACTCATAAATCTATATCGAAAGAAGCGAACAACTTGCTAAAATCTATTTTAACTGTTGACCCTGAAAAAAGATTTAAGTTACATCAAATAAAAAGACATCCTTGGTATAATTTGGTCCCACCAGAAAATAATGAAGGTATCATTATTGGTTTTCATCATATTACCGTATTAGACATATAAATTGTGATTTGGAATTTATTAATGTTTTCAAGGTCAAAGATAGTTTGCTGAAGGAAATGCAGCTTTTAGGTTATGATGAAGACTCTCTCAAGAAAAATATTCAGGCGAATAAACATAATGACATGACGACCATGTTTTATATATAATTTTGAAAATAAAAATTTAATATATTCTTATTAGGTATTATCTACTTTCTCAAAAAAATGATCGAAATAACCCAAAAGAAGATAGGGTTCTGATTAACACTCTTTCTGCCAGCACTGAAATCAACCTCTCTCAAATCAACAACACAAGGGCTACAATAACAACCACAGATTTCAATGAAAACTTTATCACTACATCATCTTCCCTCCCAAACAGAAATGATTCCAAATTCACCCAAACACAAGACAAGCAATAAAATTAATTTTTGACACAATAAAACAATTTTTTTAAGGACAAACACAGTTCAAATTTCACTGATCGATTTAGATAACCATCCATCAATTTTGCTTACCACAGATCCTAATTTGGAGTTTTCCAGAAATGAAAACATTCCGTTAATGCAATCTGTCGAATTTATCAAGGGTCCTTTATTGCAATCAGTGGAGTTGATTAGAGAACCTTTTATGCAATCCATTGACTTGATGATGGACCCTAATCCAAATCCTTTCGAAAGCATAATAGGAACAAAAAGTGTGACATATTCAACTCACAATACTCCAAAAAACTTGTAAGATTATGATGATGAAACCTCTTATTTAATATTTGAATTTTTTTTTTTAGATTGACTTCGGTTGAATTCATTGATATGGAGAATTCAATTGCTCTTTCTGATGAAAAAAGCATATCTTTGATTAAAAACGGCAGAACAGAACCCATAAAAATCAATGAGTTTTATATGCAGGAAAAAAGTATGATCAAATTTATTAATCTTTAATAAAAAATAACAGAACACCAAGACGAAAAAAACAGCAATAGCAAAATCAACGAAAATCTGAAAAATGATGAAATTTTCATATCCAAAGTTTACATGAGTGGTGATCAATACAATAAGACCCCCAAAGTTTTGAAAGTGCAAGAACATTTTAATATTAATGATATAGAAAAATTCCAATCATCTACCAAAAAAAAAGTCGACAACTTTCTAGAAAGTAAAACATTGAGAAAATTAATTTCATTTTTTTTTATGATTAGCAAAAAGCATTCCCTCAGCCTTTTCCTTTCATCTCAATAACATTTTCCCAGGGGATTTTTTCCAAATCAGAGACATCTTAAAAAAAGTTTTGAAAGAATTAAAACTCCTTTTAAATCAGGTAAAAAATAAAATGAATTTTGAGTTTATGCATTTATTTTTTAGTTTTCGGAGAATAAATTTGTTTGTTTGAGAGAAACTGTCAAATTTGAACTGGAATTGACGAATTTTCCAAACAATCATTTTCAAAATCTTCATATTTTGAAGTTTACAAGAATTAGTGGGGAAGAACAACTCTATAATAAGTATATGAGAGAGTTGAATACTATACTAAATAAATCGATGAAAATCTATTAATTTTATTTTTGTTTATTAATGCCATTTAAAATTATGGTTTTTTTTTCAATTTTTTTTTTAATTCTGATTTTGTGAATTACAAATCTGGGATTATTATTTATGAAAATGATTTT
>Ga0302186_10001191_pt1 | contig 22204 bp, 11 predicted proteins | sample II_Bog_E1_2_FD_198782 | JGI IMG/M metagenome (GOLD analysis project Ga0302186, IMG submission 198782) | Peat permafrost microbial communities from Stordalen Mire near Abisko, Sweden - II_Bog_E1_1 | ecosystem: Environmental > Terrestrial > Soil > Wetlands > Peat | place: Sweden: Abisko...
CTTTTCAGTCGATTTTCTTGCTATATTTTTGCATTTCTCATTTAATTCAAACAATTTTGTCCTCTTTTTTTACTATTACAATTTTCGATTGAGCTTTTAGAGCTGCTGCTCCTGAATCAGACGCTCAGCCCTTGCTTCTATCGTTTTATTTGCCAGTGCCAGCTAGACTTATGACATTCGCTTCTTCGACTCTATCTTTTTTTCTTCCTTTGTTTACTGAATTACTGGGGCAGGTTTCTTCTTGCGTTTGCGCTTTTATTGCTCTTCTTCCTTTTTTATGAATTTGGCCTTTTCAATGGCTTTTTTATTGCCTTATTTGATAACGTTAGCGTATTGCTTGGCGACTTCCATCTTATTTTGCTTCTCATACTCCTGCAATGCTTTTTCGTATGCCTTTTTACTCTTTTAATCTAAATTTGCGATAGTCTACCTTTGTATCTAATGTTATTTTTACGAATCATTTCATCGACTCTGCCAATAACCTCTTCTGACATTTAAATCAAGTCTAATAACTAACAGAATCAATATATTTCGAATAACACTGAAAGAATTAAATCGATTCTACTTGTTTTAGGTCATAGACTAAATATTTATAGAAATATGTAAGTGCATCAGAAATAGAGCTCCCGCTATAATTTTTATCGTTCCTCCCTAAAATGCTGCTTTATTTCATCTTCCTTGATGCGATCAGGGTTATAGTAGTGAATTGTGTGGTAGTTAACGTCTTAAAGACTAATGGGAGAGTCCTCGTCCAACCTTCGTATAACTTATGGACTGGCGATGCGACTATTGATTATATCCTCACGATTCTTCTTGAATTTATAGAAAATGTAGACTGGGATCATCAGCGATCCAAATATGCCAAACAAGATAAAAAAATTGTCTATGCCCAGCTTACCCCTCTTTATCTGTGACATTATAGGATCCTGCTTGAATTATCGATACCGTCTTCGCCTTAGTGCCTAGGACTGTTCGAGCATTTCCAAATGTCGCTCTCCAGGAGTCTTGATTGAGTGCTCAAGCATATCATCGGTGACCCCCATTTTTAAGTTAAGTAATCTTATCCTATTAAGCCGACTTTAGTCCATTGGTGGATCGACTTCTCTATCTGCTATCTGATTCACCTCTGAAATGGTCATCTTTCGTATCTTTGTGACTTCGTTCTCCTTGATGCGTTTTCCTATTTGCTCCTTAATAAAACGGTCTTGTTCGCTTGGAGTCAAATCTCCTAACTTTTTCTCTCTAGGCTCCTCGACCTTCTATACATCTTTTTTCATAATTAATATATTATACTCATCCTCATTGATTGATATATCATATGTTGAATCTTGTGAGACAGGCTCCCGCCTACATCTATGACATGTTCATCAGCTTCTTTTTCACCATTGCCGCTCATATTGCTATCATAAACTCCATGCATCTCTCTTCGGGAAACTTTTTGGACGTTGGCTGTGGCACAGGTACACCACTCAAGAGGATCATCGAGCCTATCAAAAAATTGCATTAAAAGATTGTCGGAGTTGATCTGCATCCGCAATATGCTGAAAGAGCCATGAAACTGTTTGAGGGAGACCAAAGCGTGTAGATTTATAACATGGATTTCTACAAAATCCGAGATTATCTGAAACTTAAATTTAGGTTCATTTTCTTCAGTTTCTCTTTCATGCTTATGCCTGACCGTCTGCAGGCCTTGGAAGTTGCCAAGTCTATCCTTTAGAAAAATGAAAGCAGTCGCATCAGTTTTATTCTCACTCTCAACAAAAACAGAAATTCACTGTTTGCATTACTTAAACCGATAATAAAGAGGATCACCACTGTGGACTTCGGAAATGTTGTTTACGAGTAGGACTTTTACTCTGTTATCGACTGCGCAGGACTTTAAGTTGTAAAATCAATGCGTGTTTAGAGCGGACTGAACCCTCTGCTCTGGTTTTTCCCAGTCTATTACGTTGAATGCCGCCCTAAAACCGATGAATGATATATGAATTATGGGAAATCAGTGCTTTAAATCTATCACTAGAATCGACATGTTAAGTAAACCTATTTAGTTTTATTTTGGGTTTTTGCAGATGAGACGCTGGAGCACAGACTTAGTTTTTAGTTGGAGATCACTCAGCTCTAGATCATCTTCCGTTAATTCCTTCAGCACAAAGTTAGTTCTCTCCCAAATACCGCTTGATCCTAGCACAACCATTTTAATATCCTGCTTTCTCAGCGAAAATATTGAAGGTATAGCTGTCAGTAGTTGCTGGTTTTTATTGAGCATCTCATTATCCTTGAAAAAATAATCGCCAATGCTTCTCGTGAAGGGAAATTTGCCGTTGATTCTTCCATTAACAAAGTATCCACCTGCATTTTTAACTCTATTCTCATCGTCTTGGTTACTTTCAGTATGATTGCCAGAAATAAGCACAGCTTTTGATAGGTTAGAGCAATAGCATACGTATGATTTACAATCACCAATGTTGGCAATTGTTATTTCCTGCTAGCTGACCAGGGCGAGCACGATAGAACAACCTGATGTGGGGTAGCGTGAAACGAGGAGGGGAAGACCATGCTTTTGACGAATTGAAGAACATTTCTACCCCTGTTTTTTTAGTTCCATATCAAGAATTTCAAAAAGACTTTAGAGAGCTGCCTTATACTGTCCACTTTTGATTAATTAACTTTATGCAAGTATTTAGGGAATGAGCTCAGCTGCAAGTTAGGCAAGATCGGGTCCGCCATGTCCATCAATGACATAAAACACTGATACTTTTTAATTAATTTTGGCATACCCCGTGTAATCTTCCATAAAATGCTGCCAGCCACATGTGCTTGCAGCCACGCAGTTGAGATCAGTGAACTTTTCTGCCTGCATATTGACTTCCTCTTGAGGAGTCGATCGAATCACTCCCATATCTATAAGCTAAATATCATCCAAGGATAATAAGAATAATATTGTGAAGTTATAGTAAATAAAAAGCAAAAACGGTGATGTCGTATCTAAACGCGGACAGTATCTTTCCTAAAAGGCTTGGGATCATGAACGGCAGTATTCTTGTTTTAGAGTACTACAATCTCGCCAAGGATAAATTTAAGAAACACTCAATACCCTTTAACTCTAGCAGTGATTCGAAATCCATCATCGAGGAAATTTTCAAGAACCCTAAACATTTTCCCTATTTGAAGAAAGTAGATCCGAAGCATATTAGAGCAGTCATTGAAGGGCGGGCGCTTTCATCGAAAAAGACAGAGGCAAATGTCGAAAAAAGAGAAGATTATGATTATAGTAATTTCGGATAATATGATGAGAGGAGATAAGTATACGAGCCAAAAGAAGTGGTATACTAGCCAGTACCAGTGAAAAGATAATAGCCAACCAAACCAGTGATAACTGTTGTGCCTTCGCCTGTTAAGGAAATCAAATTTACTGAGCTGGAGCCTAAGAAGATCGAGGAGGTGTAGGAATAATATGCAGAAGAGTTTGAGGACTTCGAAATATCTCTCTCCATGGAGAAAGGCAATCCTATCTCCATCAGCAAAGACAAAGGTCACGAATCCTCGCAAAGTTCAAGTATTTCTCAAATAAGCCAACCCAGTAAAGTAGAACCGACAAAGCCTACTAAGATCAAGGAAGAGCCCATCATATAGGAGTTAGTAGAAGAGGACAACAATTTTTAGTTTATTGACTAGGCAAAAGGTAAAAAATAAAAGAAGGAAAAGAAGTAGAAGAAAGAGAAAAAGGAGAAGAGTAAGAGCAAAGATAAAAAAGGAAAAAAATAGAAATAATCAAAAAAGGAAAAACCGATTGTTAACGAGCCCGCCAAAGAGGTGGAAGAAGAATTCTAGTTTCTATGACTCCAAGCGTCTTCTTTTTATAAGATCAGATATATAACTCTATTCTCATATCAATCAATAACATTCTACAGTCTCAAGTATTTTATTGCTTATGAAATCATTAAATATTTGATGGTTAGGTCTTTCTCCCTTTCCCATGGGTCTTGACACGATAAAAGATCAGACTCAATATTAAAGATAAGTATAAAGTTAAATATCATGGATTTTATTGCCGAATGGCTCGCCATAATAAAATTATTTCTTGCTATCTGCTTGCAAGCTGTTCTTTAATTAATCTTAACTGATCTTATAAATTTAAATTATTTTATTGCGCTTCTGAAATGACATCGTTCAGATCTCTCTCGACTTTTTTCTTTTAAATTTCAAGTCTTTGAATGATTCCTTTCAGCAACTCTTTTTGACTGTCCTCTTGGATAATTTGTTTCTGCAATTCTTAAACCAAATGCGTTTGATTCTGAATCTAATTTTCATAATTTTCTATTTTTTCCCTCAGTTTGACGTTTTATTCACGCATCTGTCTGTCATTGCTATTGTCTCTATTTTCTTTATTACTGATGATCTTGCCAGCCATCCCGCGCTTCAAATCAATAGTACTGTATCCTTATCTCATTAACGGTGAGTTTCTTTCCTCAGAGGCTTGCTAAAATCTTTGTTTGAAGATATTTTGTTCGGAATTTTTCCTTCTTAAGCTTAATTCCATCTATTTATGCTGTTATCTGTCTGATGTCCCTTCCTCTTGTGAGTAATATTTGGCTTTGAACAGAACCAATAATCTCTGGATTTATAAAACAACATCTTTATTCATTGGTCTTTGCTACTTCCAAGAGCTTTCAAGTTCAACCAAGCAATAATCTACTTCCTTCCCAGGAGATTCAGAGTTGCGAACGTTTACAATAGAGTTGGGCGCGTTAGTGCATATTTTGAGTTTGATGGGTGTTTGCTTGGCCCGTATAACAAATATTTGTTGTTTACTGTTTTTGGGAAAGTTAAGTTAATTTATTAGGGGTTTTGCTTTCATATTATGCGTTTTTAATGATGGAAGAATATATTTGGATCAAAAATTAGACTGGAAAAAAGTGATGCAAACTGTATACTTCAGCCAGAAGCAGTAATTCTGCACTATTAAGCGATAGCTCAATAAAAGATAGAAAATATCATGAATTATTAAATGTAGTGTTTTTGTATTTATATTTATATTTTAATTGCTTCAGAATATAGAACCATTCTCTTCTCCCTTATCAACATAATATAATTCAGTTTTGTCCTTAATTTTACGTATTTGTACTGTAAATCAGACTGTATTGTTTAGATGCCGTAAAGCAATGTACCTCAGATCTAGAATAAAATTGAGAAAAATTACCAATGATAAAATTATATTAGGTATTGAATATATCATTAGAAATCAGTTATTCTTTAAGAAAAGATTCTGATTCTTTTAGAAGTGGTCAAACGAGTAGTTTATTAAAAAAGGGAGGGCGTGAGGAGTGTTTAAAAAGGTAGGAGTGAAACTTTGGTAGATAACAGGACAAGGAGTTACAACTTGATGAATCTAACATTATTTGAAGTTCTATGGTACCCTGTCCAAGCTCTCTTCTTCGCAATTTTATAAGTTTAAGTCGTGATCTTCCCCTTCCCTTTCCCTAACAGGTGGATCTTATCCGTTAACTTTGCTTTGCTTATCATCTACTTTTTGCTTGTTGTAATGCACCTCCTCTTTCATATATTGCTCCAGCAAATGTGTTTAATTTTTGATTTCACTGTATTTCTTCTTAAGTCTGATGAGAATGGTTTTAAATCTGTTTTTAATCATGTGCTATGTCCTTTGCTTCTCTAATCTTTTGGCTATTTATGACCATTTTCGACCCTTCTCCAGAATATATTCAACAATTAATCTATCTTCTTCGTCTTGCCACTATCCACTATATAGTTCTATAACTTACTGCTTTTTTTCTGGATCTAGATGATTGAACCATCTTTCTCGACACTGTTTCCCGCTACGGAAATATTTTTTGTTGGAAAGATCAAATAGTTTGCGGGCCACTTCGTTCCATTTATTATTGTCAGGATCTTCTCTGCTTTATAATCTTCGTACTTAAGGATGCTTTATAATATGGCCACTTCTTACTCTTCCCATATTCGTTTATGATTTTCTCGTTCATGTATTAACTTAATTGCCTCATATTCTAAAATTCTTTATTATTTATTCAAGAGGGATGACATCTCCTCCCATTCAGATTTACCCTAAATTATCGCAAGTAATACAAAATTCTCGATCAGTTTGCCTTTCAAACCACTTTCTACTATAAGAAGCCACTGGAATGCTTTTAATTCATTTTATAACCATACAGAAGATTTTATTCTTTGCTTACTACAAGTTTGGTCTAATTACTGACCAGTCTACACACTGGGAAGTTTATTCCAAAATTTTCTCATTTTTACGATTGTAAAAGCGTTTGCATAGCCTGCATCAACTCCATTTCTCCGACACTATGTTTTTATAAAGTTTTTCCAGCTTTTTTTTGCTTCCAATTGTTTCAGTAAAGCCTCCATTTAAATAAATAATTACACTTAATAAAATTTTAGGCTTAGATGAATTGACATATAAAATACTAGAAGAAATTACATAATATTCCTCCTCAAGATCACCTGCAATACTATTGAATAAATATGACGATGATAAAAAAAGGACATACCGAGAATTGAACTCGGATTATTGGATTCAAAGTCCAATGTGCTAACCATTACACCATACGTCCTACGATAATCATCTCGACCAATTATCCTTTTATAATTGGATTGATCATTATAACTATTATCCCAAATTTAATGGTCGAATACCTCAATAAAATGAATTACAGGATCAGCTATTTTTTTTGAATTGCAGAGAGACTGCCTTTTGGAGCTTTTTCTACTTTGATTTCGGGGAAGTCTCGGTGTTTTTCTTGCAGCTTTTGTTTGGCTATGCTCGATTTTTCACTGATTCGTTCACTCCTTTGGCGGGCTCTTTCTAGGACTGGGTTCTACCATTTTTCTCCTCTCGATTTTTGCTTTTAATATTAGCTGTTTTTAGGTTCTTCTCTGCATTTTTTTCGTGAGGCGGTGCGTTCATGATATTAATATTGGGTTGGATATAATTATTGATGGTCAGGCGATAGATGCCCTTTTCGTTGTTATTTTATTTTTAGTTGTCATCGATTACCTATTCCTCTTCCTTCGCATCGTCTTATTTCTTAATTTTTAGATTCTTTTTTATTAGTTTTATCAATTACTTCTCAGAGAAGTATTTGCCATTTTCTCCCTTTGACTGTTGGTTTGGCGTTTCCATTTGTAAAGAAGCTGATTAAAATTATAAATAATTGCCCTCTTTTGCCTCTTTCATATTTCGAGTTGCCTCTACTTTATTCATTGGCATGTTCTTCTGCTGCTGCTTCTTTATTTTCTTTTGATTTTATGACTTCTTGAGAGGAGAATCCACTATCTATTTTTTTAGAACCTTACTGGAAAGAGAGTTATGAGGATTGCACTCCTACACAAATTTAAAGTTGCTTTTGTTCTTTTTGAACTGCTCTATGCCCGTCTGTCTGAGCTTTCCCTCTCTGATTTACTTTTTCTTTTCCTTCTAAATTTTGTCCTGCCAGGTGACTCGCTTCTCCTTTTTTTGCCTATCTTCTCCCTTTTCAATCGGCATTTCCTGTGAATTGATGAACGTCTTTGATATTAGCTCTTATTAATCGTTGGAATAAATTCCTCTCCAGCTGTTCGTTAATTTTTGCTTATCACTTTCGTCATTTAAAATGGTTTAAAGAAGTTCTAGCTGTGATATATAGTATTAAGATAGTCCGATGAAAACGTTCTTAGAACGGATGTATTATAGGGTTTTACTCAGCGACCATCTGTATCGACTCATTAAATATGCAGTAAGCATGACTAGGCTTCGATTATTACCACTAGCTGAGAAGATGATGCAGCAAAGGGAGAGGTCCTCAGCCTCCTCGATAAATTTTTACAGTTTCTTTAGCTTTTTCAGGTTCTCATCCCACAACTTATGCGTACGCTCTTTAATGAGTTTGAACTTGAGATATTTGATGCCATGATTATCAAAATAATTGGGTATTTCTGCTGAACAATTGATGACGTATGAAAATTTGTTAATCTGCAGAAACTAGTAATCCTGTGTAAATGTATTTGTATACCTGTGTGGTGGCTAGAGTGCCGAGATAAAGTCCGTCCTTGATCTTGGTGCATTCAAACTAGCTCTCCATTTTGATTTGAACGTTAGTTATTGAATAATGATTAGTATTCAATAAATTAGATTAATCAAATTATCATAAAAAAGTATGTGTTTAAAGTATGCAGCATCGCCATTTATTTATTCACATTTGTTTATTATTGATCAGAATTCGTTTCGCTATGTGATTATCCTTTAAACTACTGATTATTAGAAAATTCTCGAAGTACTGCAACCACTCGGAATTTGTTTGTTTTATTTTATCAATCTGCCGTGTTGATCCTTACCATCAACTGATAGTAATATACACAATATTTGATATTTAACTCTCAGTTTAACTATTTTCCATGAATTGTTCAAAAAATAGAAGGCATTGATTAATCAATTTGAAGTAAGTCATTCCTCTGAACAGCTCTTCAGAGTGAAAGTATAGTTTTGAACGCTTTGGAATTTCATTTTTCTCTTGGCTTGCATTAGTTTGTCGGCTTCTTCATCATCTTCTAATCGGGAGATGGGGCCTTGAAAATACGGCTGCAACTTAATTTCATTCTTGCTATTCTTTACAGAGCCGGTCACGCATGAATTCTCCTTATCCTCATTAAGATGGGCTAGCTTGAGATCTGAGTTTAGTATTGACATTTCTTCTTTAATTCTTAATTAATTATTATTCTAAATAACTGCAAAGCGATGCTTATATAGCATTTGATTTGGATCGAGTCCAGAAAAATTGTAATTATTGGTTCAAACGGCAGACATTGAATCCAGACCATTAAAATTGAAGATTTACCATCAAACATCAATCGAATAATTGAATTCATCCAATTATGAAAAATGTGACTATTAACATCACTCTATTCATTTAACCTCCCTATCGAGCGATATGTCAATGTTTAATCGTCTTTTTTGATTTCCTTCTAAACAATATGCTCTCAATTTATAGACCTGCCCTTTCTCTCTAATTAAGTCTTTTTCAAGCCAAGAATAAGAATAAGGACTAGCTTAATATTATTAACAATTAAAGCAATTCACAATACTAACAATCATTATTGCTCTTAGCACTTGATTTTTTTAAAAAAATCATTTAATCATCTTTGATCTTATCTGGTTCCAATCATCCGTCAATAATGTATTACTTAACAAGGTGCGTTAATTATGCTCAGAAATGAAACATATTTGATACTCTTGCCATGCCCCTTCAAAGAGCGACTAGTCAATGAAATTTAAAATATTTTTTATTATCTTAACGAGCATATATATTGCAAGTCAAATTCACCAATAATTAAGCAATAAGACGTCAGTTAAAGTCGACATTCGTTTTAAAATATTAAATCAACTCTACAACATAATTATTTAAAATAAAAATAAAGTTCAATTAATCTAACTCATTAGCCAAGAATTAAAACCCAAAAGTTTTACTAATTTAGCTTTCACTCCTCACTAGTCCCAATAACATTCAGTAAATGGAATTATCTTTGATCCCCTCCAACATGGACTCTTCTAGAATAGGTTTAAACTATTATGCCTTCTTGATTGTGCCCTACGGTGAAACTTCTTTTGCAATCACTCATGACCAATTCACCTATATTTTTTAAAAGAATTTAGATTTAAATTCTATATATTTTCCATAGTTTAGTTCATCTTATAATATTTACATATCAACAACAAATAAGTGCCCAGTCAATGAATAACTTAAACCCTGAACAAAATATCCCTCAAAAGCGATCATATTCACGAATTCCTCTCTCAGTAACTCTTTATTTACTTAGAAAAAGATTTCCCTTATAAAATCAGTCTATAGACGGAGATTGCCTTTGGACAAGATCATCAAGGAGCTCAACATCAAAAAAACCACAGCTGTCAACATTATCAATAAATATAAAGAATCTGGATCTCTACCCATGAGAAAATTCAAAAAAAATAGAAAAATACCGAAGAAACAAGTTGAACAACAATTTCCAGAAACGCCATAGTCGAAAAGTATCGATTAAGTGGAGCAAAACAATGCAGAATAAGGTTTTTTTCAAGCAGAGGTAGACCCTCTCATGATTCAACAGGTCTACCAAAATAATTGGTTCTACTTTCCATTCTCCTTCTACAGTTATCTTTGATTCTGTTTGTAAAACATTTGATTTTAAATGATAAGCTATCTATCAATTTAGTATAAAATCTAATAGAGTTTGTTTAACTTGAGACGAGCTCGTTAGTTAGTTATCCTCATTGCTAACAAATTGCTAATCTTTACTTTCGAATGATGATCCTCATTGAATTGACTTCAGAAAAAGTAAGCTGACGATGGTCAAACCGAATAGCGTCAAGCGAAAATGAGCTAAAAATGTCAACATAACATTTTGGTACTGATTCCAATCAAAAGATAGATTTTATTGAAAACTATCATTGACAAAAATAAGAAAATTTTAATAAAAGAAACTTAAGGTGCTTTATCACACTGTATTTTTAAAGCATTGGTGCGATAGCCATCATTGAATACTATCCATGATTTTTAGATATTAGCTTTCAAAATTACAACATTTACTAAAGTTTAAAGCAATTACATGAAAAGCAAGGCAGATTAGCCATCTTTTCGATGAGATCAGATTCTTCAGAGCAAAAGGAGTCAAACATTATAATTTATAAGTAGCATTATTTTAATTCAGACTGTTGGTATTGTTATAGTTTCTATATAATATTTAAAAAGCAAAATTTAAAAATAATAATAATATCGGAAATCAATTATTTGAACTCATCAATTGGCCTTGCCTTTCAAAAATGTTTATTCTTATGTTCCCCATTAAACTGACATACAAGGATTGACTTTAACGGATTTAACTAATTTCAGTTTATAATTTTACTATTAAACTACCAAAGTGCCATATAATTGGAGTTTATCAATTTTTATTGCCCATTGGTTTAAAATAATACTTTGATTATTTGAAATGTTCCTTTTCTAAGGCAAGTCAGTCTTTGGATTGGGCAAAGCGTCTATTAGCTTAATGATGAATAATTTTAGATAAAAATGACGTTGACATATTTTTTCAATTATCAGTAGTGGATTTTTGTTGACAATAATTTTTAAATAATAAGATAAGTTACATATATATAATTATCAGATTGTCAATCATCAATGATATTGATATGCAAAAGTAAAATGATCGAATGATGTTACGAAATAATTTATAATAAAAATTGACAAGCAGATGGAAAAAGTCAAAACAGACAAATCAATCAAAAGATTATGCCAACCATTTTATCATGATAAGATAGGCATAAAAGATTAGTTAGTTTAGTCACTTAATAATTGAAGATCAAATAGGGATTCGTATATCAATGAAAATTGGGTTATTATTATTCAATAATTTAAAGGACATCTTCCCCATTATATAAATTGATACTAAGTACAATGAAATAAGGAGATGTTCTTAATAAGAAATATACACTTAAAAGATCACGGAAGACAGATCTATCAAATCAAACTTGGCAGGCGGAGAATGAGAAGGGCACAACTGTTATCCTCAAATTTATTAAATTTCCAGTTCGATCGGAGCAGCAAATTGCAAAATAAAAGATAATCTTTGAAAAGGCAAGGCATTAAAATATGGTTCATATCTTCGAATCTTTCACGTGCTAACTAGAAGCAAATAGATTTTTAGTAATAGCAATGGAGTAATGCCCTGATGGCGACTTTGCGCGGATTATTTAAGGCCTTGCTGATGGTACCAAGAAATTGTAGCTGACGAATAAACTAAAATATATGGTTCAAATAGCAAAAGGTCTATAATATTTGCATAAGTACTAAATTGCTCATCGTAATATAAAGCCTTAGAATATTTTTAAGATGTAAGATACGGCCAAAATAGGTGATTTAGATCTAGCAGGAATTTATAAAATCAAATCGACTCAACAATTAAGTGGCGGTGCGGCTTTCCCCCTCTATAAGGCCCCTGAAGTATACCAATAAAACGTTTATTATTTATAAAGTGACATTTGGTCTCTTGGATTAGTATTTCTGGAATTCATTCTATAGTTGCGATTAAAATATAGAGACCGTTGGAAAATGCAGCCCTGCTATTAACGTGAATAGATAGAGCGTCTTGCTGAAAAGATAAAGAGTATGAACTCTAATTTATATGATATTATTATGGGGATGCTTTAAATCGATAAAAAAAGAAGAATAACTGCTGGTGTGGTTGTGTGCAGACTTGAAAAATTAGTGCAATAATCAGAAGCCCTGAAAAAACCAACTATAAAAGAATCTGAAATGAGAGAAACATATTTAAAACTATATCATTTCAAAAAACAAATGACAAAATAAAGCGAGTAAGCATACACAACGGAAGAATCAATCCGATAGCCAGAGCTAATCACAAAAATAATAAAGAAACAATAAATTAATAGATAGGAATAAAAAGGATAATTTACTTTTTCGCTGATGCAGCAAGAAGGTGTTTTCCAATAAATGGGCGAATAAGAGTATAACGCCTATCTTCCAAAAAAGGATATGAAAATGAAAAAAAAATATAAAAGTTAATGGCTCACTATTAAAACTCGAAATTAGCAAGCAAGACTAAAAATAAGATACATCTCCTAAAATGATTTACTCATTATACATTATGGTGTTTATGAGGAAATTTTAAGCATGCAGCATTTGCCCGCATAAATTCGCCTCAACTGGGAAACGGTTTAAGATTTATATATGAACCTCGAGCGATTAAAACCTGAATAAACGACCATAACAGAGCAAGGAGTCATTAAATTCAAAGCTAAAAAATCACAAAACTACGAATCACGGCTCCGATAGTATAAATAGAAAATTTCAGCTTCGAAATAATAACAGCATTAAATACCAGAAGACGAATCTTTGAATTAATACAATAATAATAATCCGCCAAATACCTTGCGAAAAAGATAGCCCAAATCTGAGAATATAAATACTTTGTAGTATAACGACCCCTATTTAAAAAAAATACTGATTTAAATATAGCAACTACAAAAACAAATTGAAATTTTGCAGAAGACGACATCCAAGAATAATTTAAAGGCAGTCTATGATAAAATCGGCCTTAAGTACATGGAAATAGAACAATATTAAAAGGCCGCTTAATATTTTCAAAAAATAATACAAGTCAATCCAATTTCAATTGATTCAGCAAATGCCTACCTTAATCTGGGCAGTTGCTATAGTCCGGTAGGTTCTGCGAAGGAAGCCATTGATTGCTTTACAAAATCATTAAATATCAAAAGATAGTTGAGTATCAGTAATCCAGCTGATGAGTCTATTGTTTTAAATTGTATTGGGTTAGCCTATCGGAATGTCGGAAAATATTTTGAAGCCAAATCTAACTATTAGAAGGCTCTTGATAAAATTAAAAGCATGGTAGGTCAAGCAGGCTAACTGCGAGCAACAATTCTAGCCAATCTTGGATAAGTTTATATGCTGGAAAAACAATATTCAAAGTCAATCTAATTATTATCAAATAGTAAGAGAGAGTTTGGGCAATTTAATATTAGCAAACCATGTTGCATAAAAGTAGAAATTAATTTCATGGAGGTTTATTTTTTGATGGGCAAGTTTAAAGAATGTCTGGCAACAATAAAATAACTTTTATCCAAAAATATTACTCAATCTTCGCATTATGTGGTCACCAAGGAGAAAATAATAATGAAAATAACTGAGATTATGACTGGTACAACTAATAAAGAATACTTGAAGGAAATCAAATCAATTGTATTAACCTATCTAAAAGATGAAAAAGGTCTATTAGGTTCTGTGAATGACCAGCTGGCAAAATTTAAATGATCCTATTCCCTGATTTATATTATTCATAAATTTCCTTCTATTACAAATATGTATTTTAGTCAATTACAATATAACTAACTTCAACATCATTGTTTGCTTTTCTCTGGAAATGTTGTCTTTAAATTAAAACCATTATTGATTTTATCCCAGCTCAAAACCTATAAACTTTCAGTATTTTGTCAATTGTTCTATAATAGAAAATATTCTTTTTTAATCATGGAAGTTGAATCAACCAAAAATAATCTCTTTCAGTTACTCACACCTCAAATCGAAAACCAAATTGCAAACATCACTCCTGCAGTGCAGTCTTAATTCTCACTCTAACTTTAGGAATAGCCTGAAGTTTGTTTGAAACTTTTTAACAACATAGTGACAATGACATGCCCAGACAGCTCCCCTGTCTTCTTGTGTCTCACCTTCGATATCAAATTTGAAATCATTTACGACTAATAAGTAAATTTTTGATGATGTAGAAAAACATATTTTCGCGCAAATTAGGCATTCGCCTTTTTAACTAGCAAAATCAGCAAATCAAACTTTATTCCTCTGAAAGTATTGTTGACGAGTGGACGAGCAAACTAAGCAAAAAGATAAATCAAAGAGGCTTCCATCAAATGTTCAAGCCAATTCGAAAATTGGGGAAAGGCAATTTTGCCACTGTGTATGAAGCTGAAAGACTAATAGACCACCAACGATTCGCAGTTAAAGCTTTTTCAAAATAAAATTCTTATAGTAGCAGCAATGGGAAGGAAAGTTTGATTAATTAATTGAGCATTATGCGATAACTTAGCTTCGAACCTCATCCCAATGTTCTTAAACTAGAGGCCGTCTTTGAATCAGAAAATTCTATTTATGTGGTGTTAGAATTAATGACAGGACAGACCCTACATAATACAATTAGAGACAGAAAGGGACTTTTCACTAAATCTTAGATCAAGCAAGTGATCAGTGGACTATTGAGAGGACTACAGCATATTCATTCACATAGAATCATGCATCGCGATTTAAAGCCTGAGAATATCATGCTAAGAGGATAAACCTTGTAGCCTGTGATTGTAGACTTCGGGTTGTCAACCAATGCAGACCTCAGCAAGTATCTCTTCTTCAGATGTGGAACTCCGGGATATGTGGCTCCTTAGATTATTTATTTGACTGAATGTGCGCACATTGAACCTGCTTGTGACATCTTTTCCTTAGGAGCAATCTTCCACCTTCTTCTATCTAAAAAGGCACTGTTTTCAGGAAATAAATATGAATAAGTTTACAGAAACAATAAATAGTTCAAATTTAAAATTTAAGGGGAAGCCTATAAGAATATTGGAACGGAAGCCCTGTAACTATTAAAGTAAATGCTAATTCTTTCTCCATAAACGAGAATTAGTCCTGCTCAAGCTCTAGAACATGGATATTTCCAATCAGTATAAATCTAAGCGCCCCTCTAATTAAAAGCTTAATCTCCTCTGAGAACTGAGGCAAGTAATGACAAATAAAAAGAAAAGAAAAAGAAGAAAACATTCTTCATCTTCTGATTTGATAAATAGATCTGCCAAGCCTGATATATTTACGGTTATTATTCATGAAAAAAAAGAATAAACAATATCATTAAAGATAATCCAGTTAACAGATCGAACCATGGAAATAGGAGAGTAGTCACCTCCCACAACGTTTTTTGAGAGTTGCCAAGCCTAATAAAAAAATATTTGGCTACAAAAACAACTTGTCATCTTTCCTCAAATTATATAAAACTGATAAATTCTCAGCTGGGTGTCCTCATACAAGGTCAGTAATTTCTCCTGACGATATTTCAGAGCCTATCAATAAAACTGCTTTTATCTCGTGTTTGAATTTTAGTGAGTCAGATATGGCTCACATGACATCAAATTTAAAGCTGCATCTCAGCTGTGCTCGCCTCAAATAATAAACTGTTCTTATTGCTCGTAAACGAACGAAGAGAGGATTGGAGATAAAGTCTCTCAAAAAGCGTATACTAAACTCTTAATGTGTTTCAAGGCCACAATAATAAAATTAAAGTTGTAATTAAAGTCAAACAAGGTAGAGAAGAATGAGACTAAAGACTGAAGGCAAATTACGAGCACACACACTTTAGATTGAATCATCCTCATGTTTTGACTCTTTAGTTAAAAAGGTAGATCTTAAAGATAAAATTAAAAAGGATAACGAAAGCTTTGTATCATAAATTGCTGCGATTTTGAATGAAAAGAATAGAATAGTACAGCAAAACAAATAGAATCAGTTTAAATTTAATAAGCCAATGCAAATCCAAGACAGAAGCGCCGATTTTGGCAAAAATATCAAACTTGATCGGCAGTTGTTCCTGAAAAGAAACTAAAAATTCAAGAGTTGGTTTGAAAGCAGTAGAAAAGTATTTTTTTCCAGCTTAGCTCCAAAAAACAGCGATAAATGAACAACTACTTACAGAAAGCAAGCAAAATATTTGATGTTTATAACGATTTTACTCTTCATACAATCTCTATTACTGAGGCTAGTGGCTGCTGGCCTCGTAAGTTTGCGATGATACATGCATCTATGTAAATAAGGAAATTGTGATAATAAACGAATAATTCGATGAGATCAACTGAGGATGATATTGTTGATGGGGATGAAGAGAAGCTTGACGATATATCCGATGCCTCCCATGATGGCGAATCCAATGGCGCAGGAAGTGGCAATCTTCTTGAATTCTGACTTATATTATGGATACCTGCGACATCTGGCTTCTCGCACACTTCCAGGAAGCGACGACTCTCACCGTAGAATTGCTTGACGCTCTCCACTGCACCTTCAATTTATTTGTTCATGGTTAATATTATAATCACAACGTGGATGCAATCTCATTTAATTAGCATGCAATCATGGAAATATACAAAAATACATAATTCACTCAACATTGAGAAATTCATCATTAAGCTTGAGTTTAAAAGCCGGTTATTTATTGTGGTTTGTCCGTGTGAAGCTACAGGACAGCAATCTTATTTTATCCTTATAAGAGCCATACTCCTGGACAATACAATCTTTTTTGAGGGCCAATGTTCCAATACCTTCCAAGCAAGCGATTGTTTACCCATAAGTATCCTTTTTAGTATTTTGTCATATCAAAAAATGTGTCTCCGACCTCTGTCAGATTGAATGTGCCCTTCATCAAAGTTGGAAAAGAGATTTATCCTCGAATGTTAGTCCATTCTAACACTTCAGTATCAATGGGCACTTTAGTGATGTTCCATTTCAATTAAACAGCCATCTATTCAGTCTAATTTAGCTCTACAATAGACAGCAGCCCTTTCCTATCATACTTTTGCACCTCATGATAGTTTATATGTCCCATAGCTTACACCAACACTTTTAGATTGCATCCAGGTTTTCGACAGTTAAGTGTAATGTTGTAACGAGGTTACTTTGTCCTGTTTACTATCTCTACTAAGACATCATCAACGTAAAAGAAAGCATAGTCGTGAACAATAACTTAAAACTAATATTCTTTTAATAAAGGCAAAAAGGTTTCGTAGATGACTATACCTTGATTGTACATTTTAAGGTCTTCGCTTTAAAAATAAGTCAAGTTAGAGTTAATAAGGCTAGGCTATTGCAGATTTTGCCATAAGTTAGCCTACAATTCGAGTGAAAAAGGTGGTATTGAAATTGATTTAATAGGTTCAGGGATGTCATATACGAAACCTTAGTTGTAAAGATAATAAATATCTCTTAGCTCATGATATTTGCTAGTTGGCCGACCCTGCTAATTTATGGGGCAATCGTAGTCATAGGAGGTGATGTGTGGCATATAATCATTGTTAAAAAAACCATTTGCACCTGCAGTCAACCCATAGTTCGTCCCTCCATAAGCAAGAAATAGGTTGAGAGAGTAACCACCGAAGACGAGTGTTGTTACCTCATCCACTAATTCCGTAACATTTCTTCCATTCATCTACTTTTCTCCCCAATGAGTCAGCCACCCTGTGTAAATTTCACCTCCAAATACGATGGTTGAATTATCCCTTTCGGGAGATGATAAGATAAGTGTATAATCCGACATATTGGGCTCACCACTGCTAATACCAATGTGCGCACCAGGCCAATAATGCTTCTGCCAATTTCTATAAGCATCCTCAATGTAAAACTCACATTCAACATTCAAATCCTTCCACATTTTTAGCAAATTTTGTGTGTGAACTGAATTGTTATTAAATGATCCAAGCTCATTCTCAATTTGAATCAGAACAATGTTTCCGCCGTTTATTTAGAGGAAAGGCCTTATAATGGGCGCTAAAGTTTCAAAGTAAATTTTCACTTCCTCTTCATACAGAGTATTATTTGTTCGGATTTAGAGATCTTCTACTCCCAATAAACGTGCGGGAAGACCTCCGAAATCCCATTCTCCACATACATAGGGTCCAGGCCTCATCAAAACGTCCATATTATATTTTTGGGCGAGTGCCAAAAACCCAGCTAAGTCTCTATTTTCAGTGGTAAAATCAAATACTCCCTTTTCTTGTTAATGATAGTTCCACATCACATATACGCTGAGGGTATTGAGTCCCATAGCTTTTATCATCTGGATACGATGCTACCAATACTACCTCGGCATTCTTGAATAATGAACCTCTCCGGAATGAAAGGGAGTTGAAGAGAATATCGAACTTACATAATTTTTATTGTGGAAACGTGTTGCTGGTTGAATAGCTTTTATGGAGTAATAAGTGAGTGCTAAGATGGCAGCTGAGATGAGGTAGATCATGATGAAAATGGGATTCCTCCACATTCTCTTTTTTTTAATTTAAGAAAGAAATGACAGGTCTCGATCGATATGGTAAGATACGTTCTCCATCCTCCTATCTTGATATTCGCTAATTAGATTATACAAATAAATCAAAATTTGTCTGTGGTTGGATACGATCGACTTGACAACAACTCAGCACAAAATTGACAATAATATATCATGTTTCTTTTGTTGACTAAATCTTAAGTTAGCTAGTTAATAATCAATGTTTATATTCGCAAGGCAAACCACCAAAAATATCAAGAGATTTGTCACGTCCTTTTCCAGTGTTTAGCAATTTACACAGGATGAACTCAAAAAGTCACAAAAACATGTGGAGGAAACACTAAGAACGAGGACATGGGTCACTTATATGCTTGCCAGCTATCTCCCCGTTGATCTTCGAATGCATTACTACACGCTTAATCTCTTTGATATGGAACTGATGAAAATATCAGAAAATGCAAGGTAGCCTTCTCTTGGTAGCACTCTCCTTATCCAGCCCTCGGAAAGCTCAATTTTTGGAAGGAGTCACTGAACAAAATATATAGCGGACAAAAACCTCAACCCGAACCTATCTCAATTTGTTTGCACCATGCTATTAACACCAATCCTCTCACTAGCGGCTATTTTTACAGAATGATCAATGTAAGGGCTCAGTAAATAAACAACCGATGCATCTCAACAATGGGAGAAATGCGCAAAATGGCAGACGACTCGAAAAGTACGCTGATTGCTCTTACACTCGAGTTAATGAGGATGGAAATTAGCAACTAACATATGAAAGATGTCATCAGCTATCTTGGACAAGCAGTAGTTCATCGTTAATTTAGATAGGCATCTGTGAATATTTAAGGAGAGTCCCCTATTCACTCCGAAACAATAGAATTTTACTACCATAAGAAATTCTTATTAAGTACAATCTCACCACTAAAAACATTTGGGACCGAGTCTATGGAAAACCCTCGGAGGAGTTATTCGATGGTGTACTAGAAATTGCTTCCTTTGCTAAGAAGGCTTTTGAAATGGCTGTTAAAATCTACGAGGAAAACCCAAAGTCTTTCCCTGAACATTCGTTTCGTGCATTCCTGAGAGGAGTCTAGACTGAGTATTATCTTTAAAATCTGGAAAAGTATAACTTCAACCTTTTCGACCAAAATCTGAACAACTTCAGTCCAATTAAATTGCCCTATCGCGTATACAACGCAGCAAAGGCTAAAAAATTTTCAGTGGGTCTGTCGGTGAAAAAGTGATGTGTACTATATATTCACGCGTGAATGTCCATAATAAAATTTGACGGAAAGCAGACGCCCTAAGAATTAGTAATACAAAATCAAAGTATGTACTATTTTTTATATTTCGTGATCTTCTTGCACCTGCACAGCTCCTCTGAGGTCTCAAGATCCTTGTATTTTACAAGAAATGGGTGTTTTTTAATTGTGTCGGTATCCGGTCTTTTGGATGGGTCTTTTCGCAGGATGAATGTAATAAAACTTCTCAGCTCAGGAGAACCTTTTTGCATTTAGAAATCCTCTGTGACTATCTTTGACAATTCACTTTTTTTTGTGATATTGAATGGATTTTCAGAAGTGAAAATTTCGTAGGCTATGGTGCCAATCGCCCAAGTATCTATTTTTTTATTGTAGTGATGTCCTGTTAATATTTCAGGAGACAGATAGAGTGGAGTTCCGCAAAAGGTTGTCCTAAAATCTCTGGGGCAGTAAACAGACCAGCCGAAGTCGCATATCTTGGCCATTCCCTCAATAATCACAAACATACATGAGAAAATACAATGTTCTACAGCTTCAAATCTCTGTGAATAACATCTTTTTTATGCATATAATCGACTCCCGCAACAATTTATTTTACAACTATGGCTGTGCTTTCCTATGAAAAGGTATGATTCATCGTGAGTAGATCTAACAAATGACCATCACAGGCTAATTACAGTAAAAGATAAACGCATCGTTAGTCGTGAAAGAAATCGTATAGCTTTATGAGATTCGGATGGTTCATGAAGCATTGAATTTTAATCTCACTGGTCAATTGATTAATTGCCTTCCTGTTTTAATCTGAGTTATCACTGATAACATCGATCTTTCTGATTGTTTTTAGCGCTGCTAAGAAGCCAGTCTTTTTATGCCTATCTTACAACTGATGTACTTGACGAGATAAACATCTCCAAATTTACCATTGCCCAATAGTTTTATTTTTAAAAAATCACTTATTTTCTATTTAGGAAGAAATGGGTTTGTCTTTTTGTGTAGACCAACTGTTGGGTAATCGTATGTCGGTTTTGAAATTTTAGGATCGATATCTTTGACCGTTGCCCACTTTCGCCCTTCCTCCTTGCGTTCATATAATAATTTGGTGGATCTGGGTACTTCCTCTATGGTTTACCTGGGCTTGGTAACTTCTTTTTTGTAGCCTAAATGGTTTTTAAGTTAAAACTCTGTACAGCTCCTGTTGTTTCGCAATTCCCTGAATCTGTTCGCGTCTGAATACTTTAAGTTGGGTGAAAATTTCTATCGATATTGAGTAGGAACATAGCTATCATTCTTCAAGTGATCTGAATATTTGTCAGCTATCATGGATGTATATACCGGTTGGGTGGTTAATCTATTGCGATCGAAATTTTTAAGATTGAGCTCAATTGCCATTTTGTTCTATGCTATTATTAATTATTAAAAGTAGTTGGGTTCATCAGCTTATTCATCAAGCAGCCAGATTCACAAACCATGGCAGTTCATCCCATCTGCAATAATTTTACGATAGGATATATATGACCATATTCTTGCCTTTGAGAATTGCTTAAACAGCAAATGAAGAGGGAAAGCTAAAAAATACAAAATAGCAATATTATAGATGCTATCATAGAGATACATCATCAAAAATAAGATCCGAATGGCTGGTCACGATCATTCAGCAGACTGCGATTCAAATCATCTATCAGTTTTATTGCAGATTGTTATCTACCAATCTCTTCAAATTTTTAGTGTTCCAGTAAAGCTTTACAATTTTTGAGCATTTCATATCGATAGCCTCTCAACTCTTATAATCTGTCGTTTTTGCTGAGAACAATTTCTGCACCCTTCAGAAGAGCCCTGATAAATATAAAATAGACTGAAATGCCTTTTAGTTCAATCAATTTTTAAAACATTTTCGCGTAATGAAAATCGATGCTCGCCATAACAAATTGACTCTTGAGCAAAAAGGATTCAATTTATTCATAATTTCGATTGACCAGCATCTTGGTTAGTTTTCTCTAACTGCTGAACAATTCTAACATCTTGTAGTAGCTTTTATCAATGGAATTAGTTTCGCTTAACCATTTTTAGAAATTGAGCAAAGCTTCAGATACTTCCTCGCCATCGAATATCTTCTATTGAGTGATGTGCTTTATGAGCATTTTGGACAATAGATCCAAAGATAGGCCTAGAGAACCAGTAAACTTCCTAATTTTCTTTGCCCCTATCATAAAATTGCAAGTATTTTCGACATACTTTTCAGTTGTAAATCTGATGAAATTATTAAAGTAGTCTTCTCCTTGATTCTTCTTAAATAACGC
>Ga0302186_10001195_pt1 | contig 22135 bp, 25 predicted proteins | sample II_Bog_E1_2_FD_198782 | JGI IMG/M metagenome (GOLD analysis project Ga0302186, IMG submission 198782) | Peat permafrost microbial communities from Stordalen Mire near Abisko, Sweden - II_Bog_E1_1 | ecosystem: Environmental > Terrestrial > Soil > Wetlands > Peat | place: Sweden: Abisko...
TCTGAGACAGCATATTTCGGTGATCATGCAAACGCCCTTTCTCTTCAAAGGCTCAGTCAAGCAGAACATTGACCCCTTTAACTCTTTTGAAGAACAACACATTTGGAGAGTATTGGAGGAGTCAGGACTGAAGTAGCACGTCGAATCGGTAAGTCTTTCTTAACTCAGTTACCCTAACAACTCGAAACCGATATTTCAAACACTTCCGAGTCATTCTCTGTCGGACAGAAGCAACTGCTGTGTCTTGCGAGAGCGCTGCTGAGACGAAACAAGATTCTGATCCTTGATGAAGCCACCTCCAATGTCGATATGAGGACAGACGACTTCATCCAAAAAGTATTGAAAGAGCGCTTTGCCGATACGACAGTCATCACAATTGCGCACCGACTCAACACAATTGCCGACTACGATCAGATCTTCGTCATGGAGAGAGGAAAGGTCATCGAATGTGGTTCGCCCTACGAGCTCATCCAGCGCGAAGGCACCTTCTATGAGATGGTGCAAAACACAGGCAAGAACGCAGCTCTAATTATCTAAAAGGCAAAGAGCAGCTTCGAATCAAAGAGAAAGTTATAAAAATGTTGATGATTCAAATTGTTAATTAATTTAATTACAATCAAATGACTTTAATAAATATATTATCAATTTGTCATCCTTAAGGCGAAATATTCTTGAAAATTGAATATTTGGTAGTTTGAAAATAGTCACACTCAATCTTTTCTCTTCATCTGCTATATCAGAATTTAGATGAATTTCAACGTCTATCTTTAAAGAGTTGAGGTTTATTGGTTCTTTAACTTACATCTGTTTATAGATGTAATGTAATTTAAGTTGCTTTTTAACAACCTTTGAATAATAAGGTTTTTCCTGAAAATTGAACAATTGTTTTTTTCTATTGTACATCTTCCTTACGAAATTATATTTATTAACTTCTTATTCAACAGTCCTTTTTGACATTGTGATTTTTATAGAAGTACACTTATTTTGAGACAAGTATATGACTGTTTTTATTTATTAACAAAATAGATTTGCTTCTATTAATTAATTAATTACAAAGAATTCAAGATTCATAATATGACTATAAATACGATATATAGTATTTAGATCAGCAAATCAACTAATATTAAGCAACATTTTTGACTAAAAATGGCTGCAGCTTTCTTTATATCGATATTATAAGTTTATCTAATTCTGATTGGCTTAAAATAATCGATTTGGATAAAACTTATCTCATCAAAAAGACGATGATCTTTAGCAAAGATCAACGAATCATGTTCACAATCATTAATCATAAATATGCTGATATCTTCTAACTCTAAAAATTGGATTAATCACTCTTTTTGATTTTTACCATTTGGTTGCACAATTCTATTAACTTTCGATAACTTCTTCTAGAGTCTCTTTCCATTTTTCTGCTTTAATTATTCCTTCATTTGAATGGCAACCAGCATTGCTTACAATAGACCGACTCGGTTGCGGAGCTGAGTTACATACATCTTACAATTTAATTTTAACGAATAGCTTACCCCAAGGCATCTTCTAGTAGTTCGACTTTAACGACGGGATCTTAGACTGAAATTGGTCTCGTTTCCTTTTCTTTTATCGTTTTTTTAACCATGATGGTTATTGGCACAAAATGGTAATGTCAAATAATAAATGCTAGAAGGCACTCATAATAAAGTACTCATCATAGTTGAATTTCTTCTCGTACTCTCTTGTGATCCATATTTTTCAGCAGCTTCTGGAGGTCACTCTCTTTCCTCTTTTTTGTGAGGCCCAGCCCTTTGGCAAAAAGGATATCCATCATGCCTGTATTCGATTAATCTTACTTTTAATTTCGTCATCACTTTCAAATTTTCGTAGAAGGAAGAAAATGAATATTTTCAGTTGATTCATTGTTTCCTCATCCTTTAGCAATTCTTGAACTGAATAATTTATGGATCCGCTTAAACTTTGTTTCACCTCGTCATTTGTAATTCCTCAATCCATAAATATATACCTCTTTGGAGTAATCCTACGAGAGTTTGTACACTTCTTTCAGAAGAAAAGACTTATTAAATCAGTTTGGTGAAGGCCTCCTTTACCTAAGGTGAACTGGCCACGTCTGCTATTGTTTTTTTGAGAGATGTTTGAACCTCAGGATCAGCCACTAGATTTAAAACTAACTATTTGGAAGAACCCTGAAGAGACTTGAACCCTTAATAAATTATATACCTACATGAAGTCTGCATTTTTTAAAGCCGATAAAAGCAGATTAAGAATATCGGCTACGAATTTGTCCTCCTGAATAATGCTGTTCACGAACTACAGTCCTTAGTGTTTAATATTATCATCGGCGAGGATAGACCCTACCAAAGCCTTCGCGCTACTTTAGAAAAATACTACAAGTTTTAAGTAATTTGGAATGGCGGCTTATCCTTCTGTAAAAGATTGTTAAGTGCAAAGGAGGCTTGATAGGTGATGTATTATTTCAAAGCTATTGCATAGGGGGAGTACAATGGATATGAGGCCACTACTATTACCAAATATATTTTGTATTTATGAGGACGGATATGATGCTTGAACTCCTGCCACTCATGTTCTATGTTGAGGCGTTAGCGTAAACTTTTCAGTGGACTTGGCAACCAATGAAAGAGTCTTCTAAATAGCGACATCTATCACAAATAATCTTAATTATTAAGACTAACAATACAAACAATCTTCAATGCTATTTTTACTTAAAATGATGGCTTTTGATAATATTTAAAAGGGGAAATTGATTCTAAATGAGTTTTACAAAAATCAAAAATAGATAGATAAAAAGATGTGGCTTAATATGATGGGTTGAGATAATACCTAACAAAAAGTATAATATTGAAGAAAAATTAATTTGTTGTATTTTCTGTATCATAGAATTTAAATTAATAATAGAAAACAATCCAATTTTTGTTAAAGTAAATCTGTAATGGTTTTATAATGGTAAATCGATTCGAAAGGCAGAAAAAGATCATTGTTTGCCATAAATAGAAAGGTAAATTGAATTTTAAAAAGGTATCTCCCATAATCATTATTACATATTTTCGAACACGCTTATAAAAGCATAACAGAAATATACTGTAATATTGTTTATTTCCCATATTGTAAGTTCAAACAGCCTTTTTTACATTTTTTACTCATCCTTGTTTTCATTTTTGTTGCCCTTTTTATATTGATATTCTTTTTAAATTTAAATAAAAACTAAACCAAAATGGCAATAGATTACCTTATAGTGTTAATATTTGCTAAGACAAGGCAAAAATAGTAAAGTTATTCATTTGGAATACATTATTGTTATTTATTTTAATCTTGAATTATAATTAGAACGCATAGTAAGATTATATTGAGCACATATTCCAAATCCTACTTAAATAAATTATATACAAAATATGTGCATTATATCAGATTAAACTAATTCGTGATGATTTACCTTACTGACAATTCATATTGGCAAAGCAACTACTTTTGGTACTATCTGTAAAGCCATCCTCAATAAAATAAATGGCTTTATCCAAATTATTAAACTCTAAACTATTGTTAACTTTCTCCAGTATTCGGACAGGCAGACATATATTCTCCAAAAATGCCATAGCTTGAACAAAATCAATAAATCCAAGTAGATTTATTGAATTAATAAGAAGAATAGTCAAACAATCTCTTTAGACCAACTTCTACAATGAAATACGTCAAGAAAAATGCTGAATCCAATGTAATTAATCGTATTTTTTCGTACTTAAGCATGCGTTCTAAAAGTTAAAGCATAGTTGGGAATATTTTTAAAGGAAATATTGAAAAGAGCAATATTTACTATGAAGTGATGAAAGAAATAAGGAAGAAGAATAAAAAATACATCAATCGATGCTATATAAAATAATTAATGGCATTATTACCAAATCACTTGGGCTTTAAATTGATATAAAATTCTGATAGAAAAGATGTTTTAGGAATAGAGGAAATGAAAAGGACAATTAGAGTTTTAATAATTTACTACATGAAGGTTAGCTACGTTAGTTCAATTTTAACCAGCAAAAAATTGGACAAGGATACTATTCATGAACATCTTTAAAGAGGAAAATGTGTACTTTCTTATCTTACAAATCAAATTAAGATTAACTAGCCTTGAAATTGATGTTAATACGAAATTTTATATGATTAATAACATACTGGTAGGAAGCATGTATTATTTATATTTTACAAATATTAATCTGTTATATTTTCACAAGATTCATTTATATAAAAGGATATCCATTTTTATTAATATTTACACTTACTTTGATAGAAACATTAGATAATTAAACTGAAGATATTTAATTATCTACATTTTAATTCACATTAATATACAATCTATATTATCAATACTATAGAATTATGAATCATCAGTTTCAATCAAAAGTCATTCATTATTTTAACAAGAGAAATTGTGTGATTCTCCTTTAATATTTCCTGAAATAATTTTACTCTGATATAAATTGAGCTCATTTTTATAATTTGAAGTTATAAATCCTCGATTTGAATGCATTTGTATGTATTCGTTTTGTGTTTATGCCTTTTTGGAAATGGAACTACTCATCCTCATTGATGAAAGAGCTTCAACGGAATTCTGTTGATTATTAAAATGTTGACTCAGAGGATTGCTTTCACCCATAATATTGTCAGTTTGAAATTAAATTTTTGGTTAGGGATAAGAACCAGGTATTTGAGATTTGAATATAAAAGTCGGGTTATGGCTAGCAGATATTAATGTATGATCTGATTGATGACCCCTATTCTATTATACTGATTCATCTGTAAAAGATAATGTGTTTTTGATATACTTTTATTAAAAATCCTTAAAAAAGTTAGACAATTTATGTTATTTGGCTTCTTTTATTTATGAATCGTCATAATTCTCTTCCTCACAATAATGTTTTAAGATATGTTGAACTACTTCATCAGCTTATTTATTTTTAGCACAACTCATAATTGAGTTTATCTTGTTTGTTGAAGTATTTTGATTGAAGCATTTCATTAATTCATCAATAGTAGTAGCTTAGTTTATATATGCATTATTTCTTCTACTTTCAAGATCATATTGTGAAGTATTGCGTACTGTTTTATTTGTTGATCTCACATTTTCAAGAGTGAGAGAATTGTCATTGAATTAATCTTCCTCTTTTATCATAGATCTCTAAAAATTGGAATCATTTTCTTCCTTTATGATTTGCTCATATTTACTTAAACTTTATTCTGTATAGATTAAAGTATTAAGATTATGCATTCGTATTGCTGCCATTCTTTATCCAATGATTCTATTGATTGATTTTTGGTATTTTATTCCTTTTCTCACCTCTATGGTTTGACAATTTAGATTGGTAATAACTGCTTGATTGATTTCTTGCTCTGTTAAATGAATCAAATAATTAAAGCATCGAACTTGTAAGGCTCTCTTAGTTCTGCCCAAGAGTTCCTCTAATTTGGCTAATATCAATGCCATTTCAGTATGCATGAGTTGATTTTGGTTGACCTTAAAGATGCTTATAATTAGCAAGTCTTCATACAACAATATTGAAGATTTACTTCCTTCCCGTAATATAAGGTACTATTCTTTGAATTTTATTAAGTATTCCATAATGTTCATGAGAGTGGACTAATGAATCGTCGCAACAAATTCTGCAAGTTTGGATTTGAAATTGCTAGCATATCTCCGATTGACTGGCGGATTGATGCAGGCAAGAGATATGTCATCAATGGACTAAAGCGTGATGTGAATGGATGGAGATCTTACTTTCATCAAGTATATTATAATCAATTATTAGAGTTGACAGTCATTTGGAATATAAGAACTTAATAAATATAAAACTGATAATTAATTGCCCAAAACTCCTTTTGTGCTGTATCACTTATTGTTGGTCACTTCAAATAAAAGATTATTTGAACTATTTTAAATAAATAATGCAATTTAGTTGGCTACTCATAGTTGTTTGGCATGCTCATTACAAATATTTGGTCAAATTATCATCCTATAAAATTTAGCAACTTTGCTTAAATTTAACTATTTATAAAATGAGGTAAATAACCAATATCAAATTCAAAATGGCCGTCTGACGAATCTCCTTCATATAAATGATAAACGAATAATTCTAAAGTTCAAACTAAGAGAACCTCGCTTATGTTAGTCGCTATCCCACCAACACGGGAAGATATTTTAACAATTACATTCCTTTTACTTCTCAATCTCGCTACTCTGATCGATAATGCGACTTGTAGCAAATGAAGTAGCAAATTGGGATGATCAATTAAAAAACAGGAGAATTGGAAAGATCTATTTTCAAGGTGAAGAAACATATTAACTTGGTCTCAGTTAGATTACCGAAGCCGCCAAAGCAGAAAAGGACTATTGAAGAAGGTGACTAAATAAGTGGTGTGAAATCTGATAAGCCAAAAGGAAAAAGATAACTAAAATAACTTCGTCGATTAGATATAATCCGTAAATTTGAAACAGAATCCAGATGTGGAGTTACTTTTTCGACCTTTTGTCAAATGAACTGCCTCTCAGAACGAACAGTACGCCGCTGGATCAACGACAAATGATTCAATTATTATTAAATATCTTTGCCATTACGAATTAATTAATCCGGTTTATTTATGTATTGATCAATCATCAAGTTGAGTCAAAAGAGCTACACCACGCTTGATCCAGTGACTTTGCTCCAAATCAGTTGGCAAACGAATATACATAACGAAATTGGTAGAATGACCCGTTGTGCTGAGAACACCACGCCTTGCTGTAGTCTTATACACTGGACACTTGTAGTTTTTATAGTTGGTCAGTTTCGAACTGTGAGATGGGCGCAGAAGAATATGAGGGCATTTGGTGAAAAGTATTTTTGGCTAGGATTCATCTAACAGCATTCGGTTATAGCTCCAGCGACACCCTTATAAGTATAGTCCATCTATATATGCTCCGTCTTCTGGTTTCATGTCTGGCGCTTCTTTTATAAATTCGAAATCATAGGTAATTTAGTCGATGGGAATTGTATACCGACGGGCATAGTTCTGTAGCACACCAGTCAAGAAGCTTTGAGTGAAAAAGAAACCTGAAACCCAAAATACTGTTGGGTAGCCAATATCAATCCATCTTTGGAAGAAGGTTAGACGGGCCTTGAGATCAGCCACATAGGATCCTAGAGGTTTCAGCGAAGGATAAGAGTAATCCATCCATAGATCAGGCACCTTACCGTTAAACAATGACTTGGAAGCTGCTTAAAGTGTTGCATTCATCACAATCTTACCCATCAGGGCAAGCTTGATGTCCTTAAGAGAAGAGCGTACGATTTTAATTAATCCGTTGAAACGCTGCAACTATTGTGTTAGTACAGTGTTCATTGATTCTTTGTAACTCACAGGGTAAACTTTCATAATTTCAGGCACATCAAATGGCTCAGGGAAATCTCCTAAAATTGATTGAATTAATTTTTAGAGCATTTATTCTAGTGTTTGACCTCCACCTCCACTGGATTCCGAAGAGCAAAGCAGCACTGACTCTAGCAGCAGATTGGTCTCATTGATGTCTTTGGTAATATCAGCATTAGAGTGGAACCCAAAAACGTTGGGATGAATTAGGTGAGGTAATGTTTGAATATGATCTAGATAATCTTGTAGTGTGCTCAGTTTTGGAACCTTAAAACTATCATCAGGTCCAAACCTATAGGCTTTGTTTGTTAGTACACCATCGTTGAAGAAATCGTCAAGTAATGTAACAATCAGTCTACGATCTTTATCATCTGTGACTCTTCCTCCATAATTACACTCAGCAGTAAGATATTTAAGAGCGGAGAAAGGAATTTTATCGTTTTCGTCGATAAACATCTTAAGTTGTCGGACTGATATACGTAGATCTGACTCATTGAACTCGTAGGGAATATTCCAGCCAAGAGGACCATATTTACGCCTCTATTGGATAACTGCATGAAAGAAAGATAGTGCATAGATTAAAACTTTGAAGTTTTAGGGTTGATTCTTGTTACCTTAGAAGAACTATTAGCTGGATATCGGATCTGTCAAATATGACCCAGTTAAATTTGCTTTTAATCCTTTTGGTGGTTAATTTGTCATTTTTACTCCATTCTGTAGAACTGAGGTCGGGAATTTGCTGGAGGGATAAGAGGTAAGCCATAGTCGGAAGTCTGGCTTTGTGGACTATGGATCAGGCGAAAGTTATTCGCAAATTCTTTCGAGAATGGGCATCCAAGTTACAGCTAAATGACAGTTTTGGAGCACGACCCAGTCCCCTGTTTTTTGTCCTTCCTGAATCATTTTTTCTGCGACTGGTCCTTGTCCCTGACCCAGCGAAATTGGCTTAATATTCTTTTTCTTGGCTTGAGCGAAGGAACTAAGAGATGCAAATGGATCTGATCCTGGACTGAGAATAAAGATAAGAGGAGAAACTGATGAGGAATCACTATAGATCTTTGCAAGATCGAAAGGCGGAGGAGTTATAAACTTTTATCCAAGTTCACTAATAACGTAATTTTGAACTCCTGGAATCATCTTATCAGGCCGAATGGTTCTAAGAATCATGAGTTTTTAGAAGTTAGTGAATCCTTCCTCAATATCCTCTGGCATTTTTTCATTCTGAGGTTCTTTAGAATCATAAATTTTTTTCCAATCGGCGACGTGAGTCATAACGCTTTTAATAAGTAGATCGAATTTTTCCATTTGAGAAAGTCTATAAATTTATCCCCAACTCTTTGCTGATATCCACTAACCATGTTTGGGCTTTTAAGGCAAAAAATCATTGATTGCAACGCCTCCAGTCAACAAAAATCGCAGTGAATCATTATTGATATCTCCCTTGAACTCGCTTAGGCGAGTACACAATAGAAAAGACAGCAGCAACTTGTCTTTCTCAAACAATGATCGACAAATGTTAGAATATAGCGAAAAAAGGAAATAGTTTTTCAGGTTTTTAAGTCTCAGGTTGAGGTTGGGTGATTTATCTGACTTTATTATGGATTGCGTGAACAAATCGATATAATAACTCAATGAATACTGATACATAGGATCGATATTTCCGAGGTCAGATATGGCAAAGAACAGACAAGCTGCTTACTGACTGACGGGTTTGTACTCTTGACGTGCAGAGTCTATATTTTTTTAAGTAATGTTTGCTATCTCTTGCTTTTCCTTGATTTCAGTAGCTTTTTCTTTAGACGCAGTTAAAATGTTAATTGCCTCCTCATCCATCAAGATGTTCTTTTCGCTGGACAATACTTTCAGAATCTGTTGCTCAATCTCAAACAATTCTTTTTGGTTAGCAGCCCCTTCAAGAATTAGTCTCTATTTTTCTTCTTAAAGATCAGGCCTCTATTTCTTTACGATAATTCCGAGCAGTTGATCATTCAGTCCTTCATAGGTGATCATAAAATTGATAAGTGTGACTTTGGTGGATATTTATGGAAGATAATGAGGATTACGGTACTTGGTAGTCAAGTAGAAAGAAAATTTACTCGAGTATTAGATAACTTGATCACCTAGTTTGATGTAGACACTTGTTCCTTTTTGATAGGTTTGCTTAAGTAAGATAGGGTTTAAAGCTGGATCCAACTCCTAACCCACATTTTATAGAAGTACTGGCTGTCCGAATTGAATGGCATTCTCCAAAGTACGCAAAAAGTTAGCGTCAGAGAGTTTGATAACGTTAATCTTTCGACTACCCTCCATTTTCTTAATCCATTTGTTTGCTTGTCCTTGTGGGTCGATACATAAAGGCCAACGCCGTGATTTAAAAATTATAATACCATTTTATAAAGAAAAGTTGTCAGAAGGAAGACCGTCAATGTTCCACTGGCGCATTTGCACTGGGTTTCCCAAAACAGTCACAAGCAAAAAGTTCTAAGAACTTGGAATCTCCTTGGATTTAGTCTCTTTGACCCACTCCTCAATAATTGCACTACGAAAAGCAGCTGTGAAGGCTCCCAAATAGGCTATTTATCCAGCTGAAACCAAAATATCTCCAGTGAGACTTTGATATGCTACCTTAAGTTCTTTGGCAAGTTCTCCCCAACGCCCTTTTTCTCCTCCCAAACTTTCAATAAGCTTAACTGCTCTCTCCAACTGTTTGGAACATTCATCATATTCTTTTTCGAGGCGTTCCTTATACCGAATAGTAGATTAGAGTTCTGCATTGAGAGCCTCTACCTTATCGACTGCTGTTTTTAGACTTTTTTGTTTCTCTGCTAATTTAGCAGATAATTGACGAACTTCTGCTTCCGAAGCTGCGAGAGCTGCCTTCTTAGGTTTGACTCTCTTGTTGACATGATAAAAGTTATAACTGCCATTGATCCACATGATCATACATTTGCAGGCAGCAGAAGCATTCTCAACAACCTCTATCTTAAGATTGGGCACATTTTAAGGATCATTAAGATACTTTCCCAAATTATTAATGATCTGGTCATCAGCGTTTTCTATTTTATACTCAAGAAGCTCGTCTAACAATTTAGGATTACCAAGAAGCTTCATTGACGCTGCCCACCAATCCACTTCCATTTTTAAAGTTTCATTATTTTTAACCTTCTCAGCTGGATTAGGATACATCAGCAAACATAGTGCTCTCATCACCACACGAATGACGTTTGGTGGCTTTTTCATTGCTTTGAGAAGATCCAATTGCTTTTTATCCAATACTTTCAAAGCATCCTCTGCTGCCTTAAGAGCAGGCATGGCCTAAGCTAGATCAATTTCGCACTAGCTTTTGATTTTGTTAGCAGCATCCACTGCTTATTTAACTATCTTTTCCTCTCCTTGGATACCCTCCTTCAGTATATCTGCGGCTGCTTTATTCTCTTGAACCTCTTTCATCTTGACCTCGGTATCAATGGCGGCTTGTTTCAATTTAGGCTGCAGTTCAATCAAATTTTTCTGCATTCCTTCAACGGATTTTTCTGTCTGTATAATTTTTTCGTATCCGTTTTCATACTTAAATATATCTGCTGACACTTGTTTACGCTTTTAATCCAGTAATTTTTTAAATGTTGTAATGAGTTCAATATAGGAGGTGGGGGTCACATAATAGTTACGTTTTAATTTGTGCATAAATTATTTTGCCCACTTCGAAGTAGAGGAGTGGTAGTATTGCACCATTTATACACATTTTTCACGAGTTTTTTATTACATTTATATTGTATTCAGAAATTTTCGAGCTAACCAAAGCAACGCATCTTGAGGCCAGTCTTGAAACCAGTCGATGGTACAACAGTTTACAATAGAGGGGAACATACGTACTCTAGTTCTGAAAGCATCTCCAATAGGACTAAAAGCTAATACAATGTGTAGGTTTTTCTTGCATTTCTAGACAAAATAGCTATAGAGCTGCGCGGGTGTGCCATCCTTAAGTTTACCGTCGGCCTTAGCGATAGGGCGTACTAATTCCATAATCTCTGCTTTTTCATCATTGCCGAAAAGGTTTGGCACTTCGTAAGTATTAAGTAAGTTGTTGATGTCTTCAACAAAACTTTAATCTTTAATCTCACTGTCTGTAAACAAAAACACAGTGGGTTCATTCTTGCCGCCTGACTGTTTCAGTATCCTTTTAAGATCTTATTTCCACTATAATTTGCCATAAGTTTTTGTTATCTCTATCTGGAAAATTTCATATTCGCTCATTTGAGTGGCTAGACGTGTAAGACTTTGTCTGCCAGATCCACCCACTCCCACAAGGCAGGCGTTACCTGTTGGTTGTTTTAAGATTCGAGTAATTATCAGAAGATGCTCCACTGCAAATGAAAACAACACTAAATCCATGGGCTTGTCAGAAGTTTGATTGTAGTTGTGTAGAGACTCCTACACCGCCTTTTGCAGGCGGCTAGAATCAATCACCTATTCATATACTTTGCGTGCACCTAATGGCGACATGCAATCAGTCCATAACAGACCTCGAATCTCTTCAAGGGTATCAATTTTACCATCCTTTTTGCCTCCAATAAACTTGTCAAGATGTTAGAAGACTTTGTCAAAGTTTAACTGCCAAATTCGATTTACTGCATTTTTAGTTATGTTAAATAAATTCAGTCGATCCTCTTCGTTAATGAGCCTATCTGAAAAGACTCGAAGGATTTCATGCATCCAAAGTCGTACAGCCTGTTCCTGACTCTGCAATTTTTCCTTATCAGCCATACATATTCCATAAATAACCTTGGCAAAATCACGCAAGTTGAACAGATAGTGTGACTTAGTAGGAGTAGGCAAAAATTGTTCGATTGCATTTTTGTAGATCTCTAGAGTCGATGCAAATATTTTAGGCTAAGTTTTTAGCACGTCAGCGTTGAAATTAAAGGTTCCAAAAAACCATTTGAGGATAGTTGAAAAAATTCTATTGAGTGTCTCGTCCTCGAAGGAAGTGAGGGAAGTTAGAGTCATATGGCGAAGGATTCGTGGTGTAATGAAGGAGCGGCCTCCACCAGGAGGACCCATTGCAGCTAAAAGCATTGTGTTTATTATTTTTTTGAAGGGTTTCTCCTTGTCCTTGTGCTCATACCATCCTCCTTGATCAAGAAATTGCCTAATAAGTTAGATCGGAGGTTGTGCTCCATATTTCTCTTTTGTGGGCATATTTAAGTCGTCAACAAAGAGAATACAGCGACCTTGAGGTTTGGGACCATACTCACCTTTACGGATTTTATCAAGTTTTCCGTCAATGATTTCTTGAGTCATCATGGAGGAAGTTTGTGCTGAAAAACCAAGTTCAACAGACATATATTTATCTGCAGGGAGCTCATTAAGGATGTAATTCTTAATGTAGATCGACTTGCCTGTCCCTGTGGGTCCGCAGAAGAGAAGGGGGATTTCATGCTAGATGTATACCTTGAGCAAATATTGATAGCGGACAGTATCGTTGGTTTTAACGATGATTTCTTGAGGTAACGTCGTCTTGCTAATCTTTTCGTTAAGATCGATAAAATCTGTCCACAGAATCCATTCGTACGTTGATCCAGGCGCAGCATTCTTTTTTGGTGTATAGTTATAGTCATACAATGAATTCCGTTCGGGGAACGCCAACTTACGTTTCTCATATTTTTAGACACGAATATCTCCAGAGAGCATCCTCTTAATTTCATGCTCAATCTTCTTTCTGGAAAGTGAATCGGCACTAGCCCCAAAAGACCAAACCAAAGAAAATACGAACTTGCCCTCAATGACTGCTGTTCTGTTTTTGACATCGGTGTAGCTTGCGTAGAATTCAGGATTATCAAAATCACTGAGCAATAGACGGAAGAGACGGAAAAGTGATTGGAGAAGATTTTGATCTTGGGTTGGAGAGGACTCGTCAATGTGAGCTCTGATATATTCAAGTAGGTGATCAGCCACCCAATCAATAAGACTAACGATGTGATTGCGATCTTCTAAAGTGACGTGTTACGGGAAACGATTGCTCCAGCTATCAAGCAACACTCGCCAGCCCATAGATTTTGGTTACATGTACACCATTCCGCAACGAGAAACTGTGGCTGGACTAGCTGCCTCAAGGTCCATAGGCTCGTAAATTAGATTCATCGGCCGACTCATGGCGATGATCTCACCAGAGTTCAAGCAAAGCTTTTTGTTGTCATCTAAGGCTGTGTTCATATTTTAAATCCATACTGCATCGACGGGTCCATCAAAGACAAGCCATTTTCGATTTGGGTCTTATGACTTTGCGTATTGCCTAAATTTAACTGCCAGCACACCATCTGTCCATTAATGAGATATTTAATCATTGAATCCGTAGAGCTGCTTCATCGAGATGGATTTAGGGTTAATAATCAATATTTCTGTTTTGTTTTCATTCATTTGTTCTCGCTCTTTTAACAGAGTTAGAGCACCTGCCAGTACTTTGATACTACTTGTTTTGCCTGAAAAAGGCAGCCCAACGACCATAAGTCCATGCCGCACAAGGATCATCTCATACAGTTGGATGATCTTTGTCACAAAGTAATCTGTTTTCTGCAAATTAAGCTATTTTAGTTTAATATCAATGCATTCGTGCATGTTCTTGTAGTCAATTTAGGGAATTACTACTCCAGGGAAAAGGTCACTAGTGATACCACGAAACAGCGGCAAATCAAAAGCTAAAAACTTTGCCAAGTTGACATCATTGATGGCTCGTAACATCAGGATGGATTAGTTTTAATTAGGAAACTTACGTTTGAGGTTGCCTGCTGCTGTGATCACAGACTTTACAGCACGCATACCGTAATCATAATGATCTTGCGAGGATAACTGCTCTGAGCACAATGTATATGTTGTAGTAATCTTTCTTGCGAGGTTGCGAGCATCGTTGAACCCAAAGGAATAGAGTGATATCTCAGCGATCATCGTATAATCTGGCACCATCATTGCGACTGCTCTAAACAGAGCCTTGAGGTTATCAGGCAATTCAGATCTGCCTGCATAGCCGGGGTTCATTGTTATGAATACATTGCAAGTGGACTTGAGAGGAATTTAAGCATCCTCGAAAAAGAAAATTTTCTTGCCTTACTTTCGTGCAATAGTGATGGTGAGAATCTGTTGAGCCACGACTGATAACACTTAAAGGTCGATACGGTTGAACTCGTCGAAGCAAGACCATGCACCTGATGAAGCTAGCCCCTTGAAGAATTTGCCCATTGCTTTATAGTCAAGACCATCGGAGCAATTGAACACCACGCATTGTCTTGCCAATGCTTTGGCTAAGTCTTTTACAGTCTCAGTTTTGCCTGTTCCAGCTGGTCCTTCAGGAGCACCTCCATAGTTGAGGTTGAGTGCACCACAAAGTGTACGATAGCACCTATCTGTAAGCGGAGTGATAACGAGCCTGGAGGAGTTACCAAGATATTAATAATTAAAGTGAAGAGTGGCATTAATCATGCGCACCCATGTGTTACTGTTTTCCCAATAGTAGCGCAGTTGACTCTGCCAAGCGAAGTCACTAATCTTATACACTTCATTGGCCTTCAACTGATTTATCATGTCTCTGTTGTGCACGTCTAGCACAATTAAAGCCTAAATTGTGCAACGATCCAAAGAAGTAATCTCAGTACGCGTGATTTAAACTACCTCTGAAAGTTCGAAGTTCAGCCTAGTGGAATATTTTTATAAAGCTTCTGCGCCAGCCTCAATAGCATCCTCGGAATTATAGGTCCAAAAGGTCATAGCAATGCATAGAACAGCCATACCACAGCGTCCTCGTACCCACTCTGTTCTTTTAATATTGCTATAATCCTCAAAGGCCTTGGTCGTCACCTCTCGAACGCTCTCTATCATGACTGATTAAGTCATTAACAGCCACTGATCAACATTACCGTTTGCAGCATTTGTATCGACAATTGTTAAAAATTTAACATATTCTCCTTCAGAGGAATACATCCCATAAATTTTCTTGCTTTCATCAAATTTCAGTTTTTGAATACCCTAGAAACATTTTTTGAGATGGGGCTGAACACGTGTGGGGTCCTTGGTCTCGGAAAGAATCTATAGCAATTCGTCGTTAGATAAGAAATAAAAACGAGGGAAGGCTGCTCGCTTGCCTTAAAGATAGTCGTTGAGTCCTCTTTGCACTCGATCAAGAGTGTTTTGACATTCTTTGAGTGTTTAAAGGAAAGAACGATCTCTTGTGAAGTTGATAACTTTGGTATCATCTACTATCTTCGCCATCATGGTCTTCCACTCTGCATCCACATTCCCAAAATCAGTGGCCTCAATGGGTAAATGCTTCTTTATGTCCGGAGACGAGAAAATGGGTTCCAAATACAGCCACACAGATTGAACCTTCACCCAATACTATGAAAAGTTAAGAGTATATAATAGCCACTCCTCCCATTCTTTAATTTTGGTCTAAAATATTTTGGCATAAGGACTTCCTTTCATGGTCTGCGTCTTGACGATCTGATCATCTAGAATTTGCTGCATTTAATCAATTGAAGCACCTGCAACTATAAATGTGCCAGTATCTCTCCATTTTTTGAGTTCCACTTCGACTGGAGCCCAGTCATCCTCCATTTTCCTGATAATCTTCTCAATTCCGAACTCTTTCTCAGCGTTTTCTGAAATAAGATCCAACTCTGGTATTTTGTCAAATATCTCATCAATTTCAACCAATTTTCGAATGTATAGATTCTGATCTGGATTTACTGGGAAGTGTGTGTATTCGCTGACTTGATTCCAGTGACGCTCCTTCATTCCAGGATTACTGAAGACACGGATTAAGGGGGTAAACTTAAAGTAGTCTTTGACTTGGTTAGTAAGCCAATCCAACATCTTTAGTGGTCCCTAGATTGTCGGTCCTTTCTTATTCTTATCATTGCGATTAATTGTTGAGCTGGCATTAAAGCGATTACCCAATTTAATGGACTTCGAGTTCATTTGCTTAATCTCCCTCTCAATCAATTCAGGATCGAGTTTGAATACTGGAGTTTTCACCCAAGTAGTGTTATAATTATCGAAAGAACGCACCATTCGCCATAAATCTACATAGGGTTCAATTTGAGTGCCGGCTGTCTAGAGCTTGGGAAAGTCGATTTAATCTCCCATTTACAAGGTGACAATATCATGATTTATGATTTATTTTGTCTCTTTAAAGTTTGTGATGCGGCCCAATAACTCATCAATCTTATTGTTAGCGTCGTCCTTCTAAAAACTCTCAGTAAATTTTTTAAGTTAGTTAATCTCATTTAGCAAGTTATTGATGTCTGAGTTTAATTGCTGGATCATGCTGCTGACTGACTCCTCCAACTCTGTTCTTTCTTCCTCAATGCGTTGCTGTTCTATTCCCACTTCCTTTGGGAGAGAATAAAGGATCTTGGCAGTTTTATGTAGAGTTTGATAGTTCTCTTGAGTGAAGGGATGATCAATGGAGTAGAGGTATTTGAACCAACCTTTAATAGATTAAAACTCTGTTTTGTATTTTTTATCTAACTATTTCTCGATACGCGTGATATACTTCTCCAGTTACACAAGTTTTTATGAACTTTCAGGCTTGACACGAATTATCTCAAGAGTCCCTTGAATATTTTTAAATAACTCCTCACAACTCTTCATCATACCGTCATAAGCCCACCCAAGAATGCCCATTTTGTAATCTTCAACTTTACTACGTAAACTCCTTCTCAAATCGCGGAAGTCCACCTCTAAAAAGCGGCCAACTGCATAAAATGGGAGCAAAGTAAGTCGCTCCATCATTCCATCCATCCTAAGAAACTCCTCTTGAATTTTTTTAATGTTGGGGATATTTTTTACAAACTATGTGTGTCGTAGGTTTATGTATTCTTTATAATCAATCTACATTTAAGATGCCACCACTGTTAATGGCTCCAGCAACTTGTTGAGGATAGGTGACAACTAAGACTGTGCAGAACGATATTTCTCATCCTCCAAGGTCATTTCAGGTAAAAACTGCTTATCTGATTTACGGAGAGTGGTCTCTGGACGAGACAGTTGATGACTCACCTTGATAAGTTCATCAAAAATACGGAGAAGTGCGTCCTTTATGTTGGGCATGGGGTCTTAATAATACATACGTCCATCTTTTTCAAGCATTTTGACAATAAGAAAGGCATCTTCGAACTCATAGTGTACAGGCTGGCTTCTCTCATCTTAAATGATGGTCTTAACAGATCGGAGAGGTCGTGCCGCAAAGTTGGTCAGGAAAAGTTTGTAGTCTTCTATAGCAGTATATATGAGATCACGAATAATATTGCTGAGGAGAGTGGAATTGGTTTAACAAAATTTTTTAATGTAAAACTCATTACCATTGAAGGATTGAATCTCTTTATCATATTTTTGAGCCACAACTTTGCAAAATTCATGCAGGAAAATATTCTTTGCTTGACCTATCGACTCCGTTTGTGCCCGAATAAATTCAGCGATAGTAACACGCTGATCCCCACGTTTAGGAAGACATAATAGATGACATCTCTCCTTAAAGTCTATTTCCCAAGAATGTAAAATAGACCAAGTAACTGATGAGCATAACACCAAATCGGAGGTCAGAAAATCTTTGTTACGCACATTTTCATCTCGCTGCTCGTAGGGAACAACTTAGGAGGGTGCACGTGCTGAACCCCAGTATACCACAGGCTTAAAAGCCATTTTGATAGCAAGACGCTTGCGCTCATTCTAATCGAGCAAAACGTAGTCAGTGATACTTTTTTTCATAGCCCTATAGTAGTCGCTGACAACTTCTTCCAAATTTTAATGAATAATTGCTTCAGTTAGATCAGTTTATAGCACTGTGAAATCAGTCAATTCCTATTGATAAGGCTTTATTTAATTAAAGGCAGAGATGTTGTTGATGACAGAGTCAATCCAAGCTGCTTTGATATTTGCAATGTGAGTCGAATCGATTTCACTGCTAATGTAGTTCATATATCTTTCATAAACTTGTTTCTTCCTTAAGATCTTAGTTTAAAGTTATTTTTTGTCTTTGTAAGACAGTTTCTTCGCATTCTATGTGCCTTATGACAACAAAATTTGTCCATAGACTATTTCCTCGCGCTCAGACGCCACCTATTACTTGAACTAATTTCCAGTCTAAAACCCATGCAGGTAGGTACTTTAGTACATGAGAATCTTCTTTTATGGATGAATATAGAGCCCCACACATTTTAGAGACAAATTACTTCCAATACGATGAGGAAGGGGGAGAGGATAAGGTGATGAACATATAGGCGATGCAAGGGTTCTACTGAATACATTGATGATGGGTGGATAACGAGTTTTGGTGGCGCTGGGTTTAACGAAATGAGCCGCCATTAGGTTCTTCCCTGTTTTAGCCATGACAGAGAAATCTTGATCTTTGTTGAGAGGATCTAATCCTGCTCCAAGCATCTCCTTTTTCAGAGAAATCTGATGCTTCTTATAGCGGCGAGTGGGACTTTCGAGCTAACCATATTGGTCCTCACTCTCTTCATTAATACGAAACTTCTCACTAAGCTTATCTACAATAGAATGGTCTAGTCCACTCTTTTAGGTTGCTTTTTCTTTCTCTTTATTTCCTTCACTGATTTTACTTTTTAGGGGAGGCTTATCGAGCTGGTATTTAGAGAAACTATCGTTAAAAGAGCTCTCCAATTTTGGCAGATTATTAGCTGAGTCATTTAGAGTTGGCAATTTTTTGGGCAACTGATCCTTGGATAATAGAGAGCGAATGGTTGTCTTCTTAGTTGTGATCACACTGCTAGATTTAGCTTTTTACGAGGGTTAGTGCGTGATACGCCTATCCTTTATTTTTAACCTCCCAAATAAACTGAGGTCCACAAGGAGTTCTTTAGTGTTCTCACTAATCAGTTTCCGTATTTCTTCAAAAATATTATCAAGAATAATTTCAGTAGCTTGTTTTTACAGTTCAGCCAGTTTTGCTATTGCTGCTAAGTTCAACTTTATGGTCGGGAAGGATAAGTCAATGTTGTCTTTCATCTCCATGCTGTTTTTAATTAAAAACTTTTCCATTATGCAGACAATGGGCTGCTTGGTATTATCCTCCTGTGACTGTGAAGAGAATTGAAGGTAGTCCGAAACTAAGATGATGCGATCTTGTTCCAACTGAGTACGGCACCACTTTGAGAAGCAATTCCATACTTTTGAGTAACTTTGGAAGTACTCTTGAGGAAGTTTTTGACTAAATATACAGAAATGTACCTTTCTAGTATCCGGTTGAAGATCTTCTCCAAGGGATAGAACGTCTTGTCCTCCATTCAAATTAATCAATAATATAACTTATGGTGTTTTGAACTTTAAGATACTTTCAATTTATAGTCCTGCTAAAATTAAATAGATCTACGAATACTCTATTCTCACTATCCAAATTTTGAATCTAAACATTATGACCAATATAATGATCATGATTGATTATTATCTGTTGATAACTAAAATCATTTAGATGCTGAAATTTTCAAAGATCATTACAAATCTATTTAGGTGTTTATGATTTAATTTAGAAGAAGATAACCATTTCAATTCTTATTTGATTTACAGATCGGCTACTGAATATCAACTAGGGATAATAGACATACAGCCAACTTCAAATTTGGCACTAAATAAACCCATTTTCAACAGTATGCGTCAGAATAATGCTCGAAGTAGAGGAGTTGGCTGCTTTGATAATATTCAGGAAAAATATGCAATTGTTCAAGAAAAATCATGAAACTAATTAATGCCAAGATTGTGGTCAAAATAGGAGAATTGTATTTAGTGTTGAATGATGTACTGTTTTCAGGACGATTCGAAAAGAAAACCTTAATTAATAGCAATTATATTATTTTTATTGCTAATTTCAATCAATTTATTGTATTAGGACGATATAATTTAATCATTCAATTATAATGCAATAAAGTAAAAACATGCAGAACCAGGGGCAATATACCATTTATCAGGCCAATACCAACACTAATTACCTTAAAGTTAACAAATCCAACAGTCTCAATATCCAGAATGGCCCCGAAAAGACTCTTTACACCGCTGGAAACAAATTTTATTCAGCAAATCCCAATGCTTCCGTAGAATTAAACACGCGAAGATCATCGAATCCCAGCAAAATTGAATCAACTAACAATAATTACTCTTTTCTCAACAAAAATATTGAGATTAAGAATCAACCCAATAATTTTTATTATCCATCTCGAGGTTATTCAGAAAACAGTAATCGAGCTTAAAGAGGAAAAATGATGGCGAAAAGCATGATTATAGGTGATAACGAAAAAATCGATAGTCCTGAAGAGCCCATCATCAAAAATTAAATCAACAAAAAAATGATGAAGCGACCTTCTCGAATGAGCTAAGCTGTCGATGATCAGTCACCAAAATTGTTTTAGCTAAAAAAAGAATAAGTTTCCCTCCAGCAACCCTCTACCTTTTATAAAAATAAAGAAACTGTGAAAGAATAAAGAGTATAATAAAAACCTAAGGAACAATATAAGCAACCGCCTGCTTTCTTAAACAGGGGAAATGACATGAAAAGAAGTCTTGTGGTTGATCCTACCTTTTAAAACAATAGAAATACGACATTTCAATTACCAAAGGAATTTCTAAGACTTCAAAAGAAGAGAGTAACATCTGACGACTTCTCGAAGATAAAATAGTTAGGAAATGGGAAATACGGTCGAGTTTATCTGGTGAGATAAAAAAGCACAGGTTTTATTTGTGCCCTCAAGGTAATTGAAAAAAAATTGCTTCACTAATAATAAATTACAGATCAGTTTTTAAGAGAAGTCAAGATCCAAATGTTTTTAAATCATCCTAATATAATCAAGATGTATGGATGCTTTGATGATAAAAACAATATTTACATCATTTTAGAAGTTGGAACGGGAGGACAGCTTTATCATCTCCTTTAATAATCTTGCCCTTTACCCGAGTCAAAAATAGCTCATATTATGAAACAATTGTGCGAAGCTGTCAAAGAAATTCACTCTTTGAGGATAATTCATCGAGACATCAAGCCAGAGAATATTGTTATCCACGATGTAAAGCCTTTTTTATTTAGAATATCATTAAGCTGTGCGATTTCGGATGGTCAGTTCATCAAGACAATAAACTGAGAACCACTTTTTGTGGAACTCCTCTTTATGTTTGCCCTTAGATCCTGAAAGGAAGAGAATATGACTAAAAAATCGATATTTGGTCAATTGGAATTATGATGTACGAAATGGCAGTAGGAGAAAATCCTTTTAAAATCACCAAATAAGAGGAGCTGATTAAAATAGTCAAAGATTAAATAAAAATACCTGCATCTATGTCAGTTTCTCTATAAGTTCGAGATTTTTTGGACCGTTGTCTTCAAAAAAATCCAAATGATAGGGCCTCAATAAAGGAACTGATAAATCATCAGTTTTTTAAAAAGCATCATGAAAAAGGGGACAAACCAAAACTTCTTATGTGAAGATGATATACATTGCCATGTGAATTTTACCAATATAAGCCTCAACTATTGTTTTTATGATTTGTAATTGGGCAAATTGTTCGCAGAATCAGAGAGAAGATTTGTTAATCTTCCCTTCATATGATTTCTCTTTGAATATAATTTATCATCAATCGATAAATAAATAAAGTCTGTCGGAAAGGGGAATAATGTTAATTAATAGAAAAACGATGTGTTGTATTATTGAAGGATATCTTGCATTAAAATTAT
>Ga0302186_10001196_pt1 | contig 22125 bp, 19 predicted proteins | sample II_Bog_E1_2_FD_198782 | JGI IMG/M metagenome (GOLD analysis project Ga0302186, IMG submission 198782) | Peat permafrost microbial communities from Stordalen Mire near Abisko, Sweden - II_Bog_E1_1 | ecosystem: Environmental > Terrestrial > Soil > Wetlands > Peat | place: Sweden: Abisko...
AAAAAAAATTTTGATTTTTTAAATTTATTTTATTTAAAAATCACAAAATTATAAAAAATAATGGAAATTGCCCCTTATTTGTTAAGAATTAAAAAATCGATATAAATTAATTTATAACTTAAAAAAAAAACACAGACTATGTCTGATTTCTCTCGTGAAGCTCCCTTTTTCCATCAAAATTCCAAAGCCAACTTTTTTTCAAAAAAAGTGCATCAACCTTTCAAAGCAAACACTACTCATAAAAGAGCCCCTACAATCTCATTTCCCCAAACCCCCTGTTCCATGAATCCATCTGATGAATTTTCTCGCACTCATTATTCCAAAAACAACTTTCAACGTGTTCTTCTTCGCAACGTTCTAACCCCTCAAACTCCACAAATAACCAATCGTCGTGGCTCTAATAATGTCGATGAAAAAAATTCAAAGCCCACCACTAAAAGTCGTGAACTAACTCGTCCACCAACTGAAGCTTTCAATAAATGGAAAAACGACGATAAATGCAAACTTTTATTGGTGGAGGATGGCATTCTTGATAAAGAAGAAGACTCAAAAAAACAATTCAAGCGTTTTGATGATGCCATGCTCACACATACCAGTTGGGTGAAAAGTTTCGACCAGGAGAAAACAGTAAAAGATATATTATTTAAACAATTGCAATATAATGAAAAAAACAAACAAGTTCTTCGGACAACTATGCAAACTTGCGAACAGGGGACAATCAACGAATTAGTTGAAAAAATCGGCATTTTTCAGAAAAAAATCACTCGAATGCCACCTGTTAAAAAAACAAAAAAGAAGCCCCAAAATTATTTAACATTAAATGATGAATATGCCACTGTTGAATCCTTCGAAGAGGAAACAATGACCTCTTTTACGTTTTATTGGAATATAATGAACCAAAACTCATGGAAACCGCCTGTAAGAGAAGGCGCTACTTTGATGGACTATGAGGGGAAGATTTATCTTTATGGTGGTTTATCGAATGAATTGCATTCTGATCTATGTGAACTGAACGTCGAAAGTAACATATTTCATAAAAAATTTTGAAAAGTTTCATTCAGAATTCAAAAAATAAAAGCGGAATGGAGATGGAGCAAAATAAAAATGACAGGAGACATGCCAAATGGAGGTCGTGTTGGACATTCGGTGTTTCCTTGGAAGAATGGGTTTTTGATTTACGGGGGTGAGAAACGATATAATAAGGAGATGAAAATTAGAGAATGTTTTAATGATTTGAGGTATTTGAATTTAAATACTTTTGAATGGAAATGGATCCGGCCTTTTGGAGATATCATTGAGGCGAGAAGGAATAATGCTTATTGTACAGTTGGCAAATGGTTGTTCATTCATGGTGGCATTAATAATTATGGAAGGTATATGAATAACTTTTATGGCTTTAATTTAGGTATTTTCTAATAACAAATTAAATAATTTATCATTTAAAAAAGATCATATGAAGTGGTTGGAATGCGATGTGATCAATGAAACCGAATTAGAAGGTGTTGGATTTCATACAATGTGTGGGATTTTCAAAGGGGAACCCAAACTTGCATCTTTATATCATCCCTTCGATTACGTTGAGAAAATAAGAAACAATATTTCTTGTGTCGGATTATATATTTTCGGAGGAAAATTTAAAAATAATCAAAGTCTCAACAATCTCACAGTGTTAAAGTTTGGGACCAAACCTTTAAAATGGATTCCTCTAGAAACACAAGGAGAAAAACCAACCCCTCGTTATAGTCATTCGATGAATCATTATTCAGATTTAAATTTATTGATAATTTATGGAGGCAAAACTGATGTCTCCATTGTTCCTAAGAAAGGATCTTTAGGGGAAATATTTTCGGATCTTTGGGTTTTGAATCTTGCCAATTTAAATTGGATGAAAGTGAAAACAAACCGAATTCCAGAATTGGATCGTTGTAGCCATGCGACGACAATCTTTGGTAAAAATTTTCAAATTATTGATAAAAAAAGTGTTTTTTTATTAAAACTAGAATCTAAATTGCTTGTTTTCGGCGGGTATAATAAAAAAAATTATGTGAATTCCAATATATTCTGCCTGGAATTAAGTAATTTATATATTATTTGAAATTTTAATTAATTCTTTTGAATCGAATTTAGATCAAAAAAAGGCAAAAAGTTTGTTCAAAGATAACAAACAGAAAACACAATATATAACTCACATTAATGAGGCTGAAAATCAGGAAAGCCATGAACAACTACACAGTCAAGCCGAGTTAGATGAAATTGCAATGGATGGATCGAATTTGCAAAATGACATTAAAAACCGAAATAACAAATTTGTCACAAAATACAACAATCTCGCATTCAACAATTTCCGAAGTTTTATGCCAATTCCCAGAAAAGAAAATTTCCATGATAAAAAATGACTAATGTTTGATGATCATCGCATTGTCTAAATTATAAGTTCTGAGAAAAAAATGTTTTTTATTAAAAAAATATTTTATTCTGGTGCACATTTTTTATACGATTAGAAAGTCTTTTAAATTTTTTTAAATAACCTTAAATTTTCAAAAAAAACTGCAGTAAAAACAATGGATTATTTTTCGGATTTTAAGAGTGATTTTCTCAAAAATATCCTTGGCGCAACAGAAAAAAACTACAAAAGTCGAAGTCGTCAGCTGATCATCGATTTCGCTAACAATCCAGAGTTTATGCCAATTATTTCCTATAATCCTTTTAAATTTGGCTTTCTTTTTAAACAGTCCTTATCTTCCCGAAATAGTGTCAACCTTCCAACAGATTTTCGAAAACTTCTCTGAATTCAAACCAATGATTCTTCTCAATAGTTTACGGGTGCCTTGTTTTTTCTGTCTTTTTCTATATTTTATTTTAGTTCCTCAAAGAAATCATGGATTTAAAAACTCAAGGAATCGCCTCCCAAATCGAGAAATCAATTTATCCTCAACTATTAAACTTAGCCCGTTTTCGTCAAAACGACAAAGAAGATGATGATCGTGGTCGTTTTTTGTTTTCTTCCAATCAAAACCAACAAAAACTCACAGAATATGAAGCCAAAGGTCTATCAATTTTTCTTTGAATTAAAAATCTAAAGTCTTTTAATAAAAGAACAGCTATTGATTGGCAATACTTGTTTACGACTTTGTTTGGAATGTATTTTGATGTGGAGATTATATTACCCAAAAAGCCAATTCGATATTCAAGCCGAAAAACTATTAGATGAAGGGGTTAAATTTCCATCGGATATTAATTATTTCAAGAAATATGATAACTACCTGAAAAACCCAAGAGAAAAGAACAAATTCGAGAATTTAGACCTTTATACATCCAATGATTCCCCAGATAATTTGTTCGAAGGCTATCAAAGTGAAAAAGATGTTTTGAATAAAATCGAAAAGGGACTTGATGATTTCGATTTAGTCAAGAAGGATTTTCAAAGGAATCTCGCCGAAAGTGATGGAAAATTGCTAAATGATAAGAAATTCATTAAAATCATGGAAAAATTACAAGAAGCTGACAAAAAATCGTTCAAATTGCAGGAAACTGTTATGCATTCGAATTTAGAAGAGAAAATTAGGCATAAATACATGGAAGTTTTATTTGAAAACCTCGATTTTTTCGAGGAAGTCCTTGATGATTATAAACAATTGAATAACAAGCAAATCAAAGAGGCTTTTTTCTTAGCCAAATATCGAGGAAACATCACTAATAGGTATTGCGAAAGGTTAGATTTAATTATTGATTAAATTTCTTTGGAAAAAGCGAAGAAATCGAACGCCGCAAATCTTCCATAAGCAATATATCAGCTCAATTCAAAAGTGTCGATAAAATCCAAGCCATGGTCCTAACAAAAGATGAGTTCATCAACAAATTTGGAAAAGATGCTAACCCAATACAAAAACGGCTAAGCAATAGAATAGACAAACCTCAAGATCCAGATATTCATGAAAATGGTTTAAGGGGCCAATTTTTTACTGAAAGCGAAGAAATTCCAAAAGATAATCAAGAAGCTTATTCAGGTAAATTAGTCTTGAAAAAAATGGATTTCGGAAATAAATCCCTGAATTCTGAAGATCAAGGAACTTCTGCCCATTATGTTTATTTAGAAAAGCAATTTTCGGCTTTGAAAAAAAAGGAAACAAAGGCAAGTTCGACTTTAAATGGACATGACTTAAATCTTCCTAAAGTGTCGGGTCAAGGTGACGCTACTATCAATACAGTTAATATAACAAATGACAAATTTCCTTTGATTCCAGAAAAGATCATAAGAAGAATTTCAGAATCAGGACTCGAAGAAAGGGATCAAATCAGCAATTTAAGCCAACATGTACCTACATTCGGAGGGATCTTTTTACAAAGTTCGAAGCTTTTTTCAGAGGATTTCAGCAGCGTCAATGAAGAAATGGCTAATGAAAAGAGGAGGCTTTTGGAGAGATTAGAACTTTTGCAAACAAAGGAAAAGGAAATGGAATTAATGAAAAAAGGATTAACGAGTTCAGACAAAAGGACCGTTTTAATTCGAAGAATTGAAGAAAAAAACCAACAAATAAATGGAATGAAGCAGAAATTGAGGAATCTGGTGAAATTGAATGAAATTTTGGATTCAGAAGAAGGAGAAGCGCCTTATTTGGATAAACTCCAGAACAAATATCAACAATTGCAAAAGGAAAATAAATTATTGAAACATTTATTGAAAATATCATCAAATCCATCGTCAACTGGGTATACTTCAATAAATTTTAATCAAAGAAGCTCTAGAAGACCAATAAGCACCATTCAATCCAGGAATAACTCAATAAGATCCATTAAAATCAATGATAGAGGGTCTATGAAATCTGATGAAATTGAAAGAAAATCAAATGGTTTAATTCATAGAAACGAGGACTTCTTCTTGAAAGAACTTCAAATTACTAACAATTATAAGGAAAACATACAAAGGCTGAAACTCTGCTGTGTGAAAAATAAAGGCGTGCTTTATAAGAACCAAGAACTTCAAATAGGCGTATTAACAGATTTACAAAACCATAAAGAAAGGAAACTTTGGAAGATTTATCTCTATTTCGAAAATATCTCAAAAAATAACGTCATTTCTAATCTTATCTTGAATTTTAACCCAGGCGAAAATCTCAGCATTTGGGTGAAATCAAAAGAGGAATGCATTAACACATTGAAAACTCATGAACAAAATATTAAGGAAATCATTATTGATTATAAAGCAATACCCTTTAAATTCGCCTTGTTGGAATTTAAATACCAATGTCTTGATAAAATCAATAGAAATGTCATCGCCATACCCAATTCCATCATGAAACTCATCAATTTCATCAATTCGGATTTTAAGGAAATCGAAAGTTATTGGACTCAAAATAAAGAAAAAGCTATTAAAACTGAGAATTTTGAAATTGGTTCGAATTATTTCGAGGAAAAAACAAGTTTTGCAAATTTTTTCCCATATTTCATAGAAAAAAAGGGAAATTTGCAAAAAATCGAAGGATTGGAAAAAAAAGAATTTTTGTGTAAATTTAGGATTTTTGGCATTGAAGGAATAGTGAAGTTGACTGTTTTGATTCAAAAGAATGGGGAGAAATTTGTAGGGGTGTTAAAAATGATTTTTGCTGAAAATGAAGGGAAAAATATTGAGTTAAGCGATTTTTTATTATGTTCGTTCAAATTTTTGCTTGTAAAAGTGTGAAAAAAAAAAATTGATTTATACTATTATTTTTTGTTTTATAACAAATAATATTTTTTTTTAAGAAATTTGGAAAAAAATATGAATATAATTAGGAAAAATCTATATCTGCTCACTTTGAACAGTTAAATTTTCTGTTCTTTTTTTCAAAAACGAATTAAACTAAAGTGAAAATTTTTTTAAACAAATATGTTTAGATATTTTCTTTTTAATAAGAGAAATTAAACAAAAAACAAATTGGTTAAGCCCAAAAGTTCATTTATCGTTTAAAACTCCTATTTTTGAATAAATCAAACTCGAAATAACCGAACCAAATAAAATTTCAAATAAAACAAAAACACAAATCAAAAATCTTAAGACTCAAAACAATGTCTAGACCTGGTTTCATTGACCCCAGAAAGCTAGCGACCTCTTCTTCTCGAAGCTCTTCTGATCCCTTCAACAAGCTTTGTCCGGAAGATATTAACTCTTACGCCAGTGTTGCTTTGCAAATGTTCCAAAAAGTCTTAGGGGATGTGTCTTCAAAATCCCTCTTTGCCCAGACTTTATCCAACTTTTCAAAGACTTCTTCTGGCAAATATGTCGACCCAGACTTCTCAGCAAATATTAAGTCCTTAGCAGGGGATAATCTTGCGAACCGTTCGACATGGAAGGCTTTTTCTTGGTTAAGACCAGAACAATTCATGGACACTTCCAAACCTATTGAGCTTTTCCAAGGCAAAATCGAGCCAACAGACATTTTGCAGGGTCAATTGGGAGATTGCTACTTTCTTTCAACTTTGGCTTCGATAGCTGAATTTCCTCAGAAAATCAAAAAGGTCTTCGAATTCGAATTTCCTGGGAAAAATGAAGAGGAGGCGCTCAATATGTGCAAGCAACATGGTATGTATTGTGTGAGGATCCTTGATATGGGGGTTCCAACTGAGGTCATTATGGATGACTTCTTCCCTTGTATCTCGAAAAGTCAGGGTCCTGCCTTCACCCGAGCTAATCAAAACGAGCTTTGGGTGTTGCTTCTGGAGAAAGCATGGGCCAAAATCTACTTTTCCTATGACAACATTGAGGCTGGATTGACAAGAGAATGCCTACATGACTTGACAGGAGCGCCAACCAAGACCATATGGACTGACCAAAAGGAGTTATGGGAGAACATATTGAAGGGGGAGAAGAGTAATTGGATCATGACTGCAGGATCAAACGATGCTGATACAGGGAATGAAGATATTGCAGATAATGGGATAGTTGCAGGCCATGCCTATAGTTTGATTGCAGGAGTCGAGTTCAATGATCCGCAACATGGCAATGTGAAATTGGTGAAGCTGAGAAATCCATGGGGACAAATGGAATGGAATGGAAAATGGGGTGATAAGAGCCCGGAGTTCGATAAGATCCCGAAAAACTATAGAGATGAGGGAAGAAAAGACAATGATGGGATCTTCTTCATGAGTTTTCAGGACTTCTGTGTGAATTATGAAAGTGCTCAATTTTGTCTTTGTAATGATGATTTCCAATACTCTTACTTAAAAGCGACACTCAGCAAAAAACATGGAGGCTATTATCAGGTTGTAATTTCTAAGAAAGGTAACTATTTCTTTACTGTTAATCAACGAAGTAAAAGAAAGTACCCTCCTGCCTTCCAGGAAGAAGGATTTGAATATTCTCAAATCACCATGGTGGTAGGAAAAAGGGTAGGTGATGATAAATACACTTATATAGAAGGCAAGCAAAAAGACGATCGTGAGGTCTGGACTGCCAAATCTGAAGACGCCATATTGGAAGAAGGCATCTATGTTGTGTATGTTAAAGGTCAATGGCTTTTCAACAATGAGCAACAATTTTGTTTGAGTGTATATGGCGCTGACAAATGTGAAATTACTCAATTGCAAGCTGATGAAATGAACAACTTTTTGCCTAAACTTTACCTGAATTATGCTCAGACAATAAGCACCAAAAAGACTAATCTGGCAAGTCAAGGGGGACCTAATGCTTATCTTTGCATTGATCAAACCGATGATGGGTATGCATTTGCTGCTGTATGGAATAATGAACAGGATAAAAGTGTGAAATGTGAGATCAGGTTCAAGAATTTACATGAAATGCAGATGAGATTGAAAGGGAAATTCCATAATGACACATGTGCGAGCTTTGTTGTGGAGCCAGGATGTGATGAGGTTTGTGTGGTCAGAATCAAGGATTATAAGAAAGCGAAATTAGGATTCTCACAAGCCATTTCGATCCAACCGGCAGGTAAGAAATAAGAGAAATTAACTGAGTTTTGGAAAATTTAAGGAAACAGATTTAATAAGAAAATTGCAAATCGATAAAAAATTAAGAAAAATTAAGAAAAATTAAAAAAAATAAAGAAAACAATAAAAGAAAAAATAAAAAAAAATAAAAGAAAAAAGAAAAATAAAAAAAATAAAAAAAAATAAAGAAAAATAAAAGAAAAATAAAAGAAAATATAGACAAATAAAGAAAAAGAAAAGAAAAATAAAGAAAAATCTAGAAAAATCATGAGTTTTAAAGCATTTAATCAACAAAATATAAAACTATTTTAGTTAATTTATAATAGAGGTTTCAACGGAGTCTTAATAGAATTATTGTTATTATTAATATTGTTAAGAGGTTTTTTTCTCGTCAGATAAAATGAAGAAATGTTTTTTTTAACATTTGGCAGGAACACATCCTTATTGAATTCGAAGGCGAAATATTCAGAAAACTTCTTTTCCAACATTTCTTTCGTTTCTTGACTTATGTTAATACAACCTGGCTTTCCATTGGATTCCATCTTATTTGCAATATATACATCATTTCCATATATATCATATCTAACAACTTCAGTTCCGACTATGCCCCCAATAATATTCCCCTAATAAAAAAATCTTTTAATCACGAAAATTGGAACTTTTATTACTGTATGAATCCCTATGCGCATGTCAAAATTGGCATAAGAAGGGTCCATTTCTTTAATTTCATTGATGATCTTAAGCATTGAAAGACCCATAGAAACGACATTTTTGGCTTCTTGGACAAGGTTTCTGTTATCCACGTCGACCAAACTCATCACAACGTAACAATCACCGATTGTATATAATTTGAACACGTCATTCTCTAGACATAATTTATCGAATTCAGTGAAAAGTATTCTCAATAGTTGAAAGACTTCCCTTTTATCCGCATTGACTGAATAATTTGTAAAACTTACAATGTCAGCGAATAAAATGGTAACACCTTGAAATCGGTCTGCGGTTTCGAGTTCATGAATGGCTTTATATTTAAATTTCTCTAAAATCTATATAAAAATTTAACTTTTTTTTAATTTTTTTCTAGAGATATACGTGAGGAGGAAGCAAATACATTATCAATTTGTTTAATTGACCTTTTTCAAAATTGTTATTTCTTATTTCGTTGAATAAATTTATTTGAAGCTTCATCCTATAATTCAATAGTCCCAGATTTAAAAGTGCTAGACCCACAATATAGATCATCGATTGATAATCGTTCTCGTAAATTGAGCTCCATATATAAAGCAGCTCATGCAAGAGATAAATCAAGGTTATAAGAATCACTTGGATAAAGCTTAGAAATACGAAATGTGTCAAACTTAAATAAGCAATAATAAGTTCAAGCTTGGGAATGACAAGGATTTTGGATGAATTGATTTGAACATTCAAAAGGATTTCAATGAAAAAAAGTAAATATATAATCACTATAATAATTTTGCAAAGGGAGCTCTTGAATTTCACATAACAAAGATAAGCTAACATCAAACTACAGAGCAGCGCTAACCTCACATAAAAGAAAACATAAATTGAATTATATTCGTCTTTCACAATAAAACTCATGAATGTCAGCAAACTCTTCCAAATCACATAACTTATCAAATTCACTCTATCTTCCAGCAGATATTTTAAGTTCAAATCCTTCATAAAACCATTCTTCAACTCTTCTTTGCATTGATTAAAAGTCAAAAATACTTCATTCACACTTAACAGATTATTCTTTATATTCAATTCATTAAATTCTTTAATGCCAGCTTGTGCTTCAACACTAATAGCAGAACTCGAGACCATCAACCTTGATTTGGCCATATTTCTACTCTCTTCGAACATAAGATATCCCAAAGGCTCATCCATAAACAAATCAGTGATCTCTTCAATCTCATTATTGGCTTTGAACTCCTGACTTAAAATTTCATCTGCTTGTATTATTTTTGATTTTTCTTCGTCTCCTATTTTTTGCAATTTGGATATAATTTCAAAGGTTCCTGATTTCCGCTCATCGGCCAATTTGAGGTTGGAGTTTTTTGGTGATTGAAACTTTGATTTTGATAGAAGCATGTCTTTTAAAGTAATTTTCATATATTCATCCTCCTCTTCCTCTTGATTGATGTTGTTTTCAGATTCTATAAACATTTCAAGACCCATTGTGTTAAAATTGTTCCGGACGTTTTGATGTTTTGATTTGCGGGTTTCCACGAACACGCCATTTAGAACATTAGTTAATTGGAAAATCTTATGGTTTTGTATTGGTTCGATTGGATTTGGACTTCTCATTCTCATTTCGAATTCGCTGTTGCTGATTTTTGAGGGACTGTTGCTTTTCAATTTGTTCAAGATGGTGATTCTTTTAATTGATGTCGAGCCTGTTGGCACTTCTCCTGAACACAGGTTCCGTTCCATTTGGAAAACCAGCAAATCTCCTTTTCCTTTGGCCTATGAAAATTGTAAAACCTTTATTATTTATTCTTCAATTTTTAATTACAAAAATAGATTTTTGATTAAAATAAAAATTTATGAATTGTTTCTCATCTATTTGTTTAAAAGCCGGCATCGATAATGTAGGCTTATTAATCTCCGCAGCAGCACATACTCTGCTCGTTGTATTAACAGTATCTCCAATGAGAGAAAATTGAGGTTTATGGAAACCTATCACCCCAGCAATGACCTATATTTTTTCAAAAATTATATAATGTAATTAAAAATTGTTAACAGGTCCATAATGGATCCCGATTTTAAGTTCTATGGGATTATTATTGTTCCCCCAACGAAAGTTCTTCACTGCTTTAACCATATCTATGGCTAAATTAATGATTCTACTTGTTGAATTTCTCAGGTTTTTCTGCTCTATTTGATAGGAATATTCATATTCTTTTAGCCCAGCGCAAGCCATATATGTTTTTCCAACAGTCTCGATTTTTTGAATATTATTGTTGAGGCAAAGATTATCAAAAGCACGGAATATTGAATCTAAAAGCTGAATTAGTCTATGGGATTCTTCAACGATGATTTTTTCGAAATCACAAATGTCGCAAAAAAGAACAGCAACATCACCTTGATCTTCTGAAATCAGGAACTTCCCTTTATACATCAGACCTTTGATAAATGAGGGAACGAGAATTGTGAGGATATCGTTGATTTTTTTGGTCTCGATTTTCAGGTTTTCCTTGGCTAAATAAATGTCTCTCTTCATAAGCTCCATCTAAAAAAATGTCCAAATTTGAAGAAAAATTAAATTATTTATGTTTTTACATCGTATTTATAAAAACAATCAAAAAAAAGAAGGTAGGTGAATGATAAAGAAATTGAAATTATCACATATGATAATATCAAACTGTCGAAAAATAACAGTTCTGAAAATATATCTTTCAGCCCAAAAATTGAACTATTAAATGATTATTGGTTTATAATTAAAGTTTTAATGAAAAATAAAATAAAAGTCACTAAATCATATAAGGTATCAAAATAAGTATCTCAGAAAGTGCGAAAATGACATAATCATGATGAAGCAATTTGCAAATAATAGCGATAGAAAAAATTTTGTAATAATTTCTCTCGATTGCAACCAATTTTTCAGACAGAGGCTCTATTAAAATAATAACGCTGACAATGTTAAAAAGAATTCCTAAATAAGCCTGAGATTAAATTTTAATAAAAATGTCAAAAAACTAGAATCTTTTATAATTATTACAAAAAAATTTGTCATTTGCGAATAGGTCTTATATTTGAACAATAGTAGGATGAAAGTGATCAAAAAGAATAGACAATAACAAACAGCCATGATAAAATCATCATCTTGCATATATGCCCCTTGTTTGTGAAATGAATCCTCTACCATTGCTATTATGGTGAGAAAGAAAAATAAGAAAATAATTTTTATCCGCCCAAGCGAATATTTCTTGTTGAAGTCGTAAAATTTCTTTTTGAAGTTTGGGTTTTTCAAACACAAAGTTAAAGGATTGAAATTCATGTTTCTTTTATTGATATCAATTGGATTTAACACTACATAATATATTTTATAAACGATGTTATATTTTTAATTATTATCAAAATACTTTCTTGTGTGGATTGGTCAATTTTGCTTTTATCCATTGTTTTTTTGAATGCATTTATTTGCGCTTCACTATTTTAAAATAAAATAAATTTTTATAAATATAAAAGATTTCTTTGGTACATGATCATTGGTTTGATGTGATTTTTATATTTGCGTTCCAAAATGGCCGCAACTTTTAAAATCAAGTTGCCCTTGATAAAAAAGTGCAAAGCCTCTTTATATAAAGAGATTTTCAAGTTGAAGGATTTATAGATAAATTTGGTGAGAAAAATAATGAGAGAGGCCAAAATACCATGACATAAAAAAAGAGCGATGCTTTCTGGTTTATAAAACGTCCTAGTTAAAGTTGTAATATAATAGCTTTCAGAGAAATCATCGGAAGTCATGAAGAACGAAAATCCAAAAATTACCGCAACAAATGACATAGAAATTATAAATAGGTTTAATGTGCTTGCTTTGTCTAATTTTGAAAACAGAGCAAATTTCTATAAAATTTTACATAGTTAACAAATAATTTAAGAATTCATAGAAATACTTGAAGGTAAGTCACAAAAACGATGCATATAAATAATTGGCTTTGTACATCCGGAAATGACCTTGCATTTCCCTCATCTAAATCATTAGAATAAACAATAGCGTCAAGAAGAAAGCCGATTGCCACAACAATACTTGGTATTAAGCTTTTGAAGATGAATTTCATAACAGAATAATTTATCTTAAGTGCGTTGCTTTTGTAAATCAAAGGGAAAGTTTCCAACATTTCGATATACTGTGGGGCTGGTGAAAAAATAAAATAAGCTGTTGAGATAATCATTAGACCAATGCCAATAAAATGAAACATTTTATCTGAAAACAAGACGTTTAGACTCAAACTCGAGAAAAATTCATAGAAGAACCGCGAAAACAAAAGTATTTCATGAATAAAAATGTAAAGAATCAAAATTTTCTCGATTTTTCTGAACGCAAAAGGTCCTTTCACCACAATGAAATGCGCTAAATATTCAAAGTCTCTCAGAATAAAATCACTTTCACCTTGAACATTATTATTGCCAATTTCTATGCTTATATCTGCTTCGTGGAACATCTTCATATCCTCATAACAAGACCCAATGGCTAATGTTTTAGTGAAACCATTCAAAGAAGTTTGTTTGAAAAACTTGATGATTTGATGTTTGAGTTTAGCAGAGATTTGATAAAAAATGATGTTTTGAGTCCAAATTAGGATGAATTTGAGGTTTTCTTTCAAAAAAGCATTTTTAAGAATAATTTCCATAGTGGTTCCATCCAAAACCAAGGTAAAGGCTTTCGGTAATTTATTAACTGAAGAACTCCTTAATTTGAAGTTTCCACTTTCAGAAGGCAAAAGAGGATTGGAAGAATCTCTTTTTGAGGATTCATGATCCTTGCGAAGATTATTCAAAAAATGTTTCATGAGAACAATTGCAGATTTGTTGTTTTGACTAATAAATTTTTTCAAGATTGTGTTTCTATCGATTATCTTCGAATAAAAAGCTGTTGCCATTGTGGAAGATTCTGAATCCTTTGAAAGAAGAAAATATTTGGTTTGTGCATCTTTCAAAGCTGCGATGTTTTCATAAACATTATTCTTTAAAGTTTCCTTGAAATTCATAACCAAAATCATTTCCAAATTTTGTTCTAATGAACTATATAAATCGTTCAATTGATCATTGTCATTATCGAGATTTAAATTCATTTTAGCATTGATAAAATCATTGAATTCTTCCTTTTTTATTTTTTTTGTCGCGTAAATTAAACTCTGCATCCCGTTTTCCTTCAAAGAATTTAACTGATCTTTCAAACTTTCGTTTTCGATATTGCTCAAATTCAAACATGGAAGGAATGAATCTACATCATAACCACATACAAATAATGAAAATTCATCGTTTTCTTCAATATTCTGGTTTTCACTGATAATTATAGAGAAACGATTGCGTGGTAATGTGATTTCATTCATTGAAAGGATGAAGAAATAAAAGAAGTTGTCACAAAGATTCAGCTTATAACAATTCATTGGAGCATCTGACAATTTCACGTTGCCGCAAAATTGAAGATTTAATTCATTACAAAAGCTTAAAATTTCATGATTGATCTTGGGAAATGTGTCATGGATATAGGTGCCGGTCTTCGGATTGTATTCAGTCTTGGTGCAATGACATAAAAGAAGGGTCTTCATCACATATTCCATATCATATTTATTTAGGTTCCTTTGTTCTTCCTTTTCAGCATTCAGATTTCTCATCTCCAAATTAATATGCATATGATGTTTCCTGATATCGGTTTGGGAAGTGATTAATCTACCATCGGTTCTATATGTGGTGTTATAAAAATGAGGTTCATCTGGGATATCTAAATATGAAAATGAATGATTATTGCTTTTGCTGTTGATGCTGATGCTGAGGAGACGAGGCGAAAAGGCATGTTCTTTGAAAAAATGTTTAAAGATGATTCTTTGGGAAATATCTAATCCAATAATATCTCCTTGGAGCAATATGCTATCTAATTGGAATTCACCTGTCAGGAGGGAACTTTTAGTCAAAAAAATCTTATCGACATAACGCATGGAACCCAATGTTTTCGGTTTTTTTATAATTACAGAGTTTTGAAATTTTCTTTCCAAGAGGAATTTCTTTATGAAAAGAGACAAATCGACGATCATGTTAAGATAGAACAAGATTGCTGGGGAATAATACATGATGTAGTTAGAAATTGAAGTATTAAAGTTTATGTTCTCAGGAATAATCGTGTTCGCGAAATTATTATAGGTATTGCTCATAGAAAACTGTTGAAAAATTGAATGAATCTAAATATATTAAAATAAATGCAAAAAATAAAAGTATTGTTACGATTGCAAAAATTATTATTTGGAAAAAGAGAGCTAGATTTATAAAATTTAAGATTTTTTCTAAATCATCTATTTCTATTTGGAATGTCTTTTTCGGGGAGTTTTTTGAAATGAAACAATCTTGATTAGCGAAAATCACAAATCCAATCACCCAATCAGTATATTTGAGAACGCTTTCTTTCAAAATCACGTTCCGAATTCCGAATTTTTCTGATTTAGGGTCTTTTTTCAGTTTAATATAACCTTGCAATTTTTCAGGATCTTTCTCCTTGATATTTTCTATCGTTATTTTCCCTGAAAGGATCTTTTTATAATTTTCAAGGTCTTTCTTTAAATAAGAGTCGTTGAAAACTTAAGAAATTTGAAATTTTTAAGAATTTCGAATAGTTGTAATATACAGGATGTTGCTTTTAAAGGGAATTTTGGAGTATAGGTGTTGATTCCATTAAGCAAAAAAGAGTCTATATGGAAATTATTATCCTTTGAGTCTATGATGAGAATATCTGCAGGGCATGCTTGCTCTCTTTTAAGTAAAATGATGTCCCCTTTCTTAAAAAAAAAAAAAAAAAAAAAATATGCAACTTTACATTTATAAATTTTACTTTCAATTTTTTCCATTTGGACATTTGATATTTAATTTGATCCGATGAGAATTTAATGATCTAAAATACTCATTAGAAAAGTAGTTTTTTTAATTTTACTTGGACTTTGCTGTTGCCTTTTTTCCTCGAGTTTGAATTATTATCATTATGGAGTTTAAAGTTCAGAATAACATATATTATGAAATAAAAAATCAACATGGCAGAGTCTAACGTATAATCATTGTAGTCAAACCGATCAGATCTAAATCTAAATTACAATCAAGGAATAAAATTTAAAAACTCAGCATAAGCCCCCGAATTAAGTAGGATCAAGATAATTATGTGATAAGAAACCCCAAATTTCATGAGAAATTGTCCTAAAATCTGAAGCAAAATCCATAAATTCTGGATAAAGTAAACCAGTTGATTGAAAATTAATATTAATTCATACCCTTCGTTTTTTTCTTGCTTTGAATTTGGCTTTTTGAGAATCTTTTTCTTCTGATGAAGTCATAACTCCTTTTATGAATTCGATCTGATCTTAACATTAATATGTGAAGAAATGGATAGTACTTTGGCTTTGTTCATATTTCGGTCAGAATTAAAGTCGTAATTTTGAGCAACTCGTTTGTAGATAAAATTATAAAATCGAGATTGTAAGGTTAACATAGGGAATTGATGTTCGAATATTAGCAGAGAAAAACAAAGGTTTGTTATATAATAAATTGCTTTGATTATATAATTTATCTATTAAACATTAAAAAAAAAAATAATTGTTTGTTCACTAGCCAATTTTGTCAGAGTTTGAGATATAATAAAAACGAAATTTTATTATAAATTATTTTTTTATAAGTCCTAGGAAGAGAAAAAAAGTCTCTTAGGAGGATGTTACATCCTCAAGAAAAATTTAAGGGGATCAAAATTATTTGTTAAATAAACCATGATTTTCATTTTATTTTAAAAGCATCAATGTTTTAAATTTATAAAGCCATAAATTAAATATTTTTCATAGTACCTTTATAAATTTCTCAAGATGATAATGATTTTATATCGAATCAACCCATCATCTCTTCAGATTCCGATTTCCTTGGATAAACAAAAAAACTCAACATTTTCTCCTCAAATATCGGAAGCTCAATCTCTTTATTTTCTTCTGTAAAGAATTCATTGCTAAATCTCAATGAAACAATATTTTCAGTCTTTTCACTAATTAAAACTCTTCCAGGCAAGCCATTAGATTCCATCTTATTTGCAATATATACATCTTTCCCATAAATGTCATATCTCACTATATCTGTCCCAACAATACCTCCGAAAATATCTCCCTATATTTCATTTAAGTTATTTGTACTTAAAATTAAAAAATACAGTATGTATGCCGATTCTCATGTTTAACTCTGAATATTTAGGATCCTTTGCATTAATTTCTTTTATTGTTTCAATCATGGCAAATCCCATCTTTAAAACATTTCTTGCTTCTTCCATATGGTCTCTATTTTGGGAATTTACCAACCCGATTACAACGTAGCAATCACCTATTGTGTAAAGTTTGAAAACATTGAACTCTAAGGCTAATTTGTCAAAAGCTGTAAAAAGCTCACGAAGCATATTGACCACTTCGATGGCAGTTACGCTTCCGGAATATTTCGTGAAATTCACGATATCTGCAAAAAGGATTGTTACATTTTGAAAGAAATCATTCGCATCAGCAACAATTTTAGATCGATCCACGAATTTTTCAAGAATCTAAAAAAAATTGGAAATATATAAAAATAACTAAAATATAAAATGTAAAATGTATTTTCGAAGATACAAAAAATTGTTGATTATATAAAAAGAACTAAATAATAAATAGTATTTTAAAAAATGTGTTTTATTATATAAAAATGAATTTTAGAAGATATGAAAGAAATCTGAAAATATAGAAAATCTTTTTACGTGATTCGGCAATAAGTTAACAATCAAATTATTCAATTGTCTTTTTTTGATAAAATTGGTACGGCATTTATTGAAATTATCAATGATCGTCTTGAATTTCAAATGAACTGTCGATAAATTAAATAAAATCACCACCACTGTGCTCTGCAGCATCAGATAAGAAGGATTATAAATTAATCTCAAGTATACTATATGCAATGCTAAAAACAATAAACTAATCAAAATGGCCTCAACAAATCCTATCATTGGGAATTTGGTTATCGAAATATAACAAGCAATCAATTCTAATTCCATAACAATTTCCACATAAGGATTTAAAGCTGTAAACACCATGATCTGTATAGCAATTGAAGCATACAATGTATAAATAATGATATTGTGATATTCAATTAGACTTGGGGATTTCCAAAATCTGGAAGCCAATAATGCTGTGAAAACAACAATGATTCTAACAATCAAAAAACCTGTAAAGCCAGTCAAGTATTTGTTAATAATGATCCAGAAGAAACTTAAGATTAGATTAAATAGACTGTACAAAACTAGGTTTGTTTGCGATGAAAGTGCATAATCTATGGCGATGTCCTGGTGAAATTCTTTAATAGTCTCTTCATTTTGGTTCTTTTTGAAAGAAAGCCAGAATCTGTCAACTTTTAACATAAATGTGTCAATAGAATCATTAGTTTGGGCCATATTTTCTAAATCATCATTAAGAGTTCGATATTTAGTCATAATTGAGGATTTTTTTAAACCGTTTTTAGGTAAAGAAATGTAGTTCGAATCGACTGTTTTAAGAGCTGGAATTTCATCTAAAATCTCATAATATTCGTCTATTTTCTTAGTTCCAAAATTCACTGTTTTATGGAAAAACAATTGGTCTAAATTAGTGGAGGATCCCATAAATTCTTCCGAATCCTGTTGATGAGAAGGAATTGATTTTTTCTCTAAGTTTTCTTTTTCTTTCAATAGATGTAATGGCTTCGTTTCAGAGATATCTTCGAGTGGGAGTGGAGTGTTTTCTAGAGGCTGTCTAGAAAAGCCTCTTAATGGGATAGGAGGTGGATCCAAAGGCTTAATCAATAAAGAGAAAGTCGGTGGTGGTTCAATGTTTTTAATTTCCTGTTTTTCAGGGACGTCTTTCAAGAAAAGGTTTTCAATGTTAGAGTATGATTTCTTTTGTTTCCTTTTCAAATTATGTGTTGCTAATTCAGGATTTTCCTTAATTTCTTCTAGTCCAGTATTTAAAAAATGAGAGTTCTCCTGATGACTTTGTATTATAATATTTGTAATCTTCTTGATTTGAGTTCGTTGCTTAAATTGGCTTCGAAATTCAAGTTTATGAAAGGCATGGTCCTCATGTTCTTTTGTAGCAGCTTTTTCCTCAGGTTTGATCAATGAAGGCTTTAGTCTAGATCTTAATTTGGGTATATTGAAGTTTGAAAAACGGTTTGTTGCCGTTTTGGATTGCTCCTCGAATCTCGCGAGATCCTTTAGAGGAATGAAGAGATCTTCGGTTACATCAAATGTTGGTTGGTCGCGAGGACTTGAGCCTTGACTTGATGTTTTTTTTTTTGGCTTTTCTATGTGTTCTTCTATGTCATCTTTTCTAGGGAATGTCGGGGATTTTTGAGGGGAGATACTAAAACTGAAAGTCTTTTTCTCGTTTTTTTTTTCAACAAATCGATTGATTTGATTTAAAACGTTAATGTCTTGTTTTTTCAGGCTCTGGTTCTCCCTGAACTTGGTGATTTGGAAAGTCATCAATTCCCCTTTTCCTTTTGCCTATGCAAAATAACTAAATTTAACTTAAAATCTTTGTTATTTTACTTGGACTTTCCGCATTTTTGAATTAAATTCATGGGAATTTTTCCGAATTACATCATAAACGCTCTCACTTATTGTAACAATGTTAGCTTCAGCCGTTGCAGTCACTCTGCTAGTAGTATTTATGGTGTCTCCGATCAAAGAAAACTGAGGCTTATGAAAACCTATAACTCCAGCGATCACAGGCCCATTATGAATACCTATCTTTAAACTAATGGGCGTTCCTTTCTCCCCCCAAGTGTAATGTCTTGAATATTTCAACATATCCAATGCCAAATTTATCACCCGATTGGCGCAATTCCTCGAATAACTCCGATCTAATTTACAATCAATTTCACATTCTTTAAGACCTGCACATGCCATATAGGTTTTCCCGACTGTCTCAATTTTTTGAACGTTGTTTTTTAGACATAGTTGATCGAAAATGCGGTAAAGCGAATCGAGAAGCTTGATTAAATTGGCTTGTTCTTGGGCCACGATTTTTTCGAATTCGCAAATGTCGCAGAATAACACTATTACATTGTTTTGGTCTTCTGATATTATAGAGTTGCCTTTTATAATTTTATTATCAAATATATAAGTTTGATAATAGATTAAAATACCTTGATACATCAGTTCTTTAATAAATTTAGGAACTAAAAGAGATAAAACATCATTGATCTTCTTTTTCTCTATTTTGAGGTTTTCCTCATGAAGGAAACTGGTAATTTTGGCGATTTCAACCTAAAAATATTGTTTTTGAGATATAATATATCATAAAAAAAAAAACTGAATATTTTTGGAAAAATTTGATCATTAGAAAATAGATCAAAAATATCCCAGCTGAAACCTTCCAAAAACTGTCATAATTAATATAGGAAATGTTGTCCTCATTTAATTCTAAATACTTGTGATAGTTCGTTACGGAGCTAAAAATTTAACTTTAATCCGAAAGAAAAGTTAGAAAAACGAAAACTTACAGAATAAAGAACACCAAAGCTAAAACAGCAGAAAAGAAATAGAAATATACTAGATTCCTGATTTCCATCCAAAAAAATAAGATGATATATACCAATTGGAAATATATCTTATTAATATCCTTTAGATCCGTTATTTTCTTAACATCCAAAGCGAAAAATACAATATAATAAATGCACATTGCCAATAAGAGCTTTATTGTAAATAAATTTAATTTTTTAATAAATTATATAGTTTTTACTGTTGCATCTGCTATTTTGGAGTAATTGTTCATTTCAAAAATACAAATGATCTCGAATATAAAAAGAAGAAAAAGAAAAAGTCCAAAGATGATATTCGCTTCTGAAATTGATGAGTCGATCAAATAGAGAGAATTGGTCACTATATCTGATATTCCGACCGTGAAAATTAAAAGGTTTATGCGTTTTCTGTCGAGAGTAAATTTTTTTTCGTAGTTGTCATATTTCTTTTGGAAGTTTTCATTTTCGAATTTCAAAGACATTCTGTTATATATAATTTCATTGGAATTGATGTCGTCTGGATTGACAACTAAAATTTATTAAAAATGTTAAATGTCATAATACGCAAATAAGTCTACTCTCAACGACAGTTTGATCCATATGTTTCAGTTTAAAAGTTGATTTCACTCTTCTTTTGAAAATTTTTCTAAGAAATAAAATGAAAATAGGGAAAATATATAACAGATTAAACACACTTTTCAAGCTCAGAATTTTCCTCACCAAATGTTTCACCAAGAATCTTTTTTAAATTGCGAGACTTTTGAGCACTTTTGGAGTAAAGTAGTTCTGTATTTATTGAAAAACCTTAATTACAAAAAATTGATATTAAGAACCTTCTCTAAATTTTTTATTCTTCAATAATCCGATTCCAATATTAAATTTTTGATCATAAATTCTTTCGAAAATAAAACTTACTCCACTAGCAGACAAAACAACAAACAAGATAAGAAAATAATTATCATAATCCCCAAAAACTGAATCTGCAGTGCTATAGAAACTAATCCCGATTGATGTTAAAATATCTACCTCATTATTTAGTAAAAGAAATATATAGAACAAAAAAGTAGTGCACATCGATCCAACAACAAGGTTCCAACGAAATTGTGTCGAGATGTTAAAAATCTAAAAAATTTTAATTATGCACTAATTCAAATTTTCTTACTCTGAGACAAAATACAAAATAAAAAGATATATTTATTGACATATTGATTTGAGACAGGGTTTTGAAATTGCCATCAAGGAGGGCGTATGAGAAATAGTTAAAAAAGAAAATAATGGATGCATCAATAATAGCAGGAACAAAGGTCTTCAAATATAATCGCTTAAATTCAGTCATTTTCAATCTCAAATCATTTTTGTACAATAAAGGAAACATCTTTGTTAGAAAAGGCGCTCTTTTGTTTTCGAAAAGGAAATAAACAAAAATTATTTGGAAACTCATCATAATAGTAAGGATATCAAAGTTTTGAGGAGTCAAACTTCCGATACCTGTGAAATCTGAAAACCATGAAAAAAAGAAGAAATTGATCAAGAGTGATAAAATCACATAAAACAAATAAAAAACTATTTCCTCATTCTTCAAAAATAAGTCATTTGCTCTGAAAAATATCAAATCAGAAATCTTTTTACAGTCATCTATCACAAAATCTCCCATAAACGAAACAATTTCGCTTTCTGGTGTTTTTATTTCAATGCTCACATCACAAGCTTGCATCATCGGAACATCATCATAACCATCCCCAATTCCCAAAACACAAGTATTTGTTGAATTTTCGAGCTGTTTGATCATTTTGGCCAGCCTTTTCTTATCTATAGCAGAAAAATTGAAACACACATTGCTACAAAACATCATCAAAAATAAAAAATGATGTCTCAGATATTTGTTTTTGTAAATGATTCGGAAACTTTCTCCATCGATTAAAATACAAATTAATC
>Ga0302186_10001197_pt1 | contig 22124 bp, 21 predicted proteins | sample II_Bog_E1_2_FD_198782 | JGI IMG/M metagenome (GOLD analysis project Ga0302186, IMG submission 198782) | Peat permafrost microbial communities from Stordalen Mire near Abisko, Sweden - II_Bog_E1_1 | ecosystem: Environmental > Terrestrial > Soil > Wetlands > Peat | place: Sweden: Abisko...
TTAGTCAAGACTTGAATAATAATAATTAATGGAATAAATTTTTTTTTAATTATTTTATAATAAAAAATAAAAAATCCATTGTTTTAATTAATTTTTTGGAAGACACTCTCACCAAAATGATAATTCCAAAGCACTTCATCAAGAGAGTGAAGCTGTTTCTAATATCCATTTGGCTTCGCTGTATACTGTTAGTTTTTTTCATCGTGCTCTATGTTGTGATTTACTCTGTTCATGACTCCAAAGTTCTTAACCAAATTCAATATAGAGAAGCAGACTCTGCTTACGCGTACCTCCTCACCAAATTATCTTTAGTCGACTACAGAAACTTCACTAATCTGCAAGCTTTCATGCAAACTGACTTCCATTCAATTTTTTTCCACAGTGACAATGTGACATTTCTTTTCATGGGCTCTCTTCGGTTCATTCAATATCAATTTTCTTTGCCTGACTTTTGCTATGACAACAAAAGTCTGCTCAGATATCAAACAGATTGCAACCCCTACTTTAATCAGGGCCTCTCAGAATTTGCAGCTGATACAATAAACCCTCCTCTAAACATTTCAAATTGCATTCAAAAGGCTTGTTCTGAGTTTATTTTGAATGGCCAAGCTAATGTCCAAACTGTTACTAAATGGAACTCCAATTTTCCAGCCTCTGCCTTTACAGTGGACATAAACACAGAGGATGGTGATAACTTTTTATTGGACTTAGATAAAGTCTTCCAGAACCAATGGATTAATGAAAACAACACCAGGGTTCTGATCGTTGATTTTAACATAATTGAGGAGTTCTATGACACCGTTTTTAAATATGAGCTGATTTTCGAGAAACCAGGAGGTGAAATGAATGACATAGTGCTTTTGACACCGAAGAAATATGTGGTGAATCATTATTTCCACGAAGATGTGGTGATGGAATTATTTATTCCCATCTATTTTGTTGTCACAATGTTATATTTCTTAAAAATTATTTTTCTCTATAATTATACGCAAAATTTGGCTCTGTTTCTTGATCTTTGTATGGTGATAGTGGACCTTAACTTTCTGATCTCTTACATCACCGAATATTCTGAATACATCAAATTATTTGGACTTGATCTCAACTCTATTTTTATCAACAAAAGCCAAATTCAAAACAAATTTTATAACATGTCAACTCTTAAAATTTGGGCTTCTTATAGGTTATTTATGGTGTTTTTGGAAAGTATTGTGCTTTTTTTAAGATTGCTTCAACTTTTCGGGACCATCACTAACTTCGCCTTCTATAATAAATTCGTGAACTCTATATTTCGTAGTTTCATGGCACTTTTCAAATGCGTGTTTTGTCTGATCTTCATTTTGATAGGCTGGTCACTCGGTATCTACCAAATCATGAGAGAAATAGATATAAATTTTCAAACTGTCGCTCATTCCTTGTTAAGTTTCTTTGTTTTAGATGATATCAACTTAAGTAATAGAGAATTTTTTCAAAAGTTCTCAAATTCAGATAATCCGTTATTCTATTTATCATGTTGGCTCACTTTTTTCGTTATGAAATTGACCATCTTCGGATATTTCCTGTCCATAATATCCTTTGCAATTAAGAAAGCTAACAGTTTTGAATATGAGAGCTGTGATGCTCGGGACAATAATATCAAGGATTGTGTGAATCAAATAACTAAAAAAATTGAAAAATTCTCAAAAAGCTATTTGAACCATTTGGAAGGTGAAATGTTGACCACAAACAAGAAAATCATAATTTGGTTAGATAATAACCTGCTCACTGAAAATCAATATTTAGAGTTGAACAATTTAGCTAATAAAGAAAACATAAATTTGATTCCCTTTTTCGAACCACAGCAAATTCTCGATTTCTTGCAATTTTTATTTCGCTTGAAACCGAATCTCATGTACAAAAGTGGCAATCTGTTCAGAATTTTGATAGAAAATAATGAGAAAAGTAACGATGTCTTAAAAAATTATGACCTAAATTTCACGAAATTAATCCTGAACTGGCTCAGAGGGGTGGGTTGTAGGGTGCCTGTGTGTTTTTTCATGAAAATAAAAGTAAAGGAAAACGATTTGATGATCATTAAGAAAATTTATCCAAATATTGTTTTGTCTGAAACTTTTGAGGATGTTGGGAATTTTTGTTGCATGAAACCGTTGAACAATTTCTTAAGGAAAGTTTATGAAAAGGATGAGTCAAGTTTCGTTTCAGAAAGCGAGGAATCTCGTTTGATGGGCAAATTTGAAGAATAAATGAAAAAAAATAATTAAATCAAAAAAATATTATTATTTTTTTTAATTCTTGTTTTAAAATTTAAATAATTCATTTTTCGAAGGAACTAACTTTTTTTTTATAGTTAAAATCCGGAATTTTCATCAATGCTCAGGGAAAAAAAAATTCTGATCTTTATTCTCTTTATATGTTCCCTTTCCTCCTACCAGCCTCTCGACCCACTTTTTTCATATTTCACTGCCATCTCGGAAAATTTTGCCACAAATCTAAATTTAGATCAATTTTTCACAAAACTCCTTCTACCTTCCTACTCAGACCTGAAGAAAAAAGCCCCAGCTTTTCATACAACTCTGACCCCCAATTTTAAACAATTTAGACAGGAAAATAATAGAATTTTGTACACAAACCCCGCGTGCAACTATGGAACACAGATAAATGTCACAAAAATTAATTTTTTTTGTAATAATACAGCTGTGACATGGCAATTTTACAATGGTATAGTATCTATTTTTCTCTATTTTTTACAAGCTAAAAATACTTAAGCAACCATGAACAACTTCACAAATTCCTCAAATATCACAAATAATGCCTCAAATACCGCCAATAGCACCACCAATAGTACCATAAATAATTCCACAAATTCCAATTCCATGAATACCACAAACTCCACCCTTCCTTGCTTCATCAACTATTCCAATGAAACAGAATGTTATTGTCCTAAGGATTATTCAGGTCCGAGATGCATGATTCCTAACTTGATTACATGCTCAATGAGCTACATGCAGCCTGACCAATGCCCACAATTTAATGATGACTTTTATGTATCGGATTATGACGGGGATCCCCCCTGTATATTTGTAAACAAGGATGATGTTGTGATAATAAAGTTGAATTTTTTTAAAAAAACTCTCAAACCATCTCAAAAATTTTAGCGTGTACGTAAAATGCCAAAATACAGATCCCTCAACTTTATTTGAGAAAGAATACGTGCCGTATAATTATTTGCCTTTGAATAGATCAGAAATGCCTACATTTAACTATTACATTGACAATGAAAATGTAAATTTTTATTAATTTTCATTTGACAGTTAAAAAAGTTAGTCTCGACCAATTTCTTCCAAGTAAATCCTGTTGTCACTTTCGTGGATTGGACCTCTCTGGTCAATTCTAAAGTTATCCAGGATAAACCTTTGTTTTTATTCGAGCTAAATGGTAAAAAAACTAAAATAAAATCCTACTAAAAATGCAGTACATTCAAGGGGACATCTCGCATAACATTTTTTTGAATTTCTCTGAAGTCCCAGATAATTATGACTTTTCTGGAAGGTTTCACGCAGAGTTTAGTATTTATTTATATTTTTACCTTGATTAATTTTTTTTTCAGGTGTTGGCTTGACGCGTGGTGTTGACTTCTCACAGGAACGAATAAAAATTTTCGAAATTACATTCGATGAGAATGGATATCAAGAACCTTCTGCCTCACAACATCTCAATATTACAATAATCGTAATCGTGGTTATAGCATTGTAAAAAATTAACAAAATTTTTTAAAAAAAAATCATTTCTTTTGCAAAAGTGTCTTTGTTGCAGTTATGATTGGGTTTGGCATATATTATTTTGTGAGGCGGAATCGCGATAAAAAAATAAACGAAGAGAGCAGAAATTTAATTTATGAAGGCCATATTCATTAATAACTTTTTAAATATTTTAAATAAATTAAAAGTCTCGAAAAAGAAAAAAAAAAGGCAAAATTCCATATCTAATTTTAATCCAATCATTTAAAATTGTACTAATGCAATTTATTTTTCCAAAACTATAGATAGTATAAAAAGATAATTCCAAATTCAAATAAAACAAATTCAAATTTCCATCAAATGACCCTCCCAAAGACCTTCCCCTCCCCCAAGACCTCTCAGATCTTACATCATTTTACTCTGCAGTTCTTTGATGAGGAATACGAACAGCGCTACCAAGTGTATTCAACCCAATTCACCATGCAAAATTTCACATATTTCTTCATCTACTCAATGTTGGCCATTTTCATAGCTATAATAAAAAACATTTGGGCCTCCAAATCCATTGTCAATATTTTATATTATTTCAGCATTGCACTCTATTACTGGATTTTCAGACTCATTGGAGCTAAGAACAAATTCATATTAGACCTGGGGTTTATTACATTGATAGTGTCATTATATTTGGTGCATCTGTTCTGGTTTTTCCCTTATATTTTTGAAAGCTTCCCAGGAGTCAACTCTTATTATTTGGGGTCAGCGATTGAGTCTCTCAGGATTTTCCTCTTCACATCCAAAGCTAATTGGAGATTGGTGGTCGTTGGCAACATGGTGATGAATTTCTTCAATGCTTATGAATGTCTATTGATTCCGAAAACTATGAAGGAGAATATTTTTTCATTTCTTTTCCCATTCCTTATGATCAACACCTTCCCAGTGTTCAGCTACTTCTACGAACGCAACCAACGGCAGATTTTTTATGAAAATTTACTTTATCAGAAAACTCTTGAAAGCTATGAATACCTGATCAAGTACGCCTTTCCCAACCAAATTGTTATAATAAATGAGGATAAAACTGATCTTTTGTTTTGCAACGAGGCCACAAAGAAATTCTTCGATACAAAGGATCATACAGAGATTTTTAATGAGATCAAAGGCATTCAATTGCAAAGAAATAATTCCATAACTCCAAATTCTGAGACGATGGTGAATGAAATGGGACAGACTGTCATGCTGTCAAAGGACCTTTTTTCTTCTATTAAGAATTACGATGAAAACAACTCTAATGATCTGAAATTCATGGGGTATGAAGGTTATTTGTACCGTTCCAATACAGATAAGAAAGAAAATAAGGACATTTATTCCGAAATCTCCTTTGATATTAAATTAGGAAAAATAAATTGGAAAAACAATAGCGCCTTCCTATTGATTATGACTGACATTTCCCCTGTGAAACTTGTCCAAAAATTAAAAGAAATCGATTCCTATAAGGATTTATTGTTAGCAACTGTCTCTCATGATTTGAGGACCCCTCTAAATTGCATGATGGGCATGCTGGATCTAATATACGAGCGTGTCTTCGATAAAAAAACCAGAAAATACATCAAAATGGCTTTGAGATCAGCGAATTTACTCCTGTTCATGATCAATGACATTCTGGATTATTCCCAAATCACAAATAATAAGTTCAGTCTAAATAACTGCACACATGAAGTTTCCGAGATCATCAATGAGGTCATTGACCTCATCAAATTTCAATGCAAAAAGAAAAAAATTTCTATGATTTTGGATTGTTCAAGCGAAATTTTGAAATCAAAAATCTTGGTTGATCAGCTTAGACTCAAGCAAATTCTTTTAAATTTGCTAGGCAATGCGCTCAAGTTCACTAATTATGGTTATGTGAAACTTAAGGTCGGCCAGATAATGCATCCAAGCCTCAAGAAGTATCTGAACTTTGTGATTGAAGACACTGGGGTTGGCATTAAAAAAAACAACATTCCAAAATTATTCCATCTTTTCGGCAAAATGCCCCAAGAACGTCCCGAAATGAACTCAACCGGTGTGGGTCTTGGTCTGGTGATCAGCAAGAGATTGTCCGAGTTGTTGTGTTCTGATGAATTGGGAGGAATCAATGTTAAGAGTGAATACGGTAAGGGTAGTGCCTTTTCATTTAATATCCCATTGGATCCGACTGAAGGAGATGATATAGGGGGTGATGAAGATAAATTCGATGAGAAAAAGCTATATTTAAAAACTTATAGAAGTCTTAATTTAAAGGAAATCGATGAGAAATCAAATTACAGCAAATCATATCCAAGCTCCTGCGGATCTTTGTTCTCTTATAAAGAGAAAAAGGAAATGAAGAACATTTTGGTAGTGGATGACGATCAAACGAACATTTTTGTGATGAAGCAATATTTCGAAAAATTCGGGTTCAATTATGAAACTGCCTTTAATGGTAAGGAAGCCATTGAATTGATCATCATTAATAAATATTTTGATTTGATCGTTATGGATTGCAATATGCCGATAATGAACGGGTTTGAAGCGAGCAAATTGATAAAAAAAATGATTGAACAGAAGGAAATCCCAAAGATTCCAATACTTGCATTAACTGCCAATGTCTCGATCAAAGATATCGAAGATTGCAAGAAGTCTGGGATGGATTATTACCTGTCGAAGCCTGTTTCAAAAAAAAATTTGAAAGAAATGCTCGAGAAAATTTTCAATCATAAAGTTTTCGAAAAAATTGACCTCTGAAATGAAGAGAGTTAGCTGCATATTATTAATTTTTTTCATAATTTAATTTGTGGAACTAAGAAAATGTTTCGTGTAACTATTTTAAATTCGTTTACCTTATATTTATGAGAGTAATTTATATATATTGATTTGCACAATGTGCAAAACAAAGAAAGAAAAAATATTTTTTTGTTTTAAAAAAAAAAAAAAAAAAAATTTATGGTTTAATTCAATATTTAAACGAAATTTATTCTGTTATTAAAAATCTCCATTTATCATTTTATATTAAAGACCCTGTCTCTTTCAATCCCCTCACAGCAACTATTGTCACCACATTTCGGGCACGGTCCTGGCAAATCCATATGATAGACAATATTAGAGCTCAAACCTTGGGATTGATGGCAGATTTTGCAGTCTGAATTTTTACATATTGACATAATACCATCCACTAGCCTATGAGGGGTCATCAAGAATTCCTTTCCCTTCAAGGGACTTTTATAGACGATTTCATTTTCCTTGTTTTTCTGTGAGAGGTCTCTACATATGGGGCAATTTATTTTTTCTGCGCTTTTTGCTAAATCGTGCTCATGATCCATTTTTAATGTTTTTATTTATTTTTTGATTAAAATGACTTTAATATTTTTTCTTTTGAAATTAAAACATTTTTTTTTGGTGATTTTTTATGTTTCCAACTGTTGATAATAAGGAGAGAAAAATGAAATCGGAATTGAATTCCAGAGAACTCCTCAAAACCAAAGGTCTATTACAAAATTTATAATATAAATATAAGGTGGGTTTAGACTAAATTTAATAAAAGAATTTAAAATGATGTTGCGGTTGCAAAAAACCATGAGGGACTTCAAAAAGCTGAAAAATCGATACAGGATCAATAATTATCAGGAAAATTCTCTGAGAAAAGACGCCATTGCGGGATTTTGGTAACTTTTGTCAAATTTTAAGATTTTTTTATGCTCAATTTGAGCTTCAAACCAAAGAAACTACAGAAAACAGTTTCAAGTCAATATGATTTTTTCGGGGAGCAGATGAAATTTAACAAAGAGCAGATTTCAGTTTTTCATATGAATCATCTCACGTAAATTTATGAATTTTGCCCTTGAAAATAGAAAAAAACTTTCTTAGATTGCAAGCTGATAACATCAGTGGGACTATGCTGCTTTATGACACGGATATCAAAAGGAGGAATCTAGTTATTTTACCAGTCACCGAGGAAATTAGAAGACTCAATCAGGAAATCAAAAGACAAACAAGGGAACTTCTGTTTCCGCATCATGAAAAAAACAATGAGGACTCCAAAAAAGGCTTTCATTTTATAAAGAAAAAAAAATTCAATTTACCTAAAATTAATATAAAAATAGACTTAATCTTCCTGACAAACATCAAAGAAATCCAACAAAAAGAAAAAGATGAGTTTCACAAAATAACAGAAATTTTCGATGAAGAGGAAGAGGAACGAAAAGACAAGCAAAAGCAAAAGGTTGAAAATTGTGAAAAAAGCCAAAACAAAAGTGAACTCAACAAGATCACAATCATTCCGAATAAAACCAACCTTTCCTTACAAGAAAGCCTTTCGAAAAAAAGTTGTAACCCTATAAACGAATTTGTATTTTATGATTGTGATATTTTTAAATAATTACATTTTTCAAAAGATTCCCAAATTCAAACATAAGAAAACTTCAAATATGACAAATTTCAACGCTTATTTGGTAAATTTAATTTAATTTATTGAAAAACTAATTTTTTTTTAATTAACAGAAAGAATACAAACCTCTAAAAAATGGTGATTTGAATGATCTTCCCAAATACATCAAAGATCAAATAGTTTTTTATTAAAATAAAATTTCTTAATTTGCAAACTTAAAAACTTCAAAATTTAATTATCCCAAATAGTTTTTTTTTATCGTTTCAGAAGGAATTTAATTAAAACGGTAACATTAGCATAAAGTCTCAAAGCTTTCATTTAAAATCCCAAAACCAAACCAAAATTTTTTTTTCATCCCCCCACATTCCAAAAATTAAAAATGAAATCATATTCCCTATTCATTTTCTTCACAATCTTAGTCCTCACCTCCTCTACCTCAACCAACCTGCGATCGTCCGACCTTTCCCTCTTAGAAAACGTAAAACATTTTATTTTTTCAACCCCCCACCTAATTTTTTCCTTAGTTAAGAAAAAGTGAGTTCGGTCACACTTTGTTAAAATCCATTCAGTTGCAACTCAAGGCACAAGGCAGAGGGAACCACGCTTTGGATTCCATATTGGATTTAGTGACCAAAATCAGGGCAGAAATTGTGGATGAACAAACTCAAAAGCAATCCTCATATGAGACAGAAAAGGCCGAATGTGCTGCTTTTACCTCTGCTATTGATGCTGAAATTTCCGCTGATCAACAGACCTTCGATGATAACACCAAGACCATTGTGAACCTTCAGAACCAATTGGATGGTTATAACTCAGATTTGGCTGCAGCTCAGGAATTGGAACAATCCCAGGAGGATCAGATCGCCTCCATCGACTCCATTAGAGCCGATGAAAATGCCAAATATCAAAGCTCTGTCACTGAAATTACCCAAATGATCCAGGCATTGAGAGACGGCAAGCAAATCCTTCAAAGCCTTTTAGCTTCTAGTACTACTGCTGGCATCTTCTTTGAGAAAAACAATATTTTAACAAAACCAACCAAGGAAGATATCAAGGGAGTGATTTCAATGCTCCAGGCCCCAAAGAATAATGGTTACATGAAACTTGGCGTTTTGTTGTTTGAAATGATTGCGAAACAAGATGGAGACGTCGACCAAGATCTTTTGAATAAGGTGTTGGATCTGATCGATCAATTGATCGCGCAATTGATCGACAATAGACAGACCATGTCTACAACCGAAGATCAAAGAGAAACTACATATGAACAGGAAAGAAACAGCTTGGAATCATCTCTTGTAGTCTCGGGATCAAGTGTTGATAATATTAAGCAAACCATCAAGGGAATCAATGACCAATTACTTGATTTGAATGAAGACAATATCAATTTGGAAGATAAAATCACTAGTAATCAAGGTGACGAAAGCGATAAGGAACAGGAATGCTCTGATTATTATCATAGCTATATGCAAGAATCTCAAAACAGGTGCGATTTTTTTTTATGATGGATGGTAATTTGTATTTTTTTTTACAGGAGCAATGAATTGGAAATCTTGGACAAAATCACCTCGATTTTCGAAACCAGATTCGATAAGGTTGATGAGTACATCAGAGATCTCACTTTCTAAAATTAAAATTTAATATCTATATTGGAAAAAAAAACCGAAATTTCATAAGCCGACCCAACAAAAAAAATTTTTTGGTTTTTAAGAAAAAAAAAAATTCATATCTTAAATTTTTGGTTTTTTTTCTTAAATAAATTTTTTAACTAAACAAAATGAAATTAAATTTGTAGGCTTAGGAACGAGCTTTGAACTCAAATACAAATTAGAGCAAAGTCAAAGATAAGCCTTTTTAATTATTTTATCCTAAAGAAAGCGATGCTTTCATCTGAAAAAAAAAATAATTTTTTTTTTAAAACCTAGGATTTTAATTATAATTTTTGAGAACCCAAATCTATTTTAATTTATAAAAATATTCATTATTTCTTTAAAGCCACATTTATACCTTCCGCATCTTTTATTCTCGGAATCGTCTCGCACTTCTTAATATTTTCCTTTTTTTTATCTGATCTTAGCCTCATACTATGTCCTTTTCTCAGTGGCATTTCCGACCTCGCATCATTCAAATCCTTAACGAAATCATCGAATTTCCTCTTCATTTTTATTTTATCCTTGGAGTTTTTAAACGAGTTGCATTTTTCCAAAGCCAGGTTCTTTTCCTCTAGGTACTTAATATGTGCGTCTCTGATCCTTTCCACTTCCTTATTCACCTTAAGCTCCTGTTCTCTATAATCAATCTTCATAATTCCTGCCTGACTCCCACACGTCGGACAGGCTACTTTATACACTCCATCGTTCTGATCGATGTTCTTCTGGACTATTAGAAATCTCCTCACGCATTGCTCACAAATACTATGTGCTTTGCAGGCCATCAAGACTGGTCTCACCAAAATTTCCAGGCATATCTGGCATAAAAGTTCCTTCAAAACCACAGTCTCCTCCTCTCCAGTAGTGTTATATTTTTTCCTCACATCACAAAGGTTCTGCTCAGTCAATTTTTTGGATTTATATGAAGAGCAGGAGGAATTGTCCATTTGATCCTCTTGATGTAATTCCTCATCATCTGCTACTCGTTTCATCTCGAAAAGGTACCTCCCTTTGATAAACGACCTCAATGTGAAGAGTCCCGTGATCAAATGATGACACATTAGAATTTTGTTTTTTTTTGACTCTTTGCATGAACAATGGAAACTCACTACCATATTTTTTCCCCCTTCTGCTTTGGTTTGGATGCGTAGACTGTAGGAGTTAGAAGATGTCTGAGAAAACATCCATCCACGGTAGGTGTCCTCATTTCTTTCGCTGCGAGAGACATTGTCATCAAAAATCACGGTATTCCCTAAATTATAATACTTGCGACCGTAGCTCAATATTTTAAAATTGTAGTTTATAATGGACAGTTCGAATTCTGACAATGGGAAGATAATTGCTTTTGGGGTCTCATCTATGTCTAAGTCAGATTTATTGATATGTCTGGGACTAAATTGAGAAAAGTCATTTGAGAAATTCGCGAACTCAGTTTCTGGGATAATGAGTTTGGCAGTTCGTAATAAATCTAGAAAAGAAAGGCTTCATATAATGAAAAAGGGATGGCTTACAATTTTCACTTTCTTTATTTGGTTCTGGATTCATTTTTTAGAGCATCCTTTCTTTCTTGGTTCTTGATTTAATCAAATATTATTTGGTTTCAAGCGAGGCAGGCTTAAATTCGAATTTCGTGTGCCAATTATTTAAATTTGAAGTTTTTTTTTTGCGTTTTAATTCAGGTTTTTGTAGTTTTAAAGTTCTGTTTTTTATTTCGCTTTTAAGGGCTTAAGCCTTTCGGATTAAGCAAATCATTGATTTCTGACAAATTTTCTTCCGCCTCATATAACTTCCCATTTTCAACGTTATTTTCTGTGCTTTCAATTTTTTTTGCCACCTCATTATATTTCAAATTCTTATTATCGACCTTTAATTGCTTGCCTTCCGACATTTCCATCATTATCTTGATATTCTTGTTAATTTCCTCATAATCATTTTTGGGCAGGTCTTTTTCTAAGATATTTTGTATCATCTCCTTGAATTTCATTTTGAAATTCTTATCAATGGTGCGTTTTTTTAGGAAATTCTTTGTTTCATGCAGGTCGAATACTAGTTTTTTTTCTTCTTTCTTGATCACATCCTCATTGAGTTTCCGCACTTGTTCTTCAATCTCGCTGAAAATTACCTCTTTCTTGCTAATGTCCCTGTTCTTTTTGTTGTTCAAGAGACTCTTCAAGATGCTAAGTCTTTTGGAAGCAGCTTCTTGATCTCTTTCTCCATTTTTGATAAGATTTTCAATCGTTGCAAGTTCCTTTGCTTCTTGGTTTTTGGTGAATTGGTAATTGATGGACAATTCATTGCCGGGAATGTTGAAAAATTGGCTATTCTCTTCTGTTTGTGGAATGGCATCACTCAATTCATTTTGTATTTGTTTATATTTGTTCTTGTGTTTTGGTTTTTGTAAATTTGTGGTGATTTTTGTTTTCTTATGCTTCAGATCCTTGCTGATTTCTTTGTTGATTACATTTGATAAATGATTGAGCGTATCCTTTACTTCTTTCTTTTTATTTTGGTTTGGAGAGGGTTCATCAACCACTTCTGATTTTTCTTGGGTTTCCAATTGTTCTTGTTGACTTTCTGCTTGTTCTTCAGGATCAATGTTGTTGAAACGGAAGGATTGATGGACGGGGGCAGTTTTGTCTGCAGGGGCGGGGTTCATCTCGTTGAGTTGATCAGCTAAGCTGTTCACGTATTCCTTATCATTGGGGTATTTTTTCAAGTAAGACTTTTAAAATTTTTGTGGTTTAAATAAAAAATTTTTAATAATGATAATTTGATTTAATTTAAAAATGACAACAGAAAAAGATAAATTACCATTCTTTGGATCATTTTTTCGTAATTTTTGATTTTTGAAAGTAATTTCATTTCCTCTACAGTGTGGTTTTCTTTTTTATTGAACATCTGTAAGAATTTCATCACTAAACAAAGGTGTGAAAATACGCAACCCGAGAAATTTATTAAATCTGTTACTTTTGCCGTACTTATCAATGATGAAACTATGGATGTTGGAATCGTTCTTAACCCGCAAAAAAAAAATTTCAAACTCAAATTAACTTTCATTTAAAAAAAAAAAATTCATTTCTCGTTAAAATTCATCTTAAAATTCGGAATAAAATCAACAAATTATACCATATTTTCATTCTTCTGCTCGAACCTCGGACTGTCTTCCAGAAAGCTCGCCATCTTTTTCTTCGTTTTTTTGTTTTCTTCCTGCATATCGGCCAAACTCTTGCCTAGCACATTCAATGGGTTCACATTTTCCGTTCCTTGCATAATGACCTGGTTGTCAGGGTCATAAAAGGCACTGCTATTCACTCCCAAACTGATCAATTTTTTTTGAGTGTCCTTCAACATTTCTTCATATTGTTCAGTAAGTGGTAATTTCCTCATCGGTTTATGCACAGGAGACAAAGTGCCTAACACCCCATCGTCAAAGACATATCTGGGTTCCGCATCAATGATGATACTTTTGTTCAAATCAATAGTACCAGAATTATTCACTCCCAGAGAAATGAGCCTCTTTTTGGGGTTGGAGAGCATTTCTTCGTAACTATGGGTGATCGGAGAGTTATAGATACGAGGGAGGGGGGCTGCCAAGGATCCAAACATCCAATTGTCTTCGGGATGGATTGTTGGGATGCTGGTGGAGGGGATCATCTGATTCATTTGGGCAGCCTGGCTGAGCTTGAGAGGCTTTTGGCAAAGGACGCATAGTGACAGAAAGGAAAGGAATAGGATAAGCTTCATTTGGTTTATTTTATTTTGAAACAATGGGTTTTGAAATAAATAAAAAATAAGAAAAAAAAATTTAATTTCAAGGAGATAAAAAAAAAAGAAAAATCTTAAAAGAAAAAAATTTGGGTGGTTTATTAAATCAACACATAAAAATTGAAAAAAAATCAATTTTCAAAGGTTTTTTATTAATTTATCAAGTTTGGCTATTTCGTCTTCTTCATCTATAACATTCAGATTGTTTCTTTGATTGTTGAAGTTGTTTTTGTCACCTCCTTCCATATATCTCTCCATCATATCGATTTCTTTCAACCTTTCATCATTTCTTTTGTTCAAGTCATCTATATTTATCGTGCTATGCAACGTCTGTTCCTTGTAACTGTCTTCATATCGATGGTTTTTCTCCTGTTTCCCCTTGCTTTTCAAAATCCTTTCTATTTCATCCAAATGATCGTTTTGTTCCCCCTTTTTTACCCCATAAGATTTCATTGAATATAATGATTGATCCTTCAAAGTAGGAAATTCACTATCCAATTTGATTCCCACTCCTTCATTATAAGTGGGATATTTGCCAGTCTCAAGGACCCCATGTGCGGCCTGATTGAATGTATTGATTTTATTATTATTATTGTTATTGTTGGTTAATTCCATTTGATGGGTCTTTAAAATTGTATCAATTTCTTTGGTGATCTCGCTATTAATGCTATGTTCCATATTAAACTTTCCATCGTTTTCATATCTTTGGTTTTTCTGGCTATAAGGTCTCTTCTTTATCATGAAATGTTTGTCACTTTGATTCGGGGAGTCAGTATCTTGTCGATTCAAAATTTTCTCATATCTATTGCTCCCCTCATACATATTAGAAGAATTGGGTCTCATTGCCAAATGTCCAATTTTTGATAAAGTCAAGGGGTTGTTATTATCATGTTGTTTCGCATATTGATCCAAAATGTCCATCGGGATCATTTTGGTATCACTTATTAAAGTTTTGTCACCCATATTCGCTTCCTGAAACACATCTCTGCCTGAGGTCACCCCCCCTCGTTCATAAATTTTTAAAGGCTTGATAAAATTTTGTTTTGCATCCTTTAATTCATTGTTGGAAGGAAGTTTGGGGGTCATTGAATCAGTAAATCTGCGCTTTATGTCATTATAGTCTCCTCCAATGTTCGAAGTGTTGTAATTCATGTTCATATTCATATCGTGCAAATTGAAGGTAGGTGGGTTGTTTTCTAAAGGTTTAGTATTCAAAAATTGGTTGGAGGTCCTTCTTTTTGTATTTGGGTCATTTTTGGTCAAGGCCTGAAGGAGATTTCTCTTGTATTTCTCTTCCTCCATCACTTTTTCCTTTAAAACCTGACGGAGATTAAGTAATTCTTGTTCGGCCTGATTTTTTTGTTTGATGGCAGTTGAAGCTTCATTCTATAAATTAAATAAAAATTTAAAAATTCAAGTTTTTAATTCAAAAAACTTGTATTTCAAGCAACTTTTGTTGCATGTTCTTTTGTTGACTCCTTGCATCATTTTTGATATTTTGGATCTCCATTTCTCTTCTCATTTGCAAATCCATTACTTCGTTGTTTCGGTTGCCCCCTCGTTCATCATTATAATTCAGAATGTTCATATCCTGGTTTTGGTTTGGAGTGTGGATTGAATTCATGAAGTTTTCATTGTTGTTGTTGTTGTTACCAAAAAAATTCTCTAAGTTCTGGTTTGGGATTGCTGGACGATTTCTAACATTTCTTCGACTTTTTTTCCCTTCTTGTTCCAAGAATTCCTTTGACACATCCGTTCGAAGCATGAGGGGTTTCTTTACGACATTTTCTGCCAAATCTTTCGAAATGTCTTTGGAGACGTCTTCGGTATTATTATTGAAAATATTCCCTTTTTTTATAACTTTTTCTTCTTTCAAATCCAAATTATCTTGTCTCACCTCTAATTATTAGTTAAACGAATATTTTTTATGATGAAAAATAAAAAACTTTCAAATTTTGCTTTCTTTTTTTCTTCCTCCATTTTCAGTTCATATTCGATTTGTTCCCTTTCTTTTTGTAATCTCGCTTCCTCCACGGCCTCTTCCATTCTTATTTTCTCCTTTTCCATTTCTTTTTGTCTCTTCTTCAGTTCAATTTGCTCCATTAGAGCCTTTTGCATTTCTTGTGCCTTGGCCTCCTTCTTCACTAATTCGTTTTCTCCCATGTTTTCATACATCAAACGGTTCCTTCCTGTTCTAACTTTCATCGAAGGAATGCCATTGTTCCCATTTTTATTATCATTATTCAGAGAATTAAAATTTTTGTTATCATTTTGATGGTTTTGATAAGTTTGTGGATTTGCAGTCACATTGTTTCCTTCAAATTGTTGATTGTTATTTGGATTTTCATATGGTTGCTGGAAATTGTTGTTATTATATTGATTTTGATTATAAACTGGTTGTTGTTGTGGTGGATAATTATTATTATAGTCCTGTTGGATTTGATAGTTTTGGTTGCTGCTCACTGGAGGGACATATTGATAGTTTTGTTGACTACTGGTAGGAGGGATATATTGATTATTGCGGTCAAAACTATTGTTTTGGTTATTTTGGTTCATGAAATTCTTGTAATTCTGCATTATAACTTTTTCCTTCTGAAGGTTTTGGAAGTTATTCTGCATTAAAGCATTGTATTCGTTGGGTTGGAAGTAATTTTGTTCATTTTCATCAATATCTTGTTTTTTTATGCCTCTTAAATTTCCATTGTTATTGTAATTAATTGGATTAGGGTTCGGAACGGCCATTTTTTTATTAGGACCACCACCTCCAGGCCTATAATTCATATATAGTTTTTGAAAAATTTGAAAAATTCAAAAAACCTTCCGAATGGATTATAAGCTTTGTTTTCCATTGAAGCTTGTAATTGTTCTACTTTATTTTGTCCAGTTTGTCCGGTTGCATTTCCTTTTTTATTTTCTTTTTCTCTCATCTTTTTAAATTTGTTAACAATGAAACTATTAAAAACTAACTTGATTTTTTAAAAATTCTCCATATTCCTTTTTCATCAGATTATTCAAAACGTTGGGGTCGTCCTTTTGGACATTAGGACTCATACTCTGATAATTGTTTTGGTTATTGGGAAAATTGTTCTCGTTTCGATTGCTGGATTTTTGTATTGGTTCATTTATTTCCATGTTTTTTGACTGCTGGAAGTTTCCAAAGTTTGAGTTGTTTTTTCCGTTATTTTGAAAAGGTTCATTATTTGATTTCATCACAAAGTTTGCATTGGGCTCATTATGGAAAGGAACTCGTTCGTTTGAAGGTTGGCTAGCTGGTTGTTTTCCATTATCTAATTAAGCGTTTTTTAAATGGATTTTAACAATTTTACCATTTGAAAAATGGTTGAAAGCATTGAAATTTAAATTTTTTGGTTCGTTGAAAACTTTCGGTTTGATTTCCCCCGAAAACTGTGGGATGTTTTCTGAGGATCTGATGTTTTCATTGGAATTGATTTGTGGGTTGGAAAAAACTGGCTCATTATTTTGCTCCTGTTTCGTATAATCTTGGGAAGAGGTATAGGCTAACCAAAACATATAATTATTTTAATATATTTTCTATTATTTACTGGATTTGATCTTTTCCTCACGCAATCTTTTCTTTTGCTCCCACATCAAGTCCCTTTTGGTCTTGTTAGAGTTCTCTTCTGACATATTATTATAAGTTATATTTAAACTTTTTTTTGAAAAACTTAAATTTCCAAATTATGCATAAATTGATTTTTCATTTAAGAATTTAAAATTTGAAGAAGAACAATTAGGTCAAGGATATGTTAATAAATAATTTATTTAAAAAAAAAAAAAGCACTTCTTAAAAAAATATTATAAATTATATTTAAAAAAAATTTCGAAAAAATAATTTCCTAATTTCTGTTCATCATAAATTAAAAATTAATTTCTTAAAAGGTTCCTAAAAATTTTTTCATTTTATGAGTCAACCGAATGCCATCCAGGAAGTCACGAAGGCTTCTGCGGTGTTCTTTAAAAAAACCCTCAAATTCTATGCCTTCCCTGACCTCATCAAACACACACAGGACAGACATAAAAATCTCTATGAAATGTGTTTCCAATACCCTACAAGAGGTTTAAAAATGTCATTTTTATATAAAATCCAATTTTTTATAAGGCCTCGGATTCAAAGTTTGGAGAAAGACCTGGCCGAGAAATTGCTATTATATGGTTCATGATGTGAAAATGAAGGTAGAAATTTGTGTTCCTTTAAAATTTGGATAATGTTTGAAAAAAAAGAGTTATAGTCATGGGAAAATTTTCGGAACTTTGTTTTGGAAGGGCAGACAAATAAAGGAAAGAGCGGCTAGAATTCGAGGTGGGACAAAACGAGGCCTTTGGAGATATGATATTTATTATTCAACGGCAAAATTGGACAATGGGTTGGTTTATACTTCTGATGATATGATGAAATATAGACCCCTCATCATGAACAATTATAAATATGGAAAGTATTAAGTTTATAAAATTGCCTTCGATTTTTTAAACGCAATGAATTCAAAAGTTTTCAAAATTACACAAATGCAATCATTTTTTTTGATTAAAAAAAAATTTCATCAAAAATAAAAAATCTTTTTTTCTTTTTCATTTCCAAAAAAAATTCCTCATTTTTCTTTCAGGCATAAATTAAATTAAATTACAGCATATCCTCTTTTTGTTTTCCTTTTCATCCCCCTTTTTCAAAACGCTGCGAATGGCCTCATCAAACACCGGCTTCAATCCCTCCTGTGTCAACGCGCTACATTCTAAATATTTGCATCCTTTGTCAGCAATCGCTTTCTCTGCAGTTTTCTTCAAAACATGCACATTCTTGCTATTTTCCACTAAATTGTCATCCCTCAAGTCGATTTTGTTACCTGCGATGATCTTCGGTGCATTGGGATTTTTTTCATTCAGTTCTGGAAGCCATTTTTTTAATGCGTTTTCCAAAGATGAAGGCTCAATCACTGAACAAACTATCACAAAAACATGGGCCTGAGGGTAGCTCAATTGTCTTAATTCACCATAATCCTCTTGACCGGCAGTATCCCAAAGACTCAGGTTGATTTTTTTATTATCGACAGATACTTGGGCTGAATAATTTTCAAAAATCGTGGGCACGTATTCTGTTGGGAATTTGTCACTGGTGTAGGAAATCAACATGCATGTCTTCCCGACTGAACCGTCGCCGACTAAAACACAGTTGATGAGCTGTGTGGCGTTGGGTTGTTGGGCTTTTGAGTCGACCATTGGTGTTTGTTAGGAAATTTAATTTTTGTGATTTTTGGAATATTTTACAATTATTTTCTTTAAATTTTATTTTGGTCAACCAATTATTTTTTAAAAAATTGCAAAAATGTCCAAGTTCCATAGTCAGAAAAAATTTGAACTAGAATTCAAACAAGTAGTTGAAAATTAAATTTTCCGTTTTTTCAACTTCAATAAATTTAATTGTATAGAAAAAATTTTTTAAAAAGATGAAAACAATCTTCCTTATTTGAGCTCTTACAATCCGGCTACTTGTCTAAAGGCAAATTCTCTTGTGAAGCTTTTTGGAAAGATCCCAAATGTGAAACCAGATGTACAATATCAAATTTGGTAAATTCCCAAGTATGAGAAGATTACCTAAACAACTTCAGATGTCGAACCTCAAGAAGATTATAGGTCGATGTAGCCTTCCATGATAACAAACAAGCTATACTTTCAGCTTCAAAATCATTTCAAATTGTCATGATGCCTCTATTTTCTTCAAAGCGAATGGGTTGTGATTCTTATTTGAAAGTTTGGAATTTGCAGTTAACTCTTCCAAATGTGTGATGCACTTACTGATGACTCTAAAATAAGATAATGCAATCAATTTGACTCTCTTGGGTTATAATTAAATGGCAACCATGCTAGTGCAATACTTTTAAAGAAGTCTTCACATGCTACTGGAATTACGATGGATTGGATTGTGTCCGCATTTCAAAACAAATCACTTCCAGCTCAAATTTGCGAGCAATATGCCTAAATGACTAAAGTCGGAAGGATTGCAGATTGGATGAATGTAAATTGTTGTACCCTCAACCCAAATCCAGAACCCACTCCTACTACTCCGACCCCTCAACCAGAACCTACTTCTGAGCCCAATCCTACGTCAACTCCAAATTGCAAAGATTATAGAGACAATTGCAGTTTCTATCAAAATTCATGCAATACAACTTCTGATTTCATGACAGGTAAAAAAAAAGTAAGGATGGATTTAAAAGAATTTTATTAAAGTGTATTGTGCAAAAACTTGTATATGACAAACATAGCAAACTGAAGAAAATCTTGCAAAGAACTAAAGAGAAAAGTTCTAAGACTAATAAAACAGATTTAAAAACAATTAATTTTACTTATTTTTATTTAACATAAAAGATGAATTTATTTCAAATTTTATATAAAAACAACAATTTGATTTATGATTAATTTTTTCAGAAAAATGCAAAAAACATGTAAACATCGTTATAAAAAATAGTTTGTTTTAATTTTAAAAAATAAAATAATTTTCATAAAATGTCTTTGTTATTTCTTAACTTATTTAAAAAAACAGCAAAGTTAAGGTTTTTAATGCAATTTCGAATAAAAAAATAAATGCTCATTTTAATTAAACTAAACTTAAATTTCTACAGGGTCTATCCAATCCAATTTGGGTTCAAGTCCGCTGTAAAACGAATGCGACTTCATCATTTCATAATTTTCAAAATCCAATTTCTCTCCATTCACCATGTCATAGGTGTCACTTGCGAAATGTTGGCAATTATGCAACGCGTTAAATATTCTAAATTTCAACAAGAAATTTTCTCCTATTCTTAGAATTTTGTTCATTTTAATATTCATATTTGTCTTAGCAGCTCTGGTTCTAAGGCAAGGAGTCAAACCTCCATCACAAGACCCATCCTTGACATCAGTCCATTTATCAGAGTCCAGTCCACATCCATCTCCTTCACCAATGTAATTAACTCTCAGAAGTGAGTTCCAATATTGTATTAAGCCTTGACCTTTGGCGACTCTGTCGATAAGAATATGATGAGATTTATCATCTTGATCGTTTTTGATGCAGACCTCAAACAATTCATGGAATTCAGAAAAAGTTTCATTGCCGGGCAACGAAAAGTTGAAATAAAGTTTCAAAACCAACAGAGTGAGGGTATGAGTGTAAGGATTTTCTTTGGTGAGCTCTATTTCAGCAGGAGCGATGCTTATGGGAATTTGTCCACAATACTGTGAATATAGTTTCATCGAAAAAACTGTATACTCTGCTTCATCGTTGAAAATATGGAATTGTTCATTCAAATGCTTCATGGAAAAGTTCCAAGGTTCCTCGAAAGCATATTCATGGACCACAGGCGATTTTTGAAAGAAATCTTGATAAATCCCAGTGTTACCTGACATTCCTGTCGAGTTTAATAATCGGAAATAAACATTGTTAATGCCATAATCATCATTATTGGCTTTCAAGCCCAAAAACTCTAAATTTTTGTCATTTGTGATTATGGAGTTTGGACAGATAACCAAAACAACTTTATGCAATTTTGGAAATTCTTGTAGATATTCATTTGGAATGAGGGAAATTGGGAGTCCGGAAACGGAATGGTCAAAAAAATGATGTTTCATCATTTGGGAAGGGTGTATGGTAATAGTTTGGAAATCTGATAGGCAGATACCAGGAGAAATTTTGAAAAGGAGGAGATCAGAACAATCAGTATTGATGGCGAGATTTAATGAGGAGTCAATGCATATGCAAGGAATGCCTTCTGATCTAAGGAATGGAAGGAGGAGAAGAAAAATGATGAAATTTTTCATTTTTTTGTTTTGTTTTGGATTTGCTTTAAATTAATTCACTTCTTTGGAGGATTGCTTAAATAGAAACAAGCAACACGTCAGCGCAAACATGGAAGCGCATTATTCTCTGTGTACGAAAATGATAATTCATCTGCGTCAGAAAAGATTCTGCATTAAATCAGAAAAATAAGCAAATTTAATATGTAAATATTTTTTGAAAAAAAAAAAATTTTAAGATGACCCCAAAACCCCCAAAAAAAAATAATATTAAATTTTAGTTTTTTTAAATAAAAAAGTCTTTAACTTAAATTTTCAAAAACAAGAAAAATTTAATTTAAACGACACCATAATTTAAAAAAAAAAAATAATTAAAAATAACAGATTTTCTTTAATAAAATATTAAAAATCATCATTTTTTTCTATTTCACAAATAAATTATATCTCTTCCATCCTAAAAAATGAATCATGAAGAATGTCAGGATATCATAATCGAAATTTCTGATGTCACCAAGGAAAAACAACTGCAAATGAATCTCCTCCCGCTTCCCCAATTTCAAAAATTTCATTCTTTTATGGCACCCCCCCATAAAAAATTAAAAATTAGAGGCAATTCCCTTCCAGAAGACAACTCCACTCCTGAAAAGACAATTTCCCAAAGTGTCCAATTCAAAATGATTTGGATACTCAACCATTTATCGAAGATGCAATTGGACATGAATCGATGTTATTTGATTCTTGAGAAGATGAATTTAGAAGAAGAGCTTCAAATGGAAATGCTATTGAACAATATAT
>Ga0302186_10001198_pt1 | contig 22107 bp, 24 predicted proteins | sample II_Bog_E1_2_FD_198782 | JGI IMG/M metagenome (GOLD analysis project Ga0302186, IMG submission 198782) | Peat permafrost microbial communities from Stordalen Mire near Abisko, Sweden - II_Bog_E1_1 | ecosystem: Environmental > Terrestrial > Soil > Wetlands > Peat | place: Sweden: Abisko...
TTCAAAGGATTTTTATGGAAAAATTCAAATTCCACAATTTTCTATCGAACAATTAATATTTTTCAAAAATTTTTTAACGAAACTAAATTCTTCATATTCGCAATTAATTTAAAATCTCCTGAAAAACAACCGTCACAAAAAAGGTTCCCTATTCAATGGAATTCTCCTTTATCCAAACTCAAACCTTCCTCCATTTCCTCTTCACCAACGGGATCCTCTCCGAAAAGCAGCAGGCAACTCTTTTTGACGATTTTTCTCATTCTTCCTCTCGCAAATTTATCTTTATTCTCGCTGATTTCTTCAAAAAACTTACCCCATCTGACTCTTATGATCTCTCATTTCGTTTATACACTGTATGGGAAAAGCAAAAGGCCAATATTCAAAGCTCTAAATCCGGAGAACCAAATACCAATTTGAACAATATGAGCAATATGAACAATTTGAACAATTTGAACAATATGAACAATATGAACAATATTAGCAATATGAACAATTTGAACAATATGAACAATATGAACAATTTGAATAATTTGAATAATTTGAACAATTTGAACAATATGAACAATTTGAACAATTTGAACAATTTGAACAATTTAGGAAATTTGAACACTTCGAACAATTTAAACAATAATTTGAACAATTTGGGTGCTTTGAACAATTTAAACAATAATTTGAACAATTTAGACACTTTGAACAATTTGGGGACTTTGAACAATTTGGGTGCTATGGGAAATTTAAAAGATTTGGGCCAAACAGCGGAATTTGCGACTTCGACTAAAAAGCAGCCTGAAAATTACAAAATCACAATTCGAAACTACAAATTCTCCAATATAATTCGCGGTTTCTTGGAAAGGACTCTGAAGAAAACTCTAGAATACAGTCTTACAATGTTAAAACTGGATAAACCTATCCAAAAACCCTCAAGAAAGCCATTAAACAACGATTATTTCCTGCAAATCGCTGATTTTAAGCATGAAATGAACTCCTATCAAAACCCAACCTTTCGTCTAATAAACGAAAAAAGACCATTATTTGAAGATTCAGAAGGACCCAGGCCTTTTTTGGTGACTCCTTATAAAAGCAAAGAATTAGATATTAATAATGATAACTCGGCTGAGAATTCTAATAGAACAATGAAGAATCATTCACATAGAAAGAATATCAGTGCCAATACAGGAATTCATGAGAAATTGTATCGAGAGGCTAGTTTGAAGAAAATGAACCAAGTATATTTGGAAAATGTTAAGAAAAGACAAGAAGTTGAAGGTTGCACATTTCGACCTAATACCTTAAAACAGGAAAATTGCCTTGTATTTAAAGATAATAACAAGGGGATAGGTTCTATATGTTCCAATAAAATTCTTACTAATAATAAAGAAAACTGGGAAGCGAAAAATGATGAACTAACTGACAGATATGAGAAATTATATCTAGATAGCGAGCTGAAAAGACAAAGTCTATTGGAAAAACAGAAGGTCTTTCATGAAATCCAATATAAAGAATGCACATTTCAACCGAAGACACTAAAAGGGCCAAATGGGAAAAAGAAATCAAGGGAAATTCCTGAAAATAAGGAAAATGATTATCGGAAAATAAGAAGCATGAGTGTTTATGAGAAAAGTTCGGGGGAATTAATAATAAGGGATATGAATTTGGGGAAAATGGGGGTCAAGGAGGTTGTGAATTCTAAAGGGAATGAAAATAAGATGTTTGAGAAGAATTTGATGGATGGGAGAGGATTTCTAACAGAGAAGAATGCTGGAGGAAATCATAAAGAGAAAGGATTTGGCAGCAAGAAGGAAGACAAAATAGGAGAGGGAAGCAATTCAAATAGGAAGGTGAAGAGTTTTTATTATGAGAACGAGTTCATAAAGAAAAAAGAAGCCAAAGTTTAAAGATTACACGATGTAATGTATTTTAAATATATGAAATTAAAGTGAATTTTTTGTTTATAGAAAGAACCCTTTAATTTACAATTTTATATACCATTCTATTTATTTGTTTTTAATATAACTCCATTTTTGTTTGAAATTTAGCCTTTTGTTTGAAATTTAAAGAATCAACCAAATAAAATTTCATTTTTATAAATCCTATTTAATAAAACCCCTTCCCAATAAAATTTAATGTTTCAAAATTATATATTTATAAAAAAAAACCATTTTATCATTTTACGTTAAAAAACCATCCTTTATTTTTTAATTAATTTATTAATAAAACCCCGCCCTCGAATGCGCCCAACCTCCACCCAAAAGACCCCCAACCCTCGTAATTTCACATCTCTTAAAGACCGTCCTTTGCCCTCCAAAGAAATCAACTCCCTCTCAATTTCTAAGCGATCAGAAAAAGAAAAAGCCATCGAAACCCCTTTAAATTACGCAAGTATATCACATGATAAAGAACCAAATTCCTCTGATTATCGTTCCTTCAATCTCTCAAACAACTCTACCCTAAAACAAAACCTCCAAATGAAAGCTTTGAAATCACTTATAAAAACCAAATATGGTTCTATTCCACAGAATTTCCTCAGTGTATCTCTATCAATTATATCTCTTATAGTTATTTTATCAATGGAATTTGTTTAGATTTTAAGGACTCTAGATAAAAGAGATTCGAACTCTAAGGAAAACCCCTCACATTCAAAACTTTTAGATATTCTATATAAAAGCCCACCTTTTAAAGGCCGAATCAACACGAATCTTCATCCCACGAATGAGAAAAACAGTAAAGCGGGGAAAAGCTCAAAGAAAAACGAACAGGTCAACAAAAGCTACGATTCAAACAAAAATCCGAAGTTCCTCGATCTTGAAAAAAACAAAAAACTCATGTTTTCACATCGAATTGAAAACACATCGACTAAAATGAATAAAATGAATGAGAATTTGCATTATATGTCAGATGTCAGAGGAAATACTGAGCTTTTGGAGAAAACCTCGAAGAAGAATCTGATGCCGGATCAGGATTTAGAGGAGATCTTAGATAAATTCATCCTGATGGAGAAAATAGGAAATGTGCAAGGGTTTATACAATCAATGCGATTTATCATGAATGAAATCAAGGGGAGATTCCCAAAAACAACTGTTTTTCTGGAGAAAGTAGAAATTTGTTATGAGAAATTAATGGGGGTTTTAATAGAGAAGAACAAGGAACTATTGAATGAGAACTCGATGAAAAATGAGGAAAGGAGTAATTTAGAGAAAAAGATGAAAATAGATATTGAGGAAAAAATGCAAAACGAGATGAAAATTAATAAAATGACTAATGAGAAAAAAAATCAAAGGAATATGGAATGCCAAACGGAACCTGACTTTTATTTGATTGAAAGGATGGAGCAAATTAACAGGGAAAATCATGAACTGGAAGGGCAAAATAATAGGATGATGATGTTATTGAAAAATTTGAATAAGAGAGGCATCGATATTGAAAAACTATTTGAGAAACAAATGGACGCGCTGCTAAACCTCAATAATAAGATGTCTCTTTCTGAAATTAGAAAACTCAACATAGATTCAGAAGAAGGTCTATTTTCATTATTCCATTTTTATTTTAATTGATTTTTCAATGAATTTCAATGATTTTTCTTTTGATTTTTTTTTCATTTATATTTTTTTCTGGATTTTTTCTTTATTTTTTTTTGATTAATTTTTCATTAATTGCTCATTTATTTTCCATAATTTTTCATTAATTTTTCAATATTTTTTCATTAATTTTTCATTAATTTTTCATTAATTTCTCTTAATTTTTCATTAATTTTTATATAATTATATAGAATCTGTGAATAATAATAAAGAACTTGAAACGTATGAAGATAAGGAGACCTTTATAATAAAGGAAAAAATCAATAATTATGTGAAGAAAAGTGAAAAAAATAATAAAACACTTAGTAATTTGAAGCTGGATCTGTCTAAGGTTAATAATCTAGCTGTTGGTAATGGAAATATGAAGGAAAATGAACAGATTGTGGGATTTCATCAAGAATTCATGTCTAGGATGAATGAGTTCAGCGAATCATGGCGAGATGCTGCAATGAAGGAGAGGAAATGAAGAAGATATTCTCTTATTTTTATAAATTTTTCTTTAGTTGTTTCTCATTTTTGTTGTTGATAAGTTTACAAAAAAGAACCTGTTTTTTTTGAATTTTATTTAATATTTTAGAAAATACTCCTCTTTTTTTCTTAATAATGATTATTGTAAAATTTTGAATTTTATTTTTATATATTGAAGAAATTTCATTTTTTTCTTAATGTAACATTTTTTCTAAGATGAATGAAAATCTTCTAATTTAAATCCTTGATTCTTTAAATTTGCCATCTCGAGTATTATTTCCCTTTCCTCCTCATTAAAAGCCTCTAGATTGTTTTCCTCTAATAAATGTGCTATTTGTTCAAAATCTCTTGATTGTTTATTGGCATTGCCAGCCATATATTTATTCACTTTTAATATATTAATTGTCGAATTTGAACAAAAATATAATAAATAAAGACCTGATTCTAAAAGCAAAGGCTTTTGGTCCATCCGTTCATCGAGGTCCTTTTTCCAAAGTAAATAAGTGTTGGTGTCGTTTTGGATTTTCTCTTTGTAGGAACGAATTAGTTCAGATTTGCGTTTTTCATTTTCTTTAGTGTTATCTACTATAGTCGAAGAATTTTGAACTTTTTGTTTCATCTAGCAAAAATCAAGTAATTAATTAGGAGATTTGACAAAAATTATGTCAAAAAAAAACAAATAAAAAAAAAAAAAAAAAAATATCAAAAAAAAAATATCAAAAAAATCCAAAAATCCCAAAATATCAAAAAAAATCCAAAAATCCCAAAAAACCTTTTGTCTTTTCATGATTCTTTCTTCTTCCTCTTGTTTCAACTGTGCTGCTTTCATTTCCTTCTCCTCCATTTCCCTTTTCCTTTTTTCATACGCTGACTGCCATTTCATCGTCGAGCCAGCTTGGATCTTCGGTTTGCTCATCTTTATTTTCATGGCGACTTCCATCGGATCTCTTTTCTTCCCCTTAGACACTTCCTTTGACATCATCACATTCTCTTCATCCATATAATCTCTTTTAACACTCCTCTATTTTCAAAATAATTTTATCAATTTTCTCATATTTAATTAAACAAACTGTATTTTCGGAGCATCTAGGAGCCTCAGGTATGGTTGGCACAAAATTCTGCTTTTTTGACTCTAGAAGCGATTCAAACCTTTTCTGCAAATTGAGGAAATCTGGAATTTTCCCACTAATTTCCGGTTGAAATGTAAATTTGCTCGGATCTTGTCGAGCTTTTTCCATAGGCCCTTCTTCAGCTTCTTTTGCCCTCTTTTAAAAACAGAATATTATCATTAAAATTTATATCATTATACTCTCTCATTTTCATATTTTTCCATTCTCGGTGGTAATCTACTTAGGCTCAAGCTAATATTTGCATATCTTTCCATTCTTTCCCTTCTGTCCCTTTCTTTGGTTTTTGGGTCTATCAACATTTTTAAAGAGGAAAACCAAGGCACTGGATTGGCCTTGAATTGATATTTGGCCCTTTCATGCTTATATTTCTTCCGAATCTGATCCTTATTCTTATCTCTGAAATAAAAGCTAAAAGGCTTTTCTCTTTGTAAAGTCATGGCTTTCGAATGTTTTTTCACATCATTTCTCCTTTCATCCATATTTCTGCTGATTTTTTGCCATAAATGTTTATCTTTCACATTTTTTGGCACGGGAACCGGCTTGATTCTTATTTTCATTATTTCCAATTCCTCTTTATCCTTATCAATCAGAGTTTTTTCAAGGTTTAGCTGACTGATGGTCTTCTTCTTGCCTTGATCACGCTCGTTGAAACTAAAGGGCTGAGGGATTGTTATTTTGAAATTCTCACGATCGATGTTCTCACGGAACATCGCACCGAAAAAATTCACTTTCTTAGCTTTGTTCATTCGGCTTTCCATTAAATACATTGTCTTGGCTTGTTTCATTTGATATTCTGGGTCACTATCATAGCCATCAATCCTGATGTTTTCTTTGACCATGGAATCTTTGAAATCTTCTTCAGCTTCTTCGTCTTGTTCTTCGAGCATAATATCTTCATTTTCCTCCAGACAGAATTTCTTCTTTATAGTTTTGAATTTCTTTATATGGATCTTGCTAGGCAACACTCGATCTAAAACGATTTTATACACCCTTTGTCTTTCACCCTTATCTATAATGAAATATTTAGGCCGGCCTCTTCTCGTGAAGAATTCCAAAAACTCATCCCAATCCAAATGGTCATCAGCTTCTTTTTCAAGTCTTTTCAGAACCTCATCAATTTTCTCATTAGGTAATGAAAATTTCTCAGAAACGCGTCTTGCATTCTCTTGGCTCATATATTCATATTTCTGACTATTTCTGATGAATTTCAAGAGGTCTGACACATAGACATAATTCTCTGGGGTCTTTTCTAAAGTTTCAAAGGCTTCCTTGAAGAAGATGAGATGGTCTTGAGAGAGATCTAAGAGTTCTTGATCATCGAAAATCGTCTTCAAATCGATTTTTTTCTTGATTTTATGGAAGAGCTCTCTGGAAATGAAGAACATACGCTTATAATTGAGAAAATGCGAGATGAAATGTTGCCATGAGATATTTTCTTTTGCTTTTCTGTTGATTTCCTCGCCATAAAACTCTTCTCTTTCTATCTGATGAAACAATCTATCCAAAATAAGCACTTTGTCGTATTTCGGAAGATAGACTGCTGGATTGCCTAGAGATTGTGCGATTTTGATATCTTTTCTCAAGGAACTGATCAAAATTTTACGATTTATTGTTAAATCACCAGTTCTATCTAAGTCTTTGAAGACATTTCGCATGTTATTGATCTCATCATCATTGAGAAGACATATGTTTGGAAGGTCGGTGATGAGAGAATGCTTCATTGAGGAAAGGGATTCTTTAGAAAATTCGGATTTTTTGAAGAACAGGTCTCGGGGAAGCTTCAGGAATTGAATGAATTCCTTGAGGTTGAAACAATTGAGGTTGGAGGTCGGGAAGGAGTTGAGTTCGATGACCAGATTTTTTGGGTTCAGGTTGTAGAGTTCTAGTATATTCGCGTTGGAAAGCAGGTATTTGGAAACGTCACTTTTAAGAACACAATTGTTTTCGATCTAATAAAAAAAAATTAAATTATGACATATATATATATTAATATTATAATAATAGATATCATATTAAATATAATTTATAGTAGAAGTATATAAATAGCATATAAAAATATATAAAAATATATAAAAATATATAAAAATATATAAAAATATATAAAAATATATAAAAATATATAAAAATATATAAAAATATATAAAAATATATAAAAATATATAAAAATATATATAAAAAATATATAATAAATGTATAATCACTATTTATATATAATTATACATTAAAAATATATATGCATTCTAATATAATGTAATTAAAATATATTTATTTTTTAGAATAAAAGTTTTAAAATGGAAAATCAAAATAAATATTATAACTAATAAAAAATAAAAACAATAAAAGGAACTTTTGGAATATCTTCAAAGAAGAATTGAATTAAATCAAGCTCGCCTTTTGAAATATGTTCCACAATCCTTTTCTTCACTGGTTTAGTGTCACTAATTTGAGTTTCCAGTGTTGATTGCTTTTTTTGCTTGGTTTCTGGTGAAACCGAGGTTTTCTGCATAAACGAGTTCCTTTTGTTCTTTAAATTTAATTCTCTCGATTAAATTATTACTTCTTTTTCTTGATAAAATGCTTGAAATTTTTCTCGAACCTAATCCTTTCAGAATTAATCGCTCTGCTAGTCACTTTTTGCTCAATTTTCTGAGATTTTCCATTGCTTTTCTTCAAAGAAGACATTAATTTCTTCAATTTGTTTGAGATATCTAGATCCATCAGAGTCTTTGTATTGTTTAATTCTTCAACATCTTCATTTTCTTCATCGTTTCGTTCCCCTGGTTGAATTTCTTCCTCATTTAATAAGAGAAGAGCCTTTTTCTCTTGAGATTTTGCTAGATTTTCCTGATTTTTCTGGAATTCGACGTATTCCTTTTCTATTTCTTTGAAGCTGTTCTTTGCGTTTTTCTAATTTAAAAAATCCATATTTTGTGAATTTAGTAAAATATTAATAAATTACTATGATCTCCTCGATTTTTATTAAGGAAGGTCGTTCTAAATCGGAGATGAACTGAGACACCAAATCAATTTTATCAAATTCAGGATGTTGTACTATCTGTTCTATTTCAAGATGCTCATTTGTGAACCCTTTCGGTTTATTTCCTTTCTAATCACATATCACTTGTTTAATAAAACAAAAAAATAATTAGAAACATTTTCAGCTGCATTATTGCCATAATCATTATATTTTTTGGCTTTCTTCTGTAATTTATATAAAACCCCAGCTGACAGATCTATGTTCTCAGGCATTTCATCGAAATTATCAAGATCAAAACGAATTAAACTTTTCTTGTTTTTGCGCAAACCGAAGTTGTCCATGAGCTGGTTTTTGAATTCTGGGCTATCATCTGCGTTTTCTTCTGTCGGTTTTTCGGGAGATGTTCCCATTAGCTTGACTTCACTGTTATCTTGCTTTGTGAACGATTCCGGCCTTGGGACATTTGAAAGTTTGGGAAGGTGACTTAGAGAGGGTATATCATTAAGGTCCGCGCTCAATCTGGATGTGGACATGTATTGAGAGTGATGAAATAAATAAAAAATCAAATTTAACGAATTTCCGATAAAAAATTTGATTTATTGACTTTTTTCAAATTTTGGTTTCAGAATTTATAAGGAATTTGATCCTTCTGTTTTTTCTTTTTCTTCACTATATGTATTTTTTTTTTATAGGAAATCACATTTCAAAATAGATATTTTTTTTTTGTATTTTTTGAAAAATTATTATAATACAAAAATGGCATTTTATTTACAAACTATAAAAAAAATTTTTGATTCTGTGAAAAAAAAAACAAATGTAAAGCTCCATAAGAATTTTAAATATTTATGGGACAGGACGATTCAAACCCAAATTTTTCTAAAAAAATCATTTTTTTTCACTTCCATTTCGGAATGTGAATTTGTTATCGTCTTTCGAGTAGCTTCTGGTTATAGTTTTTTTAATTTTTAAATTTCTTAAAATTTTGCTTGAAATAATTTTAGATTTTATTAAAAACATTAGATAAATTTTAAAAATTTCGCTTTATTCAAATTTTTGAGAAAATAATTAAAAATTTGAAAGTAATTTGAAAATTTTTTATTCGATCTTGATTTCTTGAATATTTGATTTATAAAGTTTAGGGATTACTTTACCTAAAATTAAACTCTAAAATATAAAACAGAAGTACTTCTCAAATGCATTTTAATGCTCATTTTTTAACAAAGTATATACCCTAAAAATATTTTCTAATTAATTTCTTCTACAAATTTCTAAACCCGCATCTTTTCATCGGATCTTTGTCAAGCGATGACATTTGATCATTGGATTCTCCAAGGTTTTTTTTAAAAAAATCATCATTTTTATAATAACAATTCAGAATCGCTTCCAAATTATCTTCCCGTTTGCTTTTTCTTTTGTTCATCTTGGTCTTTTTCTCCCTCGTTTTAGCCACTCTTATTAAAAACGTTTCGTCAACTTCAAATTCAAATAACAACATCAGTCCTCGCACATTTCCTTTTTCATCGAAGCAAATTCTGGTTGTAGGTATTGGTAATACATGAGTGGAAATTCCTTCCAGAGTATTTAACTTGAGTAGCATGACATTATTTTTGGCGTTGATGCTTAAGATATTGTTCTTTATGAATTCGAAATATTTCTCTTTTTTGATTGAGATAAAATCAAACATTCCAAAACTTAACATATAATCGACAAAGTTGGTTTCTCTCCCCCAAATCAAATCAATCAGATTCTGCGAAAAACCGATTTTTTGAAGCTCCAAGCCTTTCTCCGCCGAATTAACCTCGTATAAACAGAAGAAATGAATGCTTTTTTGATGAATGCTCAAAACATTCTCAACTTCCTTCATATACTGTTTAAATGGTCGGATTGGTCCAACTGTTTGACTTTCAAGAGAAGGTTCTTCTTTTTTCTCATTTTTAGATAAAAACACCATTTCTATTGTCTTTGCTAATTCATAGGCCGATTTGTCCCCCAAAGTCATCAATCTTTCATATACCAGTGCCCAAGAATCTAACTCATAGAAAGAACTAACTAAATCTATGGTCCATACCTGGAATTCTTCATGATATTGCAAGTTGGCCATTGATCGAAAGAAGTGGTTTGAAGAGATAAGACCTACATCCTCTTCATTTAGTTTATCAAGGAATATGATGTCTCCATATAAATGAAAACATTGGATAGGATCTATAAACTTAGGGACAGATTCTATATAATCCTCAGTTTTTTGTTCTTTAGAAGGAATTTCTATTTTCTCACCACAGTCCTTTGGAGATTTTTTGAGGGATTTTCCAACCATAGATAGAGAAAAATGTTGTTTGACTTTTGCATAACTCATTTGAATTTTTGAAGTAATCAAGATATTTAAATATAAAACAAATTTAAAACTTGGAAATTTATTAATAAATTTGAAAATTTGGAAAAATTAATCTATTTCAAAAACCTCATTTTACTTTTTTTTTTCAATGTCAGTCATTTATAAACGATAGAGCAAATGTTCATTGTAATAATAAAAATTTAAGTTTTAGTCATAAAGGGTGGCAAAATTAAACTTTCTTCTAAATTTTCATAAGAGATTCTAATAAACTTATTCAAATTTTAAAAAAAAAACTAAATATTACTACAGATTAAAGAACCATTTAATCAATACATTTTTCTAAAATTAATGCCTGAGTAATTAGATAGTTAATGAAAGAAATAATTTTTGGTGCTTTATTATTATTAAAATCAGAATTTTTTATTATTAAATAATTTTAGGAAGTGCTAAGTTTTTTAAGACAAATTTTTAATAAAAAAATGGTTATAAAAAGCAAATTTTTTATCTACAATTTTTAATATAATTTTTGTTTTATTGATATAGAAAATGTATGAATTCTTCATAACTAAATTCGAAATTTTCCTGCAGGTTCTTCTTTGATTTATCTTCAATTAATCTATCCCAGAATCTTCTCAAAATAAACAAAAAACAAAAATTAAATATTAAGCGCTCTTTTTTTATTTCTTTTAATTAAATTCCTCACTTTTTTTCATTAAGTCCATTGTCACCTTCTCTAGCAACAAAAACCGGGCAATATTTTGAGATTTTGCTTCTGTTTTAATAAAACTCACAACAAAAAATCTTTAAGAAATTTCTAAATTACCTGTTTAATTCACTCAAAAGATTGCTCATTCTTTCAGTCCAATAAATTTCTCCTTTTTTCTCTCCAGCCACTTCATAGAAAAGTAGTTCTTTGTCTTCACTTCTGGCTTTTTTTCTAATATAAAAGATAAGACTATCCCCTAAATCCATCAGATAAATTCCTGTCTCATCCAACATTTCACATGTGAGGCTAATGGTCAGGGGGAAAATGAATTCTCCAGTTTCTTCATTGAATTTGAAATATCCTTTATTCAATATTCCATGCAAACAATATAGAATGGGAATAAAATTCAGGATGGTCGTTTGCAAATCCCAGTTATTGGCTTTTATTCTGAAGGCATTTAATCTATCAGTAAAATAGCTGGGCTCTGAGTATATTTAGAACCTCCTCAATTTAAGAAGACTCAATTAAATTAAAGAAAAAACCATAATTTGCATTGAACACCTCATGTTTTATCATCCCCAGGACGTATAATGGCATGTAAATCAGAGGCTCTTTTAAGGCTTCTTTGTTTCGATCCTATAAATTTTTTAAAAGTTTAATAATTCTTTAAAAGAATGTTTTACAATTTTCAGCTTCAATTTTTCTTTATATATCTCTTTGCAAGCCTGAATCAGTATTTTCTTGCATTCTTCAAGTTTCTGTTTCTTATAAATTTTGGCCAACCCAATTCTGAAAAAGAAACAACTCAACACCTTTTCATCAATTTCATCATAAACACTCTCCAAATTCCCCAGTTTCACCATGAAATTATGACATCGAAATCTTCGATCACCCTGAGATGAAGTGAATAGCAAACATGACTAAAAGTAAATCTCTTTAAATGTATTTCATTCTTCAAATTACTTGAATATAAAATCCCTCGTCTAATGGTTCATCCCTCATCAGAAACTCATAACATAAAGCTTTTGTTTCATCAACATTGCTAATTGCTAACAAATCAGTTGATAGCACCGCATAATTCCCCAAAATCGCATTCACACTCCAATTAGTCGAGACTCGCACTCGAAAAACGCTTTCCCATGCGCAATCTAGAGATAAAACTGACCGTAAATCATGGTAAAACCGAGTTTGGTTAAGTTCTGAGTCTTCACAATAGTAAAATATATCCCCGTTCAAATATCGCACGAAATCCCCTATTGTTATAATATTCTGGTCAAATTAGCCAGCATTTTTTTAAAGCCAAAAAGTAATAATATAGTGAAACTTTAATTATTTTAATTATTTTATGATCCCTCCCCCCCACACAAAATTCAAAATTAAAAGAAAAAATACTTTATAGCATTTTGAATGACAAAATATGCTGATTGAAATATTAAGCTTGATCAATTCCCTAGAAAGACAGGCAAAATAATTAGAGGAGTAGGTTCTGGAAGTTTCCTCCTTGTCCGTATCCTCGAAGAACTCATCATTCCCTTGAATAAAAATAACCTTTCCTCCAGATGGCTTCACTATTTCTATAGCCATTTTAAACGCCTCGTTAAAAGCATTTCCTGAATCCTCATTTTTAGAGAAAATCGCCGGAAAAGAGTCTAACAGTGCCAAAAGTCCTTCCTTGCATTCCTGCAGACTTTTATTATAATGATAGACATCAGGAAATGGCATAGTAAATGTTTCATCAAAGCCTTTTGAAATAACGGTTATTTTTGGTTGTTTCAGAGATTTTCCCAGGTCAAATGCATAAATTTTCGAGTCATAAGCTAAAATTCCTATCTTCAATTAAGAAATTTATTCGTATGAAATGATATTTTTTTAATACTTTGGTTCGAGACCCTCCATATAAATAGTTATTCAAAATAGCTTCCTTCAATGCTTTGGAAAATGTTTCAAGTGTCCCTGATTTTGTCACAGGCTTGGAAACATCAATTAAAAAGAAATACAAAGGAGAAACAGTGGGTCTCTTCGCATAGCTTCCAAAATTTAGATTTAAATTACTCACAATGACTTAAAATATTTTACTCTGAGCCGACGATTATATCATAGGATAGGTAGTTGAGTTCGACTTTTTTCCGTGTCTTAAGCTCAGATTCGGAGAAATAATTTGGCGGAGTCTCGTTTTTCCCCCCGCAAATGTTGCAAACGTAAAAATCGCCCTTGTCAATGAATTTGAAAAAAGGATTGGCAAACGCTCGACATTGGATGCAACGCAAGGAGGTCTTGGTTTCAGGAATTACAGGTATCGGTTCATCCTAAACAAAATGAATATTTAAAAAATTTCAAATATGGAGCTCAAAATTTCAGAAAAAAAACAATTAATATTAATATTAATTACATTAAGAACTGAAGCAAAGGGTTGGAAAAAAACTGCAAAGGGAAGTTTGGCTCTTTCAAAAGTTTTTAGTGATTTTGGAAAACAATTCGTTGTGAATTGGAAAAAAGATTTGTTTTGATTTTGGAGAAGTTTGGGAGAAATTTGAGGGTGTTCTATGTTGGAGGAAGATTTATAGTGAAATGTGATATGACCGTTTGGAGTTTCTTGCCTGAACTGGGTCATGGGTTTGAAGTTCGGTTTTGGAAGAAAAAAGGATTTTTTAATTTTTGAATTATGAAAAATAATATTTCTTAATTTTTTTAAAAGAAACTTGCTTTTAAAAAAATTTAAGTCTGAAACAAAAAACATTGAGGAAAACATCAGTAGTAACATGATTTATAATAAAAAAAGATTAAGTATAATTTAAATTTTCAATTACTTTTTGTTCATTTTAAAAAAAATTTAGCTTTTTTTCTTTTTTCATTCTATGAATAAAATTTTTAATAAAAATATGGATCCTGATTTCTAAGAAATATTATGAATAAAAACAATGATCAGCCATCTTTGCATTTATGTTTAAACAATATTAGAAAAAAAAATTGGATTTAAAGTTTAAAATCCTAACTCTTAAAAAATTTCAAAATAAAATTGCAAAATACAAAAGATGCAAGGTTTTTTTAATATTGTCGACTTTGAAAATTTTGATTTTTAGAGAATCTCCAAAATCTTTTCAGCGGTCTCATTGAAAGTTGTCATGTTAACACTGATGAGATATGTGATAATCAAAATAAGCTTTTGAACGTGCTAAACAAAATTTATGAAGAGTTAGAAACTATAAAAAAGGAAAATTCAATGGATAAGGACAAAGATTTGGCTGAACAATTAGATAAAATCAACAATTATAAGAAAAGATTAGGCCTTATAAATACACAGATGGACAAAATACAGACGAGAGTTGAGAAGATCGAAAAGAAATATTTGAAATATCATAATATCATCCAAAATATCCAGGATGTTTCCTTGCAAGAACAAATTAAAAAATGAGAATGTTATCGTTTAATTATAAACTATTAGAAAATGTATTTTTTTTCTTTCAAAATCCCAAAAAATCTCTGATAAGTGATATTATTTGAATAAAAAAAATGATTTTGGAAAATTCCATTTTTGTTTTTGTTAAAAAAAATTGTTTAAAATAATAAATAATTCATTGTTTTTTAGATAAAAAAGTTGAAAAATTAAAATTTTTTTTTTTAAAAATGGGGCGCGACCCCAATGAGTACGCTGATTTTAATATGAAAAAATATAAGAAAAAATAATACTAAATACGCAAAAAAATTTTCTTGTCTTTTGTTTGAAAAAAAAACTTTTTTTCTCCGATAAATTTTATTTTATGCTCTTAATTTTTAAACACCACTATTTTCATTAATTTTCAATGTGAAACAAACTTCTTTTTAATATCTTTAATATCCTTCATGCTTTCTTTCAATGCCAATTTCTCTGGCATCATCGCCCAAACCGTGGAATTGATCTTTGGTCCGAAGAACTTCTTATCATTTTTATTCAAATATCCCAACCTCCACGAACTATTCAATGTTTCCTCTTTCTTCGAAGCCATCAAAGTAATATTCACAGTATATTTATCACCAATATCAAGTGAAGGAACAGCCACTGAAACTGATTGGAAATACCCTGAAATGCATATGAATTCCATATTTTCAGGCCATTTGCTATCCCCATTGTTTTGTATTGTGAAGAACATGGCGAATTCAGCTCCAAGAGGCACTTTTTCAGTGTAATGCTCATTGAAGAATTTGGCTTTGTAATTGGATGATGTGCTATTCATGAGCTTATTTTGTTGGTTTTCGACAGATTCAATCGATGAAAAAGGTTTTTTATTGATGGATTTTGAAAGTTGTGAGGAATCTGTGGATGAGAAAGGATAGGTTAATTGCATAGATTTGCTATAATTGAACTTATTTTCTTCATTGCCTCTCTTGATTTTCATCAATGAATGGGGGTGTTCTAAGCTTTCCTCGCATTTCTCGCAAAGAGTCAACAAAGGGCATTTTGCACATTTGAATTTATGAGGTCCTTCGATGTTTATGGTACAAATCGTGCAAATCCCAAAAGTTGAATTTGTATTGAAATTAAAGTTTTCAGAAGCGAAATATTTCACTTTTGAAGGGTCTGATTGGCTGAGTTTCTGTTCAAATTCCTTATAAATGTTGTTGAGCTTCTCCTTTATGAAAAAGTCTATCACGGAGCTCTTCACACTATTCGCAAAATCACCCGTCCCCTTGCATTTTTTGCATTTTTTCTTGTTTTTCCCTGGGTTTGAGTTCATTCCAGCGCCTTTACACTTATAGCATTTCACATTATTAAATTTTTCCAATCTATTAAACACACTTTGTGAATTGATGAATTCCATTTGTTTCTTCGTTTTCTTGCCATCGGCTTCGTTTTTACCAATATCCTTCTCTTCTCCAATTCCGGATTCCCTTAGAATCTTCTCCTCCTCCACCCGAATGAATGCGAAGGGTTCATCCAATTTATAATTGTTATCCTTAGTCTTATTGCTTTCTAATAAATTCACTTCCTTTGAAACTTTTTCCTTTTCATTCTCAGGCACAAAGCTTTCTCTCCCCATGAACTTCTCGTCACTGCTTGTGGTATTTGAATTATCATACAAAAAAAACTTCGGTTTGTTGTTGGGCAAGATTTCAGAAGTGGTGGATGGTGTTTTTATAGCATGATTGGATTTTTCTTGAGACATCAAGGAAAAATGTGAAGGGGGGACCTCTTCTGGCAATATGTAGAATTTGAAGCTGGATTGCTTGATATCAGAAGCAGTTTGCATGGCTTGGGTAAAATCGTGTTCGGATTGGATGGTAATCATGAAACCTTCTTTATCTTTATATTGGATATGGAAAATATCGCCTCTTTTCAAATCATCGTAGAGTTGCTTGATCTGTCGTTTAAGGTCTGGGAGAGAAGAAGGTTTTTGGGAAAGGACATGGATGTCGTTGTTGAAATCGAGTTTGAAATTCATGGAATTTTGTTAATTTAGTTTTAATTTCGAGGGTCCGATAAGTTCTAAGGATTTTTATTATTTTATATTAAGAACGAAAAGAAATTTTTTTGCCAGAAATATAATTCTTCAAGCAAAAATTTCAAAAATTAAAAAATTAATAAAAATGAACAAATACCTTAATAAAATAATAAAACTAACATATATAATCAATAAAAATAGTAAAGCCCACATATATAAACCTAAAAGACACTATCACTGCATCTTCTTCACATGAAGCGGCTTCACATTTATAATATTGTCAGCTTTGGGGACGAAAAAACCACTGGTTTTTTGTGCCCTAGTCCCCCCAACGCTCGAATCCCCATCCGAGAAGATATTGTCATACATATCATTCTCATCGTCACTTTGTTCCATATCATTATTCGTCAGCTGGAAATTGGTCTGTGCGGCTTTAAACAAGCTGCTCTTCTCATATTTCTCATTCAATGAAATCTTGCTTTGAAAGGGCGATTTATCCAAAGAGTCCCTCAACGAGTCTAATAAAGGAGTGAAGTTTTGAGATGGAAGTTTACGTCCCATATTCGTGATGAGTCTTCTAACCTTCGCCTTGGATTTATTAATAACAGGTTTGGATCCGAGCTCAGATATCTTGCCTTCAGGCTTTTTGAAGGCCAAGCGTTTTTCGGGGGTCGATTGATCGAATAGTTGGCTAGTTTCTTGATTTTTTGCATGGTTTATGTCGATGATCATGTCATCATGAACATTAATAGTTCTAAGTTTTTTATCCAAATATCTAGGGGAGAGAATCTTATGTATTTTAGTGGTTTCTTGAGGATCTTCTAAACTTTTCTCCTTATTTTCTTGAAGTTAAAAAAGCTGATTTAAATGATTTAAAAAAAAAATGAAAGACTGGCTTCATTTTCAGATTTTTCCTCTTTGACATGGCTCCTGGGTTTGATTCTCTGAGGAAAATTTTATAGACTATATAAAAGGTTTGAAAAGACTTCTTTGAAGAAATCAGCAAAAGATGTTCCCTTTTCGACTTTGACCTTCTGATATTCGAAGCCACAATCTTTCAAGACGCATTGGCCCATTTTGTTTTTTAGGAAAAAATAAACATCGTTTTTTTATAAAAAAACAAAGAATTGCAAAGTGCTTTTTAATAATAAAAAGCTCAAAATGAATCGAAACGAAAACTGAGCATTTATCTTTATTATTAAAGCCTTTTCTGATTTATTTATAAATTAAGATTTTCAAACTATTTTATTCGATAACAAAAAATAGATGTTTCTAGTGCATTGAATAATCATAATAATGTATCCCTGTTTTTTTTCAAAATTTATAATTTTCCTCAAACAAACTCAATTATACTTTCTTTAATTTACACGATTCCCTATTTTTTTTCAAATGTCTCTTACCTCCTATAGTATTTCTTCAAAACCTATCAAAGCACAAAAATCAATCTTTCCATTCCATAAAAAAAAGACCCTCACAGGCTTCTCCCATAAGGCTAACCAATTCCTTTCCAAGCCAATCAAAAAACCACCCAAAAAGCAAAAAGAATTCCTTAAAGAAAATGAAAATTTGTCTAACATCGAAGCCCTCTCAATGATGATTTGCAATAGTCCTTCCAAATTCCTCAACCCCATACACACTTATGACATTTATGGGTTGTTTTTCATGTATGAACGTGGGTTCGAAAGCAATCATATAACCAATAAAGAGAAAATTGGCCTGTTTGAAGTGACGAATTTTTATAGGAAAATACACAAAATAGAAAGGATGAACGAGGATTTGACAATGATTCTTTGCGAAAACATCAATACCCCTGTGATCCCTTTTCCATTGATCATCTCCCGACTGATGAGTCTCAATGACAAAGAGGCATATGAACTTGCGGGATCAATCGATCATTTCGTGGATTCCCAAAACAAAACGATCAAAGCTTTAGAACCGAAAAATGCAATAACAAGTCGAAACGAAATTTCCCTGTTTGATATTCAACAACTAAAGATCAACAATAGTTCAAACTTTTTGTTATATGACATTGATCCTCAAACTGTCAACAAAGATTCGACCATTTTGAGTAATTTTCAAGCAAGTTTCTCCAATGAACAGGAGCTCAAAAACTATGAGAGTTTTTTAAAAAGGAATGAAAACTTTCTCAAAATACATCAAGAAAAGGGAATTTATTTAGTAAGATATAAAGCGACGGCTGACTCAAACTCCTATCAAACAATTCAACATTTTTTTAATAAAATGTATGGGAGACTAATATGTCCGGATGACACGTTTTATTTAAGGAGTTTATTTCGGGAGGGTATTCCTAACCCCTTCAAATGTTCAAAGAACTACTTCATGTGTATCAACAAATACATACAGAATCTGCAATCAGAATTCAATCATGATGAACCATTCATTGAATCTGAAGGTCAAAGCAATGACAATGAAGAGGAAAATGTGAAGGATTTTCTGTTTGAAACGATGGATGGAATCCAAATGCCTGTGAAAATAAAACTCACAGTTGATATTTTCAAAGGGAGTAAATTCATTGAAGTCATCAAAAAGACGGAATATGATGTTTCAGAAGAAAACAAGAGGTTTTTATTATCAGAAGAAAGAAAAAAAGGTTTTGTTATGAATTATAAAATTAAAAGACAAGAAGAAGGAACAGGGTTTGAGGAAAAAAAATTTATCACTAGGTTTTACCCTGGAGTCATTCCGAAGAATGAGATTTCCATGAATCAAAGCAAAATCTGCCATTATAGAGAAATTAATATTATAGACAAAAATTAAGGAGAAAAGATGCTGTGCTGGTTTGGGAAATTTTAAAATTTGATTTCCTTAAAATCTAAAAATAGGATTTTGTTTAATATCTTAACTTTTTTTCTAAATTTGTTTTGAAAACTTTTTGTTTAACAATTTTTTATTATTTTTAACGATTTTAAAAAAGCAATGCATTTAAAAATAAACTTTTCAAATTTTGTTTTCACCTTAAAACTGATAATCTTTGGTGTGGCATTTTTTATCGAAAATATATATTAATTAGAATCATTTAAAAGAAAAAAAATAACAGGTTAAAATGATTACCGGTAATCGTTTATTTTATCTAGTTTTATATGGGCAAAAAACAACAAAATATAAAAGAAAAAAGTTCCCTACTCATATAAAACAATTATTATAGAAAAAGTTACAAATATTCCAATATTTTTATATTTTTGAATTTAGCAATTTTTTACTACAAAATTTAAAAGTTTCTTTAGAAAAATAAACTTTGAATTAAATTACTTTTTTCTGACCCAAATTTCTTAAAGATAATGCTGATTAATAAACTAGTTAATTTTTTTGACCCAAATTTCTTACTGATTAATAAATAACAAAAAACTTATTAAGACAAATTTTCATTGTATTTAACAAAAAGGATTTTTCATTTAATTTTTACAAACTCTTAAATTTTTATTCTGTCAAGTCAAATCATTCCAACTCCATTTTGCTCATTTCACACATTATCTATTTTCTTTGTCTTCTTCATTCAAAAGTCTTTCTTCTAATCCTGCACCTGCATTATTTGCATTTCCATTATTATTATTATTTCTATTATTTCCAGCGGCTCCTTGATCATTATTATTTCCAGCGTCTCCTTGAGCTTGATTATTATTGACTCCTTCCTGCAATTCAATTTCCCCAAAATTGTTCATATTTAGAACATTGATATCATTAACTGACATTTGCAAAGTCGAATTTAACAATAAGAAATTTCGATCCACCAAAGACATTTGGGCTGTAGTGAACGTCGAACGGTCATATAATGGATAGAAAAGAGACCATAACTGTGGCAAATCATGATAATTTGACAAGGAAAACAAAGGAAAATACAACGTCCTCGGTTTTTCAAGACTAGGGGTATAATGATAGCTTGGATTCCATGATAAAGCTGGAATTTCGAATTTTTCTAATATTAATCCAAAGAAAACAAAGGCAAAATGCACAATAACATAAAATCCTAAGGAATAAAACCCAAAGGTTGTGCTATTGACATAATAACAATATGTGAATAAGAGCAACACTAATAATTTAGGAAGGAACTTCAATGAGCTTCTGGTGCGCAGGAAAATCAAAGTCAAGAATTCTATAAAAGCACATAAAACGTAAAAATTCTCATCAGTTCCTGGTGGAACTGGCCTATGAAATAATAAAAATGTCCATAAATAGTAGCTTCCCAGGTAAATGAAGTAGAAAAAGAGGAGCAGGATTAAAAAAGCGAAAATGAGGTATTTTTTTGGTTTTCTGTTGAATAACAAAGCATATAAATATATTCCCACCCAAGGAAAGGCTCGAAATATGTTAAGTCTTGCGCCACCAACTTCATTCGCTCTTTCCCCTAAGCAACAATCCACTAAAAAAAAAATATGATAAAATCAAAAGAAAAATATACTCATTATTAGAACAAAAACAGGGGCACATATTATGGTCATTTTGATATAAATTGAAGTAATATTGGAAACCATGAACAGTCCGAGCAAAATCTTCACAACATTCAATAGTCTTGAAAAAAGACAAAAGAAAAAATTGTCTTCCCAATAATAAAACGATAGATCGTCTTTGCTCCAGACATATCTATCGTTGGTTTGTCCATTTCTTATGAACAAATATTCTGAGGCTGATTCTTGGAATGTATATAACACCTCATTTATTAAGATGGCATCCAAACCAATAAAATAAAATATTATGATTCTAGAGAAGAAATTGGTTGCATAACACTTATGATCCAAGAAAAGATGATATTGGGTGAAATTATGGGTTTTTCTAGAAAGGAAATAAATTAAAATTAGACAGTAAATTTCAAACTTCATATCCGAATCCATCACGATCAGAGGCAATGTCGCCGTGTATTCGATTTCCGAATAAATTTTATCAATAGATTCAGAAACTTCTGATTTTTCTTGGGGAAATGGCGAATTACTAGAATTAGCAACATAATAATCCCAATAGTTTTCGTAAAATTTCACAGGTTCGATATTTTCCTTCAAGCTTATGATCTTGATATCCCAATAATTGACATCCGATATGTTGGACCCCGTTTTTGCTATCGACAAAATTCTGAAAATTATAAAATATTTTAATTACAAACATGATCTTTCAATGAATTGTAGGAGTTAATCAGGCAAAAGGAAGTGTCTTTGTAAACGATATTTGCATATAAAAAAATTGAAAGTGCAAAAATTCCTATATTTGCATTTTTAACAAGATTTAGAGGGAGTTAAAAAACAGACCTGCAATAGTTGAGAAGTAAACACAAAAATATTTTGCCATTATCTTCGGAAAATCATTTGACAGGACCCTTTCATGAATTCGGTATAATGCGTTTTCTATTTCCATGAAGAAACTTTTTGATTAATTATGATTATTTTTCTTAAATTTTTTTAGACTTAATTTAATTAAAATTGTCTAATGTTTATGGTCTGAGTATTTAGAGGGAGGGGGGGGGGGGGGGAATTACAAGGAAGATTGGGGGATGGG
>Ga0302186_10001199_pt1 | contig 22088 bp, 12 predicted proteins | sample II_Bog_E1_2_FD_198782 | JGI IMG/M metagenome (GOLD analysis project Ga0302186, IMG submission 198782) | Peat permafrost microbial communities from Stordalen Mire near Abisko, Sweden - II_Bog_E1_1 | ecosystem: Environmental > Terrestrial > Soil > Wetlands > Peat | place: Sweden: Abisko...
AAAAAAAAACCTTTGGGGATGCGCCTCATTAAAAAAAAATGAATAAATTTAAAATATGAGATGAACAAAAATTAATCAACATTATTTTTCAAATTACGCAATATACGTACAATTCTCTATAATTTAAACAATAGTTTATCTTTCTGAATTAATGTCCAATGCCAATTATAATTCTTTGAAAAAATTGCAAAAAAGAGTTCCAACAGGTCTCAAGTGCCCTAGTATTTTATTTTTCATTTTTTCATATGTTCGTTCCTTTAAATGAATCCAAAAGCCAAAAATGTCAAAATCAAATCTTCAAAAGACAATTAGAAAGGAAAAAGTCAAAAACTATAGCATTCTCAGACAAAAAGACCTTATTTTTTTGAGAGACTTTTACTCAAAGGTGAAAATACTTTCTTTTTTTTAAAAAGTATCTTGTTAATAAAAGTGTTCGTACCCATCAAAAACTGAAATGGAGAACATGAGCAAAAAATTGGGATTTTCCATAGAAAAGATCAGGAATTGGTTCAAGCATCAAAGAAAAAAGGAATTACTTCAAGGCAAAAAACCCTTTACGGTATTTTGATGAAAATTTCTATTTATTAAATTTATACTAGAAAAAGAATTCATTTTCAAAAGACAAGATCAAATTTCTTTTGGGGGAATTCGCGATGAACAGGAACCCCACTAGTGAGGAGTACCAAAAACTGTAGTTATTTTAGATTTTTCTTTTTTTAACATTTTTCCTTTTAATGTAGTGCCAAGCAACTTGAATGTCATATTAAAAACGTAAAACATTGGTTTTCCCACCGAAGAAAACTGACATATGATTCACAACACAACAAAGATCAACTCAATAATATAAAAGATCACCTCACTTACAAAAAAAATCAATTGATTAACACCAAAAACGAAATCAATCGTACAAAAGATGAAATAAATGCAAGCCTTCATTCACATACTGACAATATACATTCACATGCTGACAATATACAAAAACATAAAGAGGAGGTCAACTTGAAGATTGAAGAAAAGGAAAAAATCAATGGTTATGAGGAAATGAAGACCCAAGCAATGGACAATTTAGCAATGAGTATGCCACTAATGAATTTCCCAATGATGGGAGGAGGGTTGGCACCATCTACAATACCTTTTGGACTGGCTCCATCAACTATGCCTTTTTATAGTAATTTGAGGATGATGATGTTGATGCAGAAATGTTGGAATATTTATGGACAGATTGAGCAGATCAATGAATATTATAGGAGAATGGGTTGTTTTTTCAGTAAATAGTGAAGAGCCTTCCATTTTTTTTTATTAATTTTATTTTTTTTATTTTATTTATTTATATTCTCTTTTCATTTATAAGTTTTGACAACTATATTTTTTGGAGTTTTTATGATTGAATAGCCAAATAGCAAACCTAATTTAATAAAAGAAAGAATAGTCTTTTTTTTTTTTTCAAAGCTTTTGACTTGAATATTTAATTAAATTTTTCTTTATTATTTTTTTTTCAAAAATTCATAAAATCCAAAAACGAAACATTTTTATTATTAAAACAAAACACTGCTAAACAAAATATTGATTCAGAAATATGGAACTTTCCAAATATCATAATTTGTCAAATTTATCAGCGGTCTTCAAATTTATAGTCGTAATTCTTTTACACTATAGTTTTTTAACGCATCATTTAGATAAATGAACGGTTAATTCCATATTTATTCCAAATTCTTCTCGAATGAGCATTCTAAAAAATCCTCAAAAAAAAAACCCGCAACCTGCCATTTTTGAATTGTCTCTTTACCAAAAGAAAAACGAAATGCCCAATTCAAACTTGAAGAAGTGCATTAGAAAGGAACAAGTTCAAACCTATAAGATCTTCCAAATGAAGGACCTTTTTTATTTGAGAGAGTTCTATGGAAAGGTCAATAATCAATCATTTTTTTTCAAATAAATATGATTTTTTTTCTACAAATAACAGTGTTCGTATCCCACGAAAGAATGGAGCTCATCAGCAAGGAATTGCACCAATCCTTGGAAAAAATCCGCAATTGGTTCAAGTATCAAAGAAAAATGGAAGTTCTTCAAGGAAAGAAGAAATTTTTGGTATTCTTTTTTTTCAATGTCTCAATGTTATTTAAATTTATATAGAAGAAAAACTCCTTTTCAAAGGAAAATATTTCTTTCTTATTAGGAGAGTTCGCAAAGAACACCAACCCCACTTTCGAAGAATACGAAAAATTGTAAAGTTTCATTATTTATACATATCCAATCTTTATCTTATTAGAGCTGAGAGACTTCAATGCCGTATTAAACATGTGAAGAATTGGTTTTCACATAGAAGAAGTCTCAAATTTCACACTAGGAAATCATTAAATTCAAAAAATGCTCAAAATCCTTGTTCAAATCAAGAAACGAAGAAAGAAGAAGAGAGTAAAAATTATTCTCATGAGGAAAGGAATGCAAAAGCGATGAAAAGAATAGAGGTGCCACTGAATCTATTACCGATGATGGGGCAACGAATCCAACAGAGTCTACAGTTCAATAACATTTATATGACTATGTTGTATATGCAGAATATTTACAATGTTTATGAAGAGATTCTGAAACGAGATCAATATATGAGGATCATAGGCTCTTTGTTGAAGAATTAGGAGACCTGGCTTTTTTTAAAAACATTTATTATTATTTTAGAAAAGTTTTATTTCTTTTATTACAACAAATTCACTTTACAAAATCGAGTTTGTAAAGGTAAAAATACTAAAAATTAAAAAAATAAAAATTTATTTTTTTAATGAAAAATTTTGAAAATAAAAAAAGAGGCAATGGAGAAGGAATTACAAATGGTGAGTTGGCTTTTTGTAAAAGATAAAATAATGAGGATAATTTAAGTTTTTTTAAAAAACATTGGAAAAAAACGAAAAAAAAAAATTCATAGTTTTTTTATAAAATTTTTGGAAATATTAATTATAAAATATTTATTAACAAATTTTCCTTATTTTTTTCATGGAAAATTCTCATAAAACTGATTGCAAATCCTCAATTTACTAAAGTCCGATTCTCACCATATTAAGTAAATATTGATTCTTGTTGATTAGATTTTGAAGCGAATTCAAATTCATTAGAAATTTTTGATTTTTTACCATATTATCCACCACTTGATCCCTTAAAATATTTCTTCCATAGCAAGTATACCAAGGCATGCCTATCATTGGCCAATTAGAGCTGCTTTTGACGAAATATTGCGTGCGTTGATAATAATAATTAGTGAGAATTGGGGTCTGATTCACTTCGATGAAAGGAGGTTGACTTGATTGGAAATTAACAAAAGTATGAGAACTTTTGCTTGTTTTGTCTTCGTTTTGTTCAAGGTTTGGTTGACTTGAATCAATGTTTGGTTGATGTGAAAGGCAATTCGTTGATTTAAGGCATCGGAGTAATTTTTTCCTTTTATATGAAAACCATTGTCTGATATGTTCAATGTCGCCATTGATCTCATTGGCTCTATATATAATAGGCAAAATAAACATCCAATTTAAAAAATGCATGAATATTACAAATCTTTGTATTCATGTCGATTGGGATTTCTATTGATATTGAATTTTTCCATGAGGACAACTTTTTGTTGCTTGGAAAAACTATTTCTTTTCTAAAAAAGTAGTGTTGTAAAAAAGAAACATTAGTGAGTTTTTTAAACCTCATAAGTGAGGGTTCCTTTGAAAAAATCCTTCCTGCGTTCATGTTTGAACCAATTTTGAATAGGTTCGAATCCTGCCTGTAATTCATCAGCGAGGTTCTGCATTTCCTGGTGGGGGGGATAATTATTCTTTTAAATACAGATATATAAGATATAAAAAATTATGTCATTTTCTAACCTTGGAATAACTTTCTATCAGTCTGGAAATACTTTCTTGAGAGAATCTCTGATATTTTTTGTATTTTTGAATCGGCTTTTTAAGCAAGGTCTCAACACTCTAAATTTCATAAGTATTAATTAATTATACTTTGGAATGAAGAAAAAATACAAATTCATTGTGATTTTTTTGAAGGGGGAACATGAGGGGATTTATAATCTTTCTTCATATGAATTTGGGTCTTGATTTAAAAGTTTATGATATTCAGTTCCAGTGTTCCTAAATTAATTATAAAAATTATTTGGAAATTTAAAAAATTTGATTTTTTTAAAATATTTTTTTACCCCTTAAAATTTTGATGTTTTATTTTATTTCCATTTTTTGTGTTAAAATTTTTTAAACAATACTTAGATATACTAATCTTTTTCTATTTTTCACTTTAATTGAGTTTCCAGATTTTTTTTTAAAAAAATTTCATCTCAAAGAAAAAAAATTAAAATTTTTTTCTCAAAAATCTCTTCAAATAAAAACTAAAAAAAAAAAATCAAAAGACCCAAAAAATCCCAAAAACTCTTAATAATCAAAACTCCAAAAAAAATTCATTTTCTTATAAAAAACCATGCAAATTGGTGGCGAATCTTTTCATAATAGGTCTCAGACCAAATCCAAGGCACTCTTTATCATTCTTTTCCTGATCATCGGAACCTTTTTAATCTTCAAATTGACCCAAGATGGCTCCAAATATGCCTCTCCTTTCGGCACCGCTGCGAAAGATGATGTGCATTTGCCTGAAAAGCCAAAGAATTCGACGAACGAAACTGCTGAACTCGAACACAAAAAAGAAGATGCCAAAAATAGAGGAATTTTGAAGAATTTGGTTGATCAAATGGGAACATTTAACGAAACTATAGAGAAATTTGATGAGCAATTAAGGAATTTTACTAGTCTTCTTGGTGGTAATTCGTCGATTGCAAGTCTTTTCAATAATGATACGGGGGATAGTATCCTTGAAAAGATGAAATTGGGGAAATATGAGGAAGAGAAAAATCAATTATTAAATAATCTGCAACAATTGAAGGATGCTTTTGAAAAAGCGTCAAACGGGACGAATAGGTTTTTGAATAAGAAGCTTTGAATGATCTAAAGTGTTGTAGAAAAAGAAAAAAGGACTTAATTTTTTAAATTGGAAGAGTTATTTGAAAAAAAAACAAAGAAATTTAATTTTTTTTATTATGTTTTGATTTTTCTGATAAAAATTAAAATGGAGCTAGCTGTCTTTACGAAATAAAAATATATAAATTAGATTTAAAAAACTGATTTTTGAAGTATTGCAAAGTATTTTTTCAATTATTGTCCATAGTTGTTGATTTTGTTTCCTAGAGTCACATTTACCATTTTGAGGTATTGTTGGTTTTTGATGATTTGGCCATACAACGCATATAGGTTTTGTAGCATTTGGTTGTTCGCCTCGATGGTTGCGTTTACATTACTTTTGAGCAACAAATTCAAGCCTAAATTGGAATTCAAAGGAATTGCTATCACCGGAACAGGGCATTTTATTATCCCAAGGAGATTTTGAACATTTTGTTGATTTTGTCCATTTTGTTGATTTTCTGCATTTTGTTGATTTTGTGAATTTTGTGAAGTTTGAATATTTTCTGAATTTTGTATATTTTGGAAATTTGAAACATTTTGTGCATTGTTGGGATTTTGCATTTTTTGGACATTTTTAGTTTGGACAATATTTTGAGTCGTATTAGTAATATTGGTGTTATTTAAAGCTAAATTGACATGAATTTTGTTGAGAGTTGTCTGTAACATCTCTGAATTATAAATTGGGAAAGTGATGTTGGTAGGTTCGCACATTTCTTCTTGTTTTGAGGGCTGAGTTGATGGTGAGGAAAGGGTTTCCTCATTGATTAAGTGCTTGTTGTTTTTTTGGATTTTGAGAGCCTGCTTTCTTTTATAACTGAACCAGTTTTTCACATGTTTGACTTTGCAGTTGATTTGAGTTGCACTACAAAAAAAATTAATATATGAATTGAATGAGGAAAAAATGGAGTACAGTTCTTGGTATTGTTGACCAGTTGGATTTCTGGTGATGTTATATTTTTGGAGAAGAAAATTGTGTTGATCTTTTGAGAAGGTGTTCTTTTTCTAAAAGGGAAAATATTAATAATTTTAATTTTATTCATAAAGTGAAAGAAAAAAAAAAATTATAAAAACCTCATATTTCATGACCCCCTTGACTACTTCTTTTTTCCTCTGGTGTTTGAACCAGTTCTGGATTTTCTCCATTTTCTCACCCATCTCATTGGCCAGCCGCTCTATTTCCTTTCTGGAGGGGTAGCGATTCTAGAGAAAAATCAATAAAGAAAAAATATTGAGGAATAAATTATTAAGTTTTACTTCTGAATATATTTCTTTAAGAACAATCAAATGTTCTGAGGAAAATTTATTGTATTTCTTGGGTTTCTTTCGGAAGACTTTGCATTTACAAGTCATCGCCTTCTCTGTGGAGCAGATCTAAGGCAGAAGGTTTAGGGACTGAGAAATTAGAAAATTACTGTTTCAGTGTTTTTTTCTAGAAGGGAAAGCATCACCTTGACTTTATATTCAAAAGATAATTTATGTTTTGTTATTATTCAAAAAGAAAAAATGCCTTTCAATAAATAGGCAATCAGATATCTTTTACACTTTTCGCTATGTCATTTTGCAAGGAAATTTTGAGACATTAATTGACGCAGAATTTTTAATGCTAACAGAAAGAAAATAAAACATAAAATAGCAAAAAAACTAAAATTTTTCTAAGACTGCTCATTTTTCTTTTTTTTTCCCTTGGAGTGAACTTTTTTTTCATTTACCCCATTTCAAAACATCTCTTTCATTTTTAATCTATCACTTTTTTCTACTTTATTTAAAATTCTCAAAGAACCAGTTCAGGCAATTTAAAAAAATTTTTAGTTATTTTCACAATTTTCCATTAAAAAAACTCGGACTATATAAGTTTTTTCAACCCCCTTTTAAAATTATGTTTTATTTAAGTTTACAAATCCCATTTAAACATAGAAAATTAAAGCCCAAAACAAAAAAACCATTTTGTGACCTCTTACAAATAAAGCATTTTTTCTTTTTGAAAAAAAATTATTGGAGCCAAGATTCAAATAAGGGAAAAAGCAGATTGTTTTTTTGGGGAGGGTGGCGGAAAAGACCAAAAATTGATTTTGGAACTGCAGAAACTTTTTTTAAAACTTTAAATTTTGCCATTTTGAAAATTAAAAAATCATAATTTCGATCGACACAATTAATTATTATAATTATCAAGGAATTTTCTCAAAAGAAAAATTAAATCAAAGTGTTGCCAAAATAAAATTTAAATTATCTGAAAATAAAAATCTGAAAGAATTCCGCTTAGCAGAAATTCGAACTATTAAACATTTTACTGCCCAAAAATTACAAATTTTATATTTGTTTTAAAAATAAAATTTTCATTTAAAAATGGCGGTGATTAGTCATATTTTTAAAAATAAATTTTTGATTTATGCTCTGTTTTTTTAAAATATTATACATTATTAAACAGCGTAAATGAAAAACAATATAAATTTCGAAAAAAACCCTAAATTTTTTTTTTAGGAAAAAAAAATTTTAGGTATTTTTATTTAAGAAACAAATAATGATCGTTCAGTTCAAAATATATAAATATGGATCCAAAATATATAAGAAAGGTTTTAAACTCATTTATTAAGTGTAATTATAAATGTTCGTAAAAAAAAAGTCTTCAAAAAAACATAGTCGTTGATTTGTCTTAGTTATTGAGTTTTGTATTGATTAGTTCATTGAGTTTTTGGAAATACATTTGATTCTTCACCAACTGAGCCTGCAAACTCATGTAGTTCTTAAGTAAAATCATATTTACATTAGCATTCTTGTCATTATTCATCAAAAATATCCCTTCTTTTTGTTGAATTTGTTGAAAAAGAGGCAGCAAAACATACGACATAGGCTTTGAATTCATCACATCATTTGTGTTTTCAGGCTTATTATTGAATTTTGCTGGTTCTTCATTAAAGATTTTGAAGTTTTCTGGAGGGTTTTTTGAATTATAATTGGGTATTGACTCTATGTTGACTTTTTTTCGGATCACGAGCTTTCTTTGGTAACTAAACCAATTTTTAACGTGTTTGATTTGGGAATTTATTTGACTAGCTCTAAATGGAAAAAATCAAAAATTAGATTTTTTTCAATTTTAAAGAATGAAATAAAAACATTTCTTTATATTGATCAAATGATGGGTTTGAGTTCCTGCGATATTTTTCCCTCAAAATCACATTCTGTTCTCTCGAGAATGAATTTTTCTTCTATAAATACATGTATTTAATAAAATACAAACAAATTATACCTCATATTTCATAATGCCTTTCTTTACTGCCTTTTTTCTTTGGTATTTGAACCAATTTTGTAGTTTCTCCAACTTCTCTTCAAGATCCTCCGACATTTTTGATAATTCTTCATTTGTTGGATATTTGTTCTTTTTAAAATTGTTACATTTATGTTTTTTTTTTTAAAGGTGCCTTGGAATAGTAGTCCTCTAAGAAAGACATATTCTTTTCAGAGAATTTCTTGTATTTGAGGGGTTTGGAGAAAAGAGAGGGGGTTGTTTCAGTTTCCTGGAGTCATAAGATTTTATAAGACTAGAAGGAAAAAAGTGGTGAAATATACCATTGGGTGCAGAAAAAGTGACTTCTCTTCTAAGATGAAAATTGTTCTGATTATATATTTCACGAAAGTACATCTCCATAAATTTAAAATAGCAGATGAACAATTATTAGTCGTACTAACGAGACAGAAAAATCAAATATTATAAATTTTTTCAAAAAACAGCATTTATTAATTGCAAAATGCGTGTTTTACTATAAATAAAAAGAAAACAAGAAAAATCGATATTTTATTCACTGAGGGAAAATATCATTACAAACACCTCAAAACATATTGTATTTTGAAGTGGTTTTATTGGATTATTTTGATTTTATGTAAATTTCTTTGAATTATTGAATTTCTTCAAAAACGGCAGTAAAAAATCGAAAAAATTTTGCAAAACCAAAAAATTTTATTTTTTCAAAATTTAAAAAAAATCTTATTTCAAACTAAAAAAAAACTTTGAAATTGAATCCTAAATGCTAACAAAATATTTCGAAATTAAAATTTTATTTTTTATTTTTTAGAAGTTAGCAGCGATTTTTTTGCACCAATTAATTATTTATTAATTTCTCAAAACTATTCATTAAACATAATTTCCTATAATTTAAAACCCTTGCTCAATCTATATATTCTAAATTAATGTCCAATACCAATTCTTTGAAAAAATAGCAAAAAATAGTTCCAAAAGGTCTAAAAAGTGCCCAAGTATTTTTATTTTTCTATTTTTTCATATGTTCTTTCATTAAAATGAGTCCACAAGCCAAAAATGTCAAAATCAAATCTTCAAAAGACAATTAGAAAGGAAAGAGTCAAAAACTATAGCATTCTCTGTCAAAAAGATCTTGGATTGTTGAGAGACTTTTACGCAAAAGTAAATATTTTTTTTTAAAACAAGGTCCAGTTTTTGTAATAAAAGTGCTCGTACCCATCAAAAACTGAAATGGAGAACATGAGCAAGAAAATGGGATATTCCATAGAAAAGATCAGGAATTGGTACAAGCATCAAAGAAAAAAAGATGTAATTCAAGGCAAAAAATATTTTTTGGTATTTTTGATGAAAATTTCTATTTATTAAATTTATGCTAGAAAAAGAATTCATTTTCAAAAGACAAGATCAAGTTTCTCTTGGGAGAATTCGCGAAGAACAGGAACCCCACGAGTGAGGAGTACCATAAACTGTAGTTTTTAAAATTTTTCCTTTTTAACATTTTTCTTTAATGTAGCGCCAACCAACTTGAATGTCATATTAAAAACGTGAAACATTGGTTTTCCCATAGAAGAAAACTGACATATGATTCACAACACCACAACCAACAATCAATCAAAGATCAACTCAATAGTATAAACAATCACCTCACTTACAAAAAACCTCATTTCGTTAACACCAAGGACGAAATCGAGAGTACACAAGATCAAATAAATACAACAAGCCTTAATTCTCAAACTCACATGATACAACAACATCATGATGAGGTCAAATTAAAGACCGAAGCAGAGAGAAAAAAAATTAATGCTTATGAAGAAATGAGGACCAAGGTAATGAGAGATCTAGCAATGAGTAGACCATTGATGAATTTTCCAATGGGAGGAGGGTTGACACAGCCTGTTCTACCTTTGGCACTGGCACAACCATGTATATATTTGCATAGTGATTTGACCTCGATGATGTTTATGCAGAATGCTTGGAATATTTATCAGATTGAGCAGATCAATGAATATTATAGGAGAATGGGTTGTTTTTTCAGTAATTAGAGAAGGACCTTTCTTTTTTTATGGAAGTGACATTTTTTTAATAACTTATTTATATTTATTATTGATCGAATAGGAAATGAAAATCTGATTTACCCTAATTCAAGAAAGTAAAAACTTTTGGCCTTGATTTTTATTTAAATGTTTTGTGATGAATTTTTTATATAAAAAAAAATAAGAAAAAGAAAAACTCCTCTCTTTTGTTAAAATTTTTATTTTTTTTCAAACAATTTTTTTTTTTTTCCAAATAATTCAAAAAATGAAACAGTTTTATAATTAGAACGATGCTAAAAAGAATTTTCATTAATGAATTTGAAATTTTTGAAATTTTTATAAGTAGTAATTTTTTACTCCATAAACAAAAAAAACTCTTAAAATGCATCATTAGATAAATGAACTGTTCATATTTATCCTTCTCGAATGCGCATTATAAAAAATCCTTTAAAAAAAACGAGCACTCCCTAAAAATTTAGTCCATTCTTTAATATCAAAGGAAAAATGCTTAATTCAAACTTCAAGAAGTCCATTATAAAGGAACGAGTCAAAACCTATAGGATCTTTCAAATGAAAGACCTTCTTTATTTGAGAGAGTTCTATGAAAAGGTCAATAATTAATGGTTTTTTTCAAAAAACATGATTTTTTTTTACAAATAAACAGTGCTCGTATCCCACCAAATCCCAAATGGAGCTCATTAGCAAGGAATTGCACCAATCTTTTGAAAAAATCCGCAATTGGTTCAAGCATCAAAGAAAAAAGGAGGTTCTTCAAGGAAAGAAGAAATTTTTGGTATTTTTTTTATCATTGTCTCAATCTTTAAATTTATATAGAAAAAAAATTCCTTTTCAAAGGAAAATATCACTTTTTTACTAGGAGAGTTCTCAAAGAACACCAATCCTACTTTCGAAGAATACGAAAAATTGTAAAGTTTTATTTTTATATTTATCCAATGGTTATCTTATTAGAGCTGAAACACTTCACTGCCATATTAAACATGTGAAGAACTGGTTTTCACATAGAAGAAAACTCACATTTCACACGAGGAAATCATTAAATCCCAATACACAAAACCCAAATTCAAATCAAGAACATATCTATTTGAAGAAAGAAGAAGAGAGCAAAATTAATTCTCTGATGAACGGAATGGAAGGAAAAGAGGTGCCGATGAATTTGCTCACGATGGCACAACGAATCCCACCCATTCTACAATTGAATAACATGATGTTGTATATGCAGAATCTTTGCAATGTTTATGGAGAGATTCTGAAAAGAGATGAATATATGAGGATCATGGACTCTTTGTTGAAGAATTAGGAGACATAATTTTTTTTTTTCAAAAACATTTATTATTTTTTTTTTTCAGAAGAGTTTATATTTCTTCTATTTTATATAGTTTGAATTTGATATTCTTGCAATTTATAATCAAGGTGATATTATTGAAAAAAATGTTTTTCTTTCTGATTTATTTTGTTTTAAAACAAATAACAAAAATGTCCTTAAAGTTTAAAGTTTGATCATAATTAAAAAAAATTATTTATTGCTTAATGTTTTTCTCCTTTCCTTCTCCCCCACAACAAATGTTTTTTCCAGTGCATCTATCTTGCTGCAAATTTTCTCTTGCAAATTATCAATTAAGGTTTCCAAATTTCCATGGTTTTTATCCATTTTGTTTTCCAGAAATTCATTCTTCTCCCTAATCTTTCTATTGATCTCCTTGAATTTCTCTTCAATTCCATCGATTTTTTCTTCAATTCTATCAATTTTCTTTCTGATCCTTTCAGTCTGGTTCTCATCCACAGGTTCATCCTTAATTTTCACCATAACTAGATATTTTTCGAACACCTTTCTTCTCCTTAGACGGTGTTTCCTAACAGTAGTTAATGTGTTATCAATTTCATAAAGAATCCAAGTTTTTTCATAATTATTTGCCAAAACTTCCCGTCCTGAAATTTTATCATAAGAATCTCCTAGAATCGAAATTAACAGGTTTAACATAATGATCATCATGAACAAAGTTGTAATGAAGAAGAAGATCCAAAGTAGAAAGAACAAGTAATTATTTTCCAATGGAAGATTATCAAAGAGACCATTATCGCCTAAAATTATGCGGTATACTGTGTTAAAAATGCTGAACTGAGAAAGATAGTTCATTTCATCAAGACCATCCGAATCCGTGAGGATGAACATACTAAATCCGATACTTGTGCATAAAATGAAGAAAATTGCCAGAAACACCTTGATATCATAAATGACTTGAATAATCATTCGAACCATAAAGGCAGTTTGTTTATACCCCCTGGCATAGCTTAGAAATTTGATCCATAATAGGAACACGTTAATAGAAAGCAAAGCTTTGAGCCAGGAGAGTTCAATATCTATCCCAGAAATTGAAATAAGATCCATAGTTATTGTCGCGCAGAGAATCGCTAGGATAAGAAGATCCAACAAATGCCAAAACGTTGAGAAAAATCGCTTAGTTCCGAAGCATTTCCATTTAAAGATCTCGACTGCGAGGAAATAAAGAGTGAAAACAATCAAAATGATATTCAATACAAGGGATGAATTTTTGAAGACATTTCTTCTATGATCATCCAAAGAAGTTTTGATTCTGTTTGGGAACAAAAATACACTGTTCACAGTGACAACAAGCAGAAAAATCACAAAAACTATAAGATCTCTCGCATAGCTAAACGATGCGTAACTTTTCCATTTATAATGCAAGATACTTTCTAAGGCTTGTGACGAAAAAAGAAGATTAGCAGTATTCAGGCTCAAAAGATCCGACAGCAGATCATTTTGTTCAATGTCCACAATATAAGGTATATCCAAAATGAAGAATTCCACTCTATTAGTAAAATCAGTTTCATATTCTTCTTCCACAATCAACCCTGCCTTTTTCAAAGAGTTTGCCTCAATGCAGTAATGGTTGAAAGCATGAGTATTGATGTCAGATGAAATCTTACTTTCTTCAGGCAAATGGTATCTCTCTTCCTCATTCGGAAGCACGTTATTCAAAGGTATCAGTCTTGAATCAAAGATTTTTTCAATGTTGAGCAGATTGAATTCGATGGCTTTTTGCAATGCAGCGAGAAAATTGGGGAACCCGTTCATTGGTGGTGGTTTATTGATCGCATAGGTAAACAAGGCGTTTAATATTCTTTTGTTTCTATATTCAAATGCTACATCAATTGGTGTTTTACCGAAGAGATCTGTGGATAGGATGAACTGTTTATTTTCTAAGATATCCAGAATATTAAGAATCCTTTCAATTGATGACGAATCATTTATATAAGTGTAATAATGAAAAAGGCTGAAATGAAATGGGAAAATTGATTCCGTGAAGATATGCTCCTTAAATTTGGGGTACATCTTTGCTATTTTGTTATCATCGGAATGAGTTTCCAACATTTCTATCATCAAACTGACGATAGAGAAATTCGGGTCAAAGACCCACCAAACCCTAATAGTTTCATCATCACTTGCTGTAACTACTCGTTTTCCATCCTTGCAAGTCCTAATGCATGTGATCTCGTCTTCATGTCCTTCGAAAGTCTGCTCACAAAATCCAGTCTCAAAATTCCATTGTTTAAATGTATAATCATTTGATCCGGACAAAATATGCTTCTCATCTTCTGAGAGAGTCACTGAATGAATTGCCCCCTCATGACCTGTGAAAATGCGCTCTTCCTTCTCTATAGATATGTTCCACATTCGGATCTTTTGATCCTTACCACCTGAGATAATCTTTTTATTATCCTTGGTTATACAAAGGTCATTGACGTCACAATGAGAATCCAAACGTTTCCACTCATCCCCTGTGGACATATCCCATAAAATTATCATTCCATCTGATGAACCAGAAGCTAGAAAGACACTATTTGATGAAAAAACTAAAGAATTCACAGTGTTTTTATGTTTAAAAGTATAAGCGACACTCATATCCTTCAAGTTCTCAGCCGCGAGGTTTATATCTGTAAGATCCGGGAGGTTCCAAACGATAATAGAGTTATCGGCCGACCCTGACGCCAAATAATATTCATTAGGGTCCAAAGCTAGACTAGTAATTGATTCATGATGTTTTTTATCTAACACAATAATCTCATTTTTCTCTGGAATCGTCCAATTCCATACCCGGATCGTATGGTCTGTGGATCCGGAAAATAATAAACTATGATGGTTTTTTGTGACAAAGAGCTGCAAACACCTCACTGGTTTCCTATGTCCCTTCATAACCCTTTCCTCTGAAAGTGTCTCCATATTCCAAACTCTTATGGAGGTATCATTGGAAGCACTGATGACATATTTATTATCCGGCGTCAGCACCAAATCTGTGACCCCCTTTTCATGACCTTCGATTTCTGTAAATCTCGAATATTTTTGGAACCTCCAAATTCTTATCGTTTGATCCCTTGAAACTGAAACAATTTGTCTGCCATCATTAGTCAACGCTAAGCCTAAAATACTGTTAAGATGTCCGTTATACACATGGGTCTCCTGCCCATTTTCTAAGTTCCAAATCCTGATAGTACGGTCCTTCCCACAACTCACTATCAGCATGTTCTCATTATCAATTGCCACACTGTAAATTGGGTTCTTATGTCCCTCAAAAATTAGCTCCACGCAACCCAACTCCACATTCCATACCCTGACGAAATTATCATCCCCTCCACTTATCAAATAAACTCCCTGTGACCAAGAATAAGTACATATACTTCTCACTCCTTCCATATGTCCCTGTATATCTTGCAAAATCTGTTCTACGACCCCTGTTTCTACATTCCATTGTCTGATGGTTTTATCCAAACTGCCAGAGAAAATGTAATACCCGTCTAAACTTGTACATAAACATGTCACACCCAATTTATGACCTTCAAATTCTATGAAGCTATCACAATCTTCGACTTTCCATAACCGGATCGTTTTATCTTCACTCGCTGAAATCAGATGTTTCTCATCAAAATCCAAAGTCACAGCGTACACTGGACTACGATGACCTTGATAGGTATGTATGGCAGCCTCTGTAACCACATCCCATTTAATAATGGTTTTGTCTGCAGAACCTGAATAAAGATGATCCCCGTTGGAGGAAAGACAAAGACTCAGCACTGCATCATTATGCTTGTTAAATTTTTTGTCTTGTTTGCCAGTTTCGAAATCCCAACTTTTTATCGATTTATCGCTGGATCCCGTGTAGATCTTCTTGTTATCTGAACTGAGAATCACACAGGTCACAGCATTGGTATGTCCTCGCAAAATCAACTCTTTTTCACTGTCGGGTAGTTCTTGAATCCTTATGGTTTTGTCATTTGAAGATGAAATTATTCGTTTGGCATCTTTATCCACGCATATGTTCCTCACAATACCTAGATGACCCAAAATGATGTTCAATTGCTCTGCTGTTTTATATCTCCAGATCCTTATGGTGTTGTCAGCAGATCCGGACAAAAGTTTTTTATCATCGGGAGTCAAAATCAAAGCAAACACTTTATCTGTATGTCCTTTGAATTGAGTTTTCTCCACTCCCGTCTCAATATCCCAAACTTTAATCAAACAGTCAGCGCCTCCTGAAATGATATTTTTTACTTTATTGGTGGAAGTGACAGAGAGCACAGGTCCTTCATGAGCCCGTATTTTTCGCTCTGCAGTCACTAATTGAGAAGCAATGTTCCACACAACCAAAAATGAATCCTCAGAAACAGAAACCAATTTCAGATCATTTTTTGTCACGTTCAATTGGGTGATTTTCGCAGTATGCTGTTCCGCAGGGAAACTTTTCCCTGGTGTCAGCAATGAATCTTTTATAGAAAAATGCAGAATGGTTGAATCCTCAAGTCCCAGGAACAGATGGTTGTTGTTATTACTTAAGGTTAGTGAAGTAATAGGGCCGTTTTGCTTAAGACTTTGCAATTCGACACCTGTTTCAATGTTCCATACCTTCAGAAACCCATCCTCTCCTACAGAATATATGATATTATCATCCGTTCTACTCTGGGTGATCCAATTAACAGCCCCGGTATGTGTACTTAATGTCCTCACCTCGGTGAACTTCTCAAAATCCCACACTATAATATTGTGATCTGCGCTGCAAGAAATCAAATATTTATTGCTTTTATTCAGACAGCTTTTATTGACAATATTGCTATGACCTTCGAGGATAATCTCTTCATCTTTGACTTCATTTACCCATTTCCTCACCGTTCTATCATGACTTGCCGATATTATAGTGGACTTATCAGGTGTTATCCTCACACCTTTCACATCCCCTTCATGACCTTCAATGATCCTCTCCACTCTCCCCAAGTCCACATGCCACACACGCATCGTCTTATCTTTGCTGCCAGAATACAAAAATTTGGAGTCTCTGCTCAAAACCAAATCCAGAACCTCATCAGTATGTCCATACATCGTTTTTTCTTTAACTTCAGTGTGATTATCTAAATTCCAAACTCTAATAGTTTGATCTGCTGACCCTGAGAACAGCCTCCTTTTCTCATAACTAAGAGCTAAACTATAAATAGGACCCATATGACCCTCCAATGTTTGCAAACAACTTGATTTTGTAGTGTCCCAAACCCTTATGGTTTTATCAATACTACCAGAATATACTAGCTTCTGATCCTTTCCAATCGCCAGACAACGGACATCCCCTGTATGTCCAGCCAAAACTTTCCATTTCTTTTCATTATCAAATTCCCAAATACCAACAAGACTGTCACCTGAACCTGAATAGATGGTCTTGCCATCATTGGAGACTTTCAAAGCATAAATGATGTCTTTATGACCATGGAAAGTGCGCATTAAATTGAAATCTGAAAGATTGTAACACATTATCAAACCTTTTTTGGTTCCTGCCAAAAAAAACTCACCATCTGTAGTTATGGTCAGCACTTCCACTAATTTATCTTTATCACCAATTTCCCCTATCAAAGCACCAACCACCATGCTGTATACTCTGATTTTATCATCACCGGCTGTGATAATACTTTCCCCTGTTGGACAAATAACGAGACAATTGACCTTCTCATCATGACAATATAAGACCTGACCATCTTCATTAATGCCCAGCTTGGTAATTCTCACTGTATTGTCATCTGAGCCTGAAATAACATAATCATCATTGAAGGATCCAGTGATGCTGTTGATAGATCCATTATGACCTTCAATCTCCAGCCTTTCCTTGCCACTGATAAGGTCCCATACTTTGATAGTTTTATCTTTGGAACCTGAAACGATGTATTTACAATTTTTGGTGACATAAAGACTATGAACATGGCTTGTATGGCCATATAAAGTGTTTTTGAGCTCATAATTCTTCAGATTCCAAACCATGATGTAGGAGTCTTCTGACCCCGACACCAAATATGACTTATCAGGACTGATGCACAAAGTAGTGACCCCATCATAATGTCCATCCATGATATTTTTATCAAATTCTTGATAGGTTTCCATACTCCAAACCCTGATTGTACAATCATCCGATCCAGAAAACAAAGTCTTCTCATCTGGCATCAATGCAAGACTTAATACCCCATCTTCATGACCTTTTAACTCAGCTAAAGGCTTGTCTAATTTGTTGATTTCCCATATCCTGATTATTTTATCATTCCCTGCGGTGATGACGTTTTGATCTTCTTTGCAAAGAATCAATGCTATCAACCAATCCCCATGAGCATCATACTTGATCACCACATCAGCTTGCTGTTTGATGGGCCAGACCCTCAAAGATCTATCTCTTGAACCCGAAACAATGAATTTATCATCCTTTGTTATCGCCACACATGTCACTGCCTCTAAATGTCCTTGAAATATCTCCAAGTTCTGTTTTGTTTCGAAGTCCCACAATCTTATTGTTGAATCCGCGCTTGCAGTGACAATCCAACTGCCTGAATCATTGACAATCACTTGAAGAATAGGGTCTTCATGTTCCCTGAGCTCATGAACCTTCGTGAGATTTGATTCAGTGGTAGCAGCTCGGAGGAAGTTGGCATGCCTTGCATGATCCTTATAGAAATCTAAATAATTCTTCAGAGTTTTTCGATGGGACACCATATAACTTAGGAAGTCATCATGATTGTAGTTCTCCCATGGGAAATTTGCAAAATTCTCACCGAGGTTCCTCATCTCCTCGTTGAAACTGAAATATTTGCCTAGATAATAATATTTGTCTTCCCATCCCTCATCCTTGGCTTTTTGGATGTTTTCTTCATTGCTTTCAAGGATTTTTGCATTCACCATGGTGGTTCTTCTGAATTGAACCTTCTGTTTATTAGGCTTATAAAATTTGAGTTTATGTAATTTTGTCAGGCTGGCATTTTTAGAGTCGTGTTCTAAATTTTGAAGCAGAAGGTTCTTATGGGCTAGGAGATTTGCTTGTTTCACGTCGATCACTTGATTGCTTTGTTTGAAAAGGGCCAACTCAAAATCCACATCTTTGCGCAGAAGAATCTCTTTACTACTATTTCCAACTGTTGGAGAAATGAGTGGAGCCACGAGGTTAGATTTCATCAGCTTTTAAGAGGAAATAAAATTAAAAAATAAAAATGTTATATAAAATCATAAAAATTCTGAGCGTCCTTCTGATTTTGTTAATTTGAATGAGTTAATAAAAATTGTTAATTTAAACAATTATTTTTTTTTCTTTCAATTTTCATTTTCCTGCAAAATAAAATTTTAAAATTTCAAAGTATTTCCCTTAAACAACAAAAAGAAAAAGAAAAAAATAATTAATATTAAAACCCGAAGAATTTAGACTTATTTGTGTTTTTTTGCGATATGTTCAATTGTGTATGCAGGTCATCGAAATTCCAATTCTTTTGATAATTATTGATAACTGTGCATAAATTCTTGAACGCCAGATCATGAGTTTCATTGATTTTTATCACTTTATCCTTTTCATTATCCATCATTTCCTTTACCAGAGCGAAAAGATCGTTAATTAGTTTATTTTCATCGTTTTTCTCAATTTCTCCATTCAAAAGTAAGGGTAAATTGAAGAAAATATTATAATTATCCTTCTCTTGCACTAGAAAGCTGGAAAGAGTTAGTTTTTGACATAGTAATTGGTTATTTTCGTTAATAAAGCTCTTATAATTCAAAGCCAAGATGTTATTGATGATTTTGCTTTTGACTTCGAATGAAGGCTTGTTTTTCCTAAGGAAACTATCCAAAACCACTAATTTTAGCTCATTTCCACAGATTATATCGACTTCTCTAGCTTTATTATTATAATAAACACCAAGGATCCGAGGGCATTTATTAGCTAATTCATTATATTTCTCCAAAACGAAGATATTCCTCACAAAAGGCCAATATTTCTCATATTCTATCTCCATGAACTTATAAATAAGAACTGTTTTGGTCAATTTGATCTCTAAATTCTCAGGAATTTCATTAAAGTTATTCAAAGAAAGACCATTATAGATCTCGATTGATCCTTCCAACTCATCACTTTCGACCTTTTCTAATAAATCGAAATGCCTCTTCTCCACAAGAACCAATTTCTTATTGTTGTTCTTCTTCAAAGTTGACCAATAATCCAAAATGTTATGACTTTCATATAGTTCCTTCTCAATGCAAAGTAATCTTTTTTTGCATTTTTCACCATAAACTAAATGAAAAGATAGGAATGAATTGAACTCAGCACCCGCTTTATAATATTTCTGCGCGAGCTCAAGATTTTTCACGACCCCACGACCAAATTCGAACATTTTGGCGTAATTATAAAAATGCGGCGGTTCTTTTTTATGTTCTTTCTTGATGAAATCTGACCTCGCCTTGAACCCCTTATAATAAAACTCATCTGCTTTTGCTTTGTTGTTCATTTTCTCATGCAGCTTCCCAATTTTATAATAAGTATACCCTTTCCAACATTCCCTTTTGATTTCACTTAGACAATCCAAATGCAGATCCAAAGCCACCTTCAGGTTCTTTTCCAAACAAATGGCTTTTTCATAACATGAGGCTAGGCTTGAATGTCTGATAGTGATATAGACGATATTGCCCATGATGTCCTTTGAATCGAACAACACATTAGAATACTTGAAGACCTTCTTATTTCTAACATCTTCCGGTAGCTTTTTGATATATTTATATACGATAATAATGGTCCAGGCAGCCCAGAAATCTCCTATATAAAAAGCATTTTTCAATTTCTTCAAACCTGCTTCCAGATTCTTCGGCAACACCTTCCCGCTGATCTCATATTCCCCCAGAAACTTTATACACAAATAACTGCCTAAAGAAGCCCCCTTTTCCAGCCAAAATGTAGCCTTATCATAATCATTCTCTTCGATGTAAATAATGGCCAGAGACTCTATAGCTTTAGGTAGTTTGTGTTCCGCTGCCAATGTCAGATATTTTTCTGCTTCTATGCTATCTTTCTCTAAAGTTTCACCTCCCCAACGATGATTATCTCCTATGTGATATGCAGCTTCTGGATGTTGATTGGCCAAAATCTTTTGAAGTTCTATGGAGTTTTTTTTTTGCTCTTCTGATATGGGGAATTTTATCATGAACCAATTCTTCAGAAAGCTAGATGTTAGGGGGTCTTGCGCCTTGAGGGATTCAATGTAAATCGCTACCAATTTATCCATTCTGTCCTTATCCTTATCATAAAAAACCGCCAAATGAAGGATCGGATCGATGACTTTATCACTGAATCTGTTGTCTTTCTCATCGAAATAAGCCGCAGCACGAAAAAGAAAAGAAAATTGGAGATAAGGTTCTTTTTCCACTGAGAATTTCTCTGTTTCATTTCGATATATAAAATATAAACGATAGAGACAATATGGCTCATTGGCATCTGAACCTCTTCTATAGTAGTCAAGTGCTTTGGAATAATTAGGAAGAGAACCCAAGAACCCAAACTCTTCAAAAAGACCCAAGATTATATTGCAGTAGGGGTTAGAGGAGGCTTCGCAAAGGGATTTCAGCTTGGAGAGTTGTTTTGAGGATTTGAGATGGTCCAGATGGATCTTTTTGAATTCGGGAGTCGTTTTCAAATATAGATATTCTTCTGAAAAAGAAGAGTCTTGGGAAAGGAAGGATTCAAAAAGAGGAAGGAAATCTTGTAATTGAGACATATTTTTTGGAATTAATTAGGTTTTTAATGTAATTTTTTTCTTTGCTGAAAATAAAATATTTTTTTTTGGGGTTGTTTTTTCAGAACAAAAAATTAGAGATTTTTAAATGAATTTTTTAAAGAAATGAAGGGGACAGACAGCCCATTTCACAAGAAATGATCATTATTATAGCTAATATAGATTTGATTAATTAGATTACCCGGTAATTAGAAATAAAATAGAAAATGCAAAAAAATCGGTGTTTTCTTCAAAATTTTGGGCTTTTGAAAAATCTAAAAAAAAAAAAAAAAAAAAAAATAACCATGACCTGTGCTCAATAAAACGAGTCTTTATGATTGCATTTCCTTTTACAGGAATTAGATTTTGATGTTTTATAATGGCAAAACACACAAACGTTTTTATTGAGGTTTTCAGTTGTTTTGAAGCCTTTGGGTGAGTCATCATCATCTTTTTTTATAAATAAATTATGAATTCTTTATAAAAATGAGAAAAAATTATTATGTGACCTTGAATAGAAAGTGTGGAAATGGCAACGGAGTAGTTTTCAATGGCTTGCAAACTTTTTATGTGGGAAACTGAATCTAAAGAATTCTTTTGTGATTCTTCGGCCTTGAGGTGAAGGAAATTATTATGAATCTAGGGGAGGGAGTAGAGTGGAAGTTGGAGGGGGGAGGATGTGGAAGTTGGAGGGGGGGGGGGGGGGGGGGGGGAATTTTAGTTTGGTTT
>Ga0302186_10001201_pt1 | contig 22073 bp, 14 predicted proteins | sample II_Bog_E1_2_FD_198782 | JGI IMG/M metagenome (GOLD analysis project Ga0302186, IMG submission 198782) | Peat permafrost microbial communities from Stordalen Mire near Abisko, Sweden - II_Bog_E1_1 | ecosystem: Environmental > Terrestrial > Soil > Wetlands > Peat | place: Sweden: Abisko...
ATAAGTGGCGGGTATAGTCAGCTCACCCTCAGCTCAGTTCATTCCAGCACGTCAAACAATACCGTAACCATAACGTTAAATGGATCAGGATTCCTTTCGTCAAATGATGTGAGCGTACAAACCAGCGGTGAAACGTGCAATGATGGTCACACTTACCCTAACTCAACAACAGGAACCGTTGCTAAAAACGTAACATCAGCCAATGGAACATCGTTATCATTCACGATGTCATATAGGGACTATAGCTATGATACTGGATCATATGAGGGATGTCAGAACTTTGAGGTTCAGAGAAATTCTCAGATATCTGTAACAAATACTAATGGTACAAGTAATCGTTTGCTTCTTCAATAGATTCTCAAGAAGATTTCATTTAAAAAGCGGGACGGCTTCGCCGTCCCGCTTTTTAAATACCACAATAAAATTCACTCTCCGGTAATCCACATTTCCTTTGTAAAAAGAAAAGCGAATGGTATAATTTAGATGCATATAAATGAAAAAAACATTTTTTTCAAAATCAGTTGCATTCATTTTTCTATTCACAGTATTGTGTAATTTTTCTGTTTTTCATTTTGTAAATGCAGCTGCGGGAACACTCGGTACATGTACACTCAATACACACACTGTTACAACACAAGCTGGCGGCCTACCAACCCCAGTCACTTGTACCACAAATATGGGACAGAGGTGGGTATATGAGCCTACTGCAGTTGTAGATAGCGCTGGTAATCAGTGTGGGGGACAAGGGGGAGATCAATCGGGAACCCACACGTGGTGGCCATCACCTATGACTGGCTATTGTGGAAGCTTTACAGGAAATAGTGACGGCGACATGCAGACTGCATATGGAATGACTGATTTTTCAGCAGCAAGTGCTTATGATACAGCGTACGCAGCATATGCAGCAGCCAAAGGAGTGACCATGCCCACACTCGCAGCAACATCCACAACAAGCTGGTGGGATAATCTAAAAGAAGCTCCTGGAAATTATGCGTTAGGTGTTGTTACTCAACCAGTTTTTCTTGCATTACAAACAATATTATTTGTGATCGGATTACTCCTCGCACTCATATTGGGTGTTATCGGTATGGTTTTTGATGCCGCCATAAAAATGTCAGTAAACGATCTTGGCACAGTAATAAATGGCTTAAATGGTATTTGGATATTTTTCCGAGACATTGTAAATGTATCTTTTATATTCATATTACTGTACATAGCAATCAAAAAAATTATCGGGGCATCAGGGCTTGATGAAAAAAAGGCGATTGGAAATGTTGTTATAAATGCAATTTTTGTAAACTTTAGTTTGTTCATCGCAAAATTTTTAATAGATATCGGCAATTTGCTTACCGTCATTTTTTATAATCAGATAAGTATGGGAGGGGGTACAAGCATATCAGGAATGATTTTTAACAATCTTCATATCGCAGATTTATTTACCCTTAGTATTTTCTCCTCTGGAACAACTCAGATAAATATTATTGTTCTCTTGCTCGCTAAAATTGCCATTGTTGGTACGGTCATCTATGTATTTTTCTGGGGAATTTTTATATTTCTCGGCAGAGCAGTAATGCTCATATACTTAGCGGCCATTTCACCGATTGCATATTTTGGTAATACAATACCAAAACTAAAAACCATTGGGGATGATTGGTGGAAAGATTTTATCGATCAAATAATGGTCGCTCCGGTATTTATGATTTTTATGATTATTATTTCGAGAGTATTACAAATTAGCACCTTAGCAAACCCCACATCTGCCGCTACAGCATTAGGCGCTGTAAGTGGTAGTAATCAAGGCTTGAATATAACGGCATATTTCATGTTTATCTTAGTAACGATGCTTCTTCTCAAGGCATTAAAAGAAACAAAAGAATTGAGCGGAAAAGTTGCGGGAATGGCGATGAAAGTTGCGGGTGGAGTCGCGGCAGTTGGTGCAATCGCTGCAACTGGTGGTGTGGCAGCATACAGCACAGCAGGACAAATGCTGTTTAGCAAAGATGCTGCAAAGGCCTCTGAAGGTAAAACTGGGCTTGATAAATGGAGCGCGAGACTCTCTTTTGCGACCGATAGTAAAAATAATAGAGCAATGAAGTTCCTTGCTGGTGGACATGAGGAGGAATCGGGATATCTTGCAAAAGGCCTGAGCGGTGTGAGAAAAAATATCAATACCGGCTTGAAAGCTGCAACTGCGGTTGACTTAGTCGGAATACAGAAAAATCTTGAAAAAGCTCAAAAAGAAAATGAGAAGAGAAAGGGTGAGGAAGAAGCAAAACTCGGTCCAAAACCTATAGAAGACGCAGCTGCGGCGGCGGCACAACAAAAAGCATCTATAGAATCCGAGGCACGAGCAGTTCATGCGGAAGATTTGAAAAAAGCCGCGCAAGAATCAGCTACAGAAAAAGCAGCTATTGAAAAAGAACACAATCAAAATACTGCTGCAAAAGAAGCGGCGGACAAAGCAGCAGAACAAGCAGATAAAGTGGCAGACAATGCTCAGAGAAATGGCAATGCAAAACAATTTAAACAGGCGCAAGCTTCACAAGCGGCAGCAAGGCAAGCACAAGCATCAGCACAAGCCGCCTTTGGAACATCGGCACAAAAACTTACCGAGTTTAATAAGAAATTCGGAGAAAAAGAAACCGAAATTATGGGTAAAACAATGAACGATATGGCAAAGAAAATGGGCACAAGCATGGAAAAGATTAATTCAACGATTGAAAATAAAAAGGCAAATCTGGCAAAAAATAGAATTGAGGTTCAAAAACGCGCAAATGATTTGGAATCTGCCGGTTTCTTGGGAGGCATTATAAAACATGGATTATTTGCTACTGGCGCAACACAGAAAAAACGAACAGAAATGGCATATAAAATGCGAGCGGGCAAAATGGGCAAGGAAACGTCTGCTCAAGCGCGTGCAAGAGCGGACAAACTACAAAAGGAGGAGGACAAAGCGGCGGGAATAGTCAGTGATGAAGAAAAGCCAGCAGCACCGAAAGTTACACCACCAGAAGCACATTAAAAAGTAATAATTAAAAAGCTATGGATGAAGATACAATCAAAGATTTAAAAGAACAGTACGACAATCTGCCACCAGAAGTGCAAAAGGCTATTTCTGATACAGATTTACCGACAAAACTTCAGCAAATTGTAAAAAATAATAAACTCTTGATTGATCAAGCGGGGATTCTTGAAACTGAAACTAATCTGGTTCTCTATGGGATTGAACCATTAAATGATTATGTAAATAATCTCATTCGCGAGCTTCATATATCAAAAGATCAAGCTCTTGCCATTGCACATGATGCCAATGAACTTATCTTTAAAGATGTGCGAGATACTTTACAACAAATAAGCAGCGAAATTATTGCCGCAGAAAATGAAGCGGTGAAAACTCCAGGAACTCCAAGCAAAGAAGAAACACTTGCAGGAATTGAAAATCCAGCACAAATTCAGGCGACTGAACAATCCGTTTCACTCAGTTCGCTTGGCTCAAATAATCCAGCATCTGCCACTCCAGATGAAAATCTCCACGGAATAGAAATTAGAAAAAGTATGGTTCCGGAAATTGCTCCTGAAGCAATGTTACCAATAAAACCAGCTATACCATTTCACGAAAATGTCTCGCCCGTAGAAAATATCGTGCAAGCAAAAATGACTGACACAGTCGCAGTGCCGACAGAAAAAATAGTCGTAGAAGAAAAAACGAAACTGCCAGAAAAAGAAGCATCAAGACCGACAGATGGAGTTGATCCATATCGAGAAGCGATTAATTAATCATGGAATTTCAAGTCCCACAATTCATCGAAATAGAAGATAAAATATTCGGGCCATTGACCTTGAAACAATTTTTATATTTGGGTGGGGGAGCGGGAGCTTCTATCGCGCTTTTTCTCTACATACCATCAAAACTGATCGCAATTATCCTTATCATCCCAATGATTGCATTTTCGTTGGCGCTCGCATTTTACAAAATGAATGGTAAAAATTTTATCGATATTGTCGAATCTGCGTTTTATTTCTATCTTGGAAATAAATTATATCTCTGGAAAAAAGAGCAAAAAAAACCAGATACCAAACTATCAGATCAAATACAAAAAGCGAAATCCCTCGTCTCTGTACCAAAAATGTCAGAAAGCAAGCTCAAAGACCTCACGTGGAGCTTGGATATTAAAGAAAGTCTCAATCCTGTGACACGAAATGATGATAACGAACAATAGTGCATCTTATGTTTTTTATATTTCTGGGGTATAATATCCGTACATGGTAACTTCAAAAGCAACACAAGATTTTGTCCCTATAAAAGAAATCCGCGATGGAATTATTATTCTGAAGGATGGTTCAATGCGAGCAATTGTCATGGTATCGTCAGTAAACTTCGCCCTCAAATCTGGAGAAGAACAGCAGGCGATTATCATGCAATTCCAAAGTTTTCTCAATGCCTTGGATTTTTCAATACAAATTTCCATTCAATCAAAAGCCCTTGATATCAGACCATATATTGCAATGCTTGAAGGACGATACCGAGATGAACTCGGTGATCTCATGAAAATTCAAATTCGAGAATATATTCAATTTATCAAAAACTTTGTCAGCCAAACGAGCATTATGACAAAAACATTTTTTGTCGTCATTCCTTTTTCACCAACAACAATTAATGCGCAATCAAATCCTTTAGATCAATTGATTAATAAAAAGAAAGCTACCGAAGGAAAGGGGACGGACCATTTTGAAGAAAACAGAACACAGCTTGAACAAAGAATTGGTTCGGTATCACAAGGACTCACACGCTGCGGCATCAGAAGTGTTCAGCTCGGCACTGAAGAAATCGTCGAACTCTTCTACAAAACATTCAATCCAGGTGATATGGAAAAACCAATGATGCCGACCGCGGCCCAATAAAAATATGAGCTTTTTAGATACCATTTTCAAAAAGAAAGACAATAAAAAAGATGAGCAGATGACATCATTCCTGCCGCAAGAAATTTATGATGCGGGTATTTTGGAATTGCAGGATATTATCGCACCATCTGCTCTCAAAATTTCTCCCAAAGAATTAAATCTCGGAGAAAAAATCGTGCGAACATTTTTTGTAATCTCATATCCGCGTTTTCTTTCTGAAAGCTGGTTCTCACCAATTATCAATCTCGACAAAGTATTCAATATTTCAATATTCATACATCCGATAGACACGGTAAAAGTGCTCAGAACATTTCAAAAAAAGGTTGCCGAGGTACAAAGCCAGATTAATGCACGAGAAAAAAAAGGGTTAGTGCGAGATCCAATGCTTGATACTGCGTATCAAGATCTCGAGTCATTGCGAGACAATCTTCAGCAAGCACAAGAAAAACTCTTTGATGTTGGACTCTATTTAACCATTTATGGAGATACTGATGATGAACTTGATAAAATAGAAGCGGAGATAAAATCAATTCTCGAATCACGACTGATTTACGTCAAACCAGCACTTTTCCAACAAGAACAAGGATTCAAAAGTGTCTTGCCAATAGCGACAGACCTACTTGCAGTCCATTCCAAACTCAATTCTTCTCCGCTTTCCTCGATTTTCCCATTCGTATCCTTCGACCTTACCTCAGACAAAGGAATTCTTTACGGTATCAATCGCCACAATGCATCGCTTGTTCTTTTTGATCGTTTCTCACTTGAAAATTACAACTCAATCACTTTTGCAAAGTCTGGTTCCGGTAAATCATACTGTACCAAGCTTGAAATCCTCCGAAGTTTGATGTTCGATACCGATGTTATAGTAATTGATCCGGAAAAAGAATATGAATTTCTTGCCGAATCGACTGGAGGAAAATCCTTTAGCATTTCATTAAACTCAACAAGCCATATCAATCCGTTTGATCTTCCTGCACCAAAAGAAGATGAGTCTCCGTCTGATGTTCTCCGAAGTAATATTATAAATCTTGTGGGACTTTTCAGAATTATGCTTGGAGGATTGACGTCAGAAGAAGATGCGATTGTTGATCGAGCTATTTCAGAAACATATGCATTGAAAGATATTACCCCTGATTCAGATTTTTCAAATATAGAACCTCCACTTCTCTCAGATTTTGAGCTTGTTCTTTCTGGAATGAAAGGTGCTGAGTCAATCGTACAAAAACTTTCAAAATATACGCGAGGAACATGGGCAGGTTTCATCAACAAGCCAACAAACATCAATATCAATTATAAATTTATCGTCTTTTCTATTCGTGACATGGAAGATGAGCTCAAGCCGGTCGCGATGTACATTATCACGCACTATATTTGGAATGCGATTCGACGAGTAACCAAAAAGAGGCTTTTGGTTATTGATGAGGCATGGTGGATGATGAAATCAGAAGATACCGCTTCATTTTTGTTCTCTATGGCAAAACGAGGAAGAAAATATTATCTCGGACTTGCAACAATCACTCAGGATGTAGAAGATTTCTTGAAATCACCATATGGTTTGCCGATTGTAACCAACTCTTCCATGCAAATTCTTTTGAAACAATCGCCAACAGTTGTGGACAATCTGCAAAAAGTGTTCAACCTCACTGATGAAGAAAAATATTTGTTACTTGAATCGGACGTCGGAGAGGGGATATTCTTCGTCGGTTTGAAACATGTTGCCATTAAAATCATTGCTTCATACACCGAAGACCAGATTATCACTTCAGACCCATCACAGCTTCTTACGATTAAAAAAGCAAAAGAAGAATTGAGCATGTCTCAAGCATAAAATAAGCGGGTTTCAGTAAAAATCAAAATTACCACTGCTGTCTTTTGGTGCTTTCCACTTTTTATATATGGTATGGTATAATTATTCGTGCAATGATTGATATCTCAAAAAAAATAACTGCCTTTTCATTTCTTGCCGCTCTTGTGATTTTTTCCGTAACATTTTATCCAACAAAAGCGCAAACTGCCTCCGGACAATCTTCGGCAATTACACTCAGTGTGTCTCCGCAAACACCTCAGCCCGGTGAAAATGTAAACTTAACACTATCCAGCTATTCACTCAATCTTGATACATCAAAAATTACTTGGTATGTCGATGGCGTTGCGGGCGCAGAAAACATCGGTCAAAAAACCTTCACTACTCAAGCAAAAAATAGTGGTGAAAGTACAGCGATACGAGCCGTCGTTGAGGGTACGGATGGAAGCACAAATGAAGTTGATCAGGAAATAAATCCAGCTGGAATCGATCTCATTCTTGAACCCACAGGATATGTTCCACCATTCTATAAAGGGAAACCATTATTTGTCAGTCAAGGAAGTGTGCGTTTAATCGCAATTCCTAATGTTACGGAAAATGGAACTCTCGTAGATTCAAGTAATTTAATCTTTCAATGGAAAGAGAATGGAACAATTCTAGAGTCTTCATCAGGACTTGGTCAAGATTCCGTAATAATAAATGGAACAGTGCCAACCGAAGACATAACCATGGACGTTTCAATTATAGATTCTTCTGGAACAACAGTCGCGGAAACATCAAAAATTATATCCGCAAGCCAACCAAAAATTTTATTCTACGAAGACAATCCTCTCTATGGAGAATTATTCAACAAAGCAATTACTACTAGTGGTTATTATCTCGGACAAAAAGAAGAGGTGGACATTGATGCAGAGCCATATTTCTTTACCGTTGCAACAAACGATAATAGCAATCTCAATTACCAATGGTCAATGAACGGAAATTCAATTGATACAACTGGTGGCAAAATAAATCAGCTTGTTTTAAGACAGACAACCGCAAATCTCGCGGGAACCGCTTCAATATCGCTCGATATCAATGATCTTGCGCAAATATTTCAATATACTTCTGCAGATTTTAGTGTAAATTTTGGACAATAATTATGAATATGAAATATTTGAAAAATAAAATATCAATAATCCTGCCAACCTTTATTATTGTTGCAATTTTTGCTTTTTCAAACTGTCACATAGTACAAGCGGATACCTTAACGTACACACCACTTGAACCAAATGCATTCCCAGGACTTGATATGACAGCTGCTCCGGGAAATTTTGCAGGTTTTCTTGGTAATTTATTCGATTACATAATCGCAATCGCCGTTGTACTCGCCGTCATTATGATAATTTTTGGAGGTATAGAATATATGACCACTGATGCATGGAATAAAAAAGAGGATGGTATCAAAAAAATCAATGATGCACTTTGGGGACTTGGGCTCGCTCTCGTTTCATATCTTTTACTCTACACAATCAATCCGGCTTTAGTTAATTTTAGTGGAAATATATTTGTTTCTGGATCTGGAGCAACACAACAAACTGCCTCAGCCCCGGCAACAACCGCAAGCAGCAATAGCGGAGCAGTTGCAGGAACAGCGACTTGTCCTTCAACAGCAACGCAAGGATGTGCTCAATCACAAGTAAGTAAATAATTATTATGTCCAAACGAAACTCAATCATCGCGATACTCCTCATGACACTCCTTATTATCGGGGGATTATTGTATTTTTATTTTCATCTTTCCAATAATAGTTTTCAACCAGCAAATACATCGGTAACTGGAACAATCACAAATCCTTTTGGAACAAACACGGCATCGGGTACAAACACGGATATTACAAACACTTCATCAAGCACGCAAAATACTGCAATAAAAAACACTGCGCAACTTATTGAAATTTATAAAAATCCAGTTTCTGGATCTGTATTTTTCACCAACAAAAATAATCAGGATGATGTACGTTTCATTGATAGGGGAAATGGCAATGTATACGAATATCTTCCCACCTCACAAACCGGACAGGCGACTCGCCTTACAAATACAACAATTCCAAAAGTTCAAGAAGCAATCTGGTCTAACAACGGCAGTAATGTTTTTCTGAGATATCTTGATACCGTTGGAAATCTTGCGAGCTTTGCAGCAACAGTAAATGTGAATGCTGGCACAAGCACTGATGGATCGCTTGGTAATATAAGCGGTGCGTTTATCACATCAAATATACAAGAACTTGTAACAAACCCAAAGGGGAATCAGATTTTTGCACTATTACAAAACAATGTTGGATCATATGGCTTTACCGGATTACTTGATGGGAGCAGTAAAAAACAAATTTTTAATTCGCCAATATCCTTGTGGAATATTTCTTGGCCAAGCACAAATACAATTACATTTACCACAAAACCAACCTATGCAAATTACGGTTTCTTATATTTCTTTAATACGCAAACACAAAGCATGGACAGAATTCTTGGCGATATTCCAGGATTATCTACCGTAACCAACAACGGCGCAAATCTGGTCGCATATTCAGAAAGTCAGAATAATTCTTTCAATCTTGATATATATGATGTAAAAAATAAAACAAATGAAGGGTACAAAATCACAACACTTGCTGATAAATGCATTTGGGGTAATACAGATAACACGGTTTTGTACTGTGCAGTACCACAAATCATACCGCTTGATACTTATCCTGACGCTTGGTATCAAGGAACGGAATCATTTAGCGATAGTATTTGGATGATAAACACAACAACAGGAACGACAAATCTTTTGTATCAAATCGGATTGAAAGAAAATGTTTCAATTGATGCAATGAATCTTCAATTAAGTCCCGATGACAAATATCTCGTCTTTCAAAATAAAAATGATTTAAGTTTGTGGTTGCTCACAATAAATCAATAAGATACAAATACAAAGACCGTTTTTTACTGATTTTCTCTATCAAAGAAAATCATGTCAGAAAGTTTAAAAATAAGAATTATTTTTAAACTTTCTGACTCGTAAAAACGGTCTTTGTATTTGTATATGTATTTTTTAAGCTTGTTCTGTGTACTGAATCACAATTCTTCTTTCTTTTCCTTCTCCAATTGATCCAGTTTTAATATTTGGCACATCGTGCAAGGCGCTGTGTATGATCAAACGTTCATATGAAGACATTGGCGACATTTCCACACTCGACTTCATATCACGAGCTCTATTTGCCAACATAATCGCTTTTGTCTTCAATCCTTCTATCATACTTTTTCGATAATCATTCACATCGATTGAAACCTCTTCTGTGTGTTCGTAATTTTTATCAGCTATTCTTCGGATAATATGATTCAACGCTTGAAATGTCTCTCCATTCTCACCAATCAACAATCCCGACTCTTTTGTTTTTATAACAAAAATCTTTTTTGAGCCATCAGAATCTTCCTCAATATCCACAGAATCAAAATCTATGGGAATATTTCTCAAAAGTTCTTCTATATTATTTTTTATATGAGTTGTGTCCATAATCTTGTATACGAAATAATTACTTTTGCGGTTCACCACGCATCATTGTTTTGCGTATATATAATTCCTGAGCAATCGCAAACAAACTGCTCGTAATCAAATACAGCGACACAACAATAGGGAAGCCCTCGGCAATAAAGAAAATAATAATCGGCATAACATATTTCATTTGCATATTCATGCTTCGTGCTAATTCGTCTTTAAAATTGGGTGTTGTGCCACTTTCTCGATTTTTCTTTTCAGTCTTTGGCAATGTCACATGCATTTGTAAAAATTGTGTGACTCCCGCCAAAATTGCAAATATGAAACTCTTATCAAACACACTGACCCCCAAAAAGACGGGGTTAATCACCTGAGGAATTTTTACAAAGGAATACAAAATTGTATGATCAATAGTAACAAGGCTGTTGCCACGAACAACGTAATAGAGAGCGATAATCACAGGAAGCTGCAATAACAAAAGAAAAACGCCAGAAAGTGGATTGATACCTTTTTCTTTATACAGTTGCATGGTTTTTTCTGCTTCCACCTGACGATTGTCCTTGTATTTTGCCTTTATTTCCTTCAATTCAGGCTCAAGTCGCTTCATTTCAAACTGAGTTTTGACGGACTTGGCAGAAAGAGGAAAAAGAATGAGCTTGATGACACAAATAAAAAGGATAACAGCAACACCAACATTGTGATAGGGAATGACACTAATAAAGAAAATGAGGCTATTATAGAGCGGTGCGTAGAAAAAGGTAGTAAATATATAATGCATGAAGCCCATTCTATATGAAAATAAGTAAATATACAAATACGTTTATCTCTCAAAAAATCCCGCTTTTACCAAAATTTCTTTCAGATCTTTCTCGGCTTGCATGAAAAAATTCGCCGTTTTATTATTTTTTACAAAAAAAACAATGGTTTTTTTGAAATCCTTGTTCATACTATCTAAGTTGACCTCCAAAAATGCACTGATTTTTCTTTTCACCAAATGTCTGCCAACAGATGTTTTTTCCACTTTTTTTGAAACAATGATGGCAAAAGTTGCTTTTTCACCGTTATTTCTTGAGATTTTCCCACACAAAACATTTCCAGAGAGAGTTATGCCTGTTTTTATGGTTGATTCTATATCAATTCGTGTCGCTCTATATTTTCGATTCAACATGTTTCAAGTATATACCTTGTGTCGAAAAACATACATACTGGGTATTTTTGTTTCTCCGCCATGATTTTTATTGGATATAAATCAAAAAAGGGCTTTTGGCCCATATTTTGATTTATATTGTTACTTTTGCTCGTCCTTTTTGTCTTCGGCGCTTTATGGTGTTTTTACCATACTTTGTCTTGCTTCGTACAAGAAAGCCGTGTGTTTTTTGTCTCTTCTTTTTGTTGGGTTGGTATGTAAATGACATAATGGAGGAGTATAAATTAAAAAACGAAAAATGTAAAGCTTACATAAAAGAAATTTCAGGTATAATAAAAATTAATTATCAACCGATTATACACATCTTGTTCACATAAATAAATTTTTATTAACAAGCGCATACAATTATAATTGAGCAAATGACAGAAAATAAAACTCTTTGGAATAATGTGCTCACACAAATAGAGCTTGGTTTATCGAAAGCAAATTTTAGCATGTGGTTTAAAGACACGTACATTATAAAACAAGATGATGGTGTTGTTGTATTGGGTGTTCCTAATATTTTTGTAAAAGATTGGCTCATCAATAAATATCATAAAGATATTTTGAAAAATCTTCGAGCATTTGGGGAACATATTCGAAATGTGGAATATATCGTATCAAAGGAAGAAAATAAAAACCCACCAAAAGAAACTCCGGTAAACCACAATGAACTTCCGCTCAATGAATTTTATATCAATAAAGACGATAACCTCAATCCCAAATACACATTTACAACTTTTGTTATTGGACCATTCAATGAACTTGCACATGCAGCTTCACAAGCCATTTTAAAAAAAACAGCTGTCTACAATCCACTTTTTATATTTGGAAGCACGGGGCATGGCAAAACACATCTTATACAAGCAGTGGGAAATCAGTTTAAAGAGGAAAATCCTGGAAAAAAAGTTTTTTATATGACTTCCGAGCGATTTGCAAATGACTATGTAAACTCCTTGAATAGTGGGGAAATAAATATATTTAAAGAGCGCTATAAAAAATATGATCTTTTGATTATCGATGATATTCAGTTTATTTCTGCAAAAACAAAAACCCAGGAAGAATTTTTCCACTTATTCAACCATTTTCACGATTCAGGCAAACAATTGATCTTTTCATCTGATAAACACCCGAATTTTATTACCGATATTGAAGATCGGATTAAATCTCGTTTTAATGCCGGCATGATTCTTGAAATACAAAAACCTGATTTTGAATCTCGCATTATGATTTTCAGAAAAAAATCAGCACTCATGAATATACATCTTTCCGACGAACTCATCGAATTCCTCGCTGCAAACATTGAAGGAAATATCCGAGAGCTCGAAGGGTTTCTCAATCTCATTCAATGTCATGCGCAATTGAAAAATAAAGACATTACCATCAATGACATTAAGGAATTATTAAAAACAACCAATAAACCGAAGAAAAATGTTTCGGTAAAAGATGTGATTCGGGTTGTATCAGAGTTTTATGGAATAGAAGAATCGAGTATTTTTGAAAAAGGAAGAAAAAAGGAGGTGATTAAGCCACGACAAGTGATTATGTACCTAATGCGTGAAGATTTCGATATTTCGTTCCCATCCATCGGAGAAAAAGTAGGGAATCGAGATCATTCAACGGTAATTCACTCGTACGAAAAGGTAAAAGAAGATTTAAAAACAAATCCAGAGCTCGTACAAGAAATTACCAATATCCGTTCAATGTTAAAATAACCTGTGCATAAGATATGGATAAAATAGGGAAAAACTTGTGGAGAATTACTGGATAAAAAAACGAGGTGGATACAGTACCACAAATAATACACAATGTTTATTTTTAAAAAGAAGAAAAAAGATTATAAAATAAAGATAAAAAAGATATACACAAATACACAACCTTAATAGTATTAATCTCATTTATTAATGTAAAAAACAAAAATATGAAAATTGAATGTGTGAAAGAAAAACTCCATATCGCAGTATCGAAAGCTGAAAAAATTGTCAGTAAAAATATTAATCTCCCAGTACTTTCTTGTTTATTGTTTGAAACAAAAGGAAATAATTTGATTATCACCTCAAATAATCTTGATCTTGGTTTAGAAATATCGATTCCTATAAAAATGGAAGAACCAGGAAAAATCGCAATTCCAGCAACAGTTTTGAGTAATTTTTTGAATAATCTTACTGATGATAAAAATATTCACCTTGAAACCGAAGAGAATGTGTTGAAAATATATACACAAAATAGCACAGCCAATATAAAAACACTTTCTTTTGAGGATTTTCCAACGATTCCCAAAATTGATGGCGGTACAATATCAAAAATGAACTCAAAAGATTTGTTGTGTGGAATGAAGTCTGTTATGTATAGCGCTTCTATTTCGTCTGTAAAACCAGAGCTCGCAAGTGTGTACGTGTATGCTCAGGAAGAAGGTTTGTGTTTTGTTGCAACAGATTCATTTCGACTTGCAGAAAAAGTGATACAAACAAAAAAACCAACACATTTTAATCAAACACTTATTCCATTTAAAAATGCTTCCGATATTGTAAAAATTATTGATGCTACTGATGAAGAAATAGAAATTAATGCAACAAAAAACCAAATATCTTTTACATTTGGTGGCGTGTATCTCGTTTCGCGGGTGATTGATGGAAATTTTCCTGATTATAAGCAAATTCTCCCAAAGGAAGAAAAAACAAAAGTTATTGTACTAAAACAAGATCTTATCAATTCATTGAAAATTTCAAATATTTTTTCTGATAATTTCAATCAAATGAATATTTCCGCGCAGAGTGGAGAAAAAAATATTCATGTGAAAACAAAAAATTCAAATATTGGCGAAAATGTAAATACCATACCAGCTTCTATTGAAGGAGAAAGCATTGAGGTGAATTTTAACTATAAATATATTGTTGATTGTTTGAGTTCGATTGTTTCTGATAGCATCACTTTGTCTTTTAACGGCATCAATAAACCACTCGTTGTTCGAGGAACATCAGATAAGACATTTACATACTTGGTAATGCCGATGAATCGATAGAGGTAAAAAAATAAAAGAGTAAAAAGTAAAGATAAGAATTCATGTAATTTTTTCATTTTTAAACTCCTTATTTTAAATTTTATATTTTTATGTTTGATATCGCAAAATATCTCGAAAAATTCAAAGTAATGGGAAATTCTCGTATCGGATTACGAGATTCTGTTGCGGAAGGAATTCAGGTTGTGTGCGGAATACAAATAGAGCCTAAAAATATTGATATAAAAGACGGCATTGCACGGGTGAGTGCCAAACCAATTATAAAAAATGAGCTTTTTTTGAAAAAAGCAAAAATAATTGATTTTATATATAAAAAAACAAGTAAAAATATTACGGATATTATTTAAGTTAATTTGGTAAAAAGGTTTTTACCAACCCTTTTTATTATTGTTTTTTTGGGGAAAAGGGATATTATATGTGTAGTAATGAAAGCTTATTCATGGTTTGTTTTTCTTAATATATTTTTGTATGAAGAGTCTAAATTTCAATAAAAAAACATTTTTGTACTCCTCACTTGGAATTATCGCAGTAATCCTTTTGTTTTTCATTCTCAATGTGCATTTTGGGAAAAATCTCAATCGTAAATCTTTTGCCACAGCATTTTCTTCGAATTCTGCGTGGTCAAGTTCAGATAGGGGTGCTTGGAACGATCCCAATACGTGGGGAATAAATGGTAATATTAGTTTTAATTTTCCAATAGGGACCACTGTTTCTTCATCTGGAAAAATATATATTGCAGATACGAACAATAATCGCATTGTTGTGCTCAATCCGGACGGTACCGTTTTTGCTGTGTATGACAACTCAGATGCAGCTTATCCAAATCCAGGATTCTTTCATCCCACACAAGTTGCGTTATCTCCAAGCGGAAATATTTATGTATCAGATACGAGCAATAATCGCATTGTTGTTCTCAATCCAGATGGAACAGCCTCAACCACATACAATAACTCAGATGCAACATATCCAAATCCTGGATTAAATAGTCCCAAGCAGGTCGCATTGTCTCCAAGTGGAAATATTTATATCGCAGATGCCGGCAACAATCGCATCGTCGTTCTCAATCCAGACGGTACGGCTTCGACAACATTTGATAATTCAGATGCAACTTATTCTCCCGCAGGATTAAATAATCCGTACGCAATCAGTCTTTCCCCAAACGGAGACATATATGTCGCAGACGCTGGCAACAATCGCATCGTCGTTCTCAATCCAGATGGTACTGCCTCAACAACATTTGATAATTCAGATGCAGCATATTCTTTCTGTAATCTTGCTGGTGTCAGCGTATCGCCAACCTCAGGAAATATTTACATGGCGAATTCCTGCAACAATAATATTATTGCATTGAGTTCGAGTGGAATTTTGTTAGGAACAACGAAATCAGATTTGGGAATGGATCATCCATTTGGCGTTGCCGTCTCTCCTCTCAATGGAGATATTTATGCTTTGGACACAAACAATAATCGCATCCTTATTCTCAATCCAGATCTTTCTCTTGCAACAACATCGGATCAGAGCTTGGGATTGTCCGATTCAAATAATCTCGCAATTTCCTCAAATGGTGATGTGTATGTGGCAGATTCTGGCAATAGTCGTATTGTTGTTCTTAATCCAGATCTTTCTCTTGCGACAACATCGGATCAGAGCTTGGGATTAAATAATGATACGGGAGTCGCACTTTCTTCAAATGGTGATGTGTATGTGGCAGATTTTGGCAACAATCGCATCGTTGTGCTCAATCCGGATCTTTCTTTAGTCACAACTTCAGCTGATTTGGGATTTAGTCCAGGAGATGTTGCCGTTTCTTCATCAGGAGATATTTACGTATTAGATCCAACGGATGAAAGTATCGTTGTGCTCAACCCAGATCTTTCCGTTAAGACAACATATGCTAATTTGGGATTTGGTTTTGCCGGTGGACCCTGGGGTATTTTTGTTTCCCCATCTACCGGAGATATATATGTAACCAATCCAGGCGGTTGGCCTCATGGAGTTGTTGTTCTCAATCCAGACGGTACGCTTCTCAAATCCTATCAAGATACAAATGGCTGGTATAATTCAGGATTAAATCAGCCATCAGATATTACCTTTTCCCCAAATGGAGACATATATATTGCAGACTCCAACAATAACCGCATCGTTGTGCTCAATCCAGACGGTACAGCATTAACTGCATACAATGGCTCGGATGCTCTATCTTCATCAGGATTCAATAATCCGTATGGAATCAATTTTTCCCCAACAAATGGGGACATATATATTGCAGACTCCAACAATAACCGCATCGTTGTGCTCAACCCCGACGGCACGGCATCAACGAGTTATCAGAATGTTTCTGGACCCTTGATCCCAACCGAGGGCGTCAATTACCCCGGACCTTCAGACGATGTAACAGTAAATACCGGTACAGTTACTCTTAATCAAGATGAAAATGTACACAGTCTTGATATGGGCAATGGTGGTACACTCGACCTTAATGGTTACACACTCACCGTGCACGGTGATTTTACAGAAGATGGAGGTTCAGTAATTGTGTCGAATGCAAGTAGTTCAATTAACTTCGCTCCGACAACAAATTTAATTATAAATTCCGGAACATTTACTCTTCCACAAGATCCAACAGTTGCGAGTGTCACACTCAATTCTGGAGGAACGCTTGATACTGCAAGCAGCACTCTCAATGTTACAGATTCATTTACTTTGAATGGCGGAACACTTTTGAATGGATGCTCAGTAGCCTTTGCATCAACGACAAATCTTTTGATTAGTTCGGGAACATTTACGCTTTGCTCTGATACAGATATAAATAGTGTAACAATACAAAATGGCGGAACACTTGATCTTGGTGGACATACAATACATGTGTATGGCAATTGGACAAATTCAGGTGGCGCGCTTATCGCCGATAATGGGGGAACGGTAAATATGGCAGGTTCTGAAACACAAAAAATACTTGGTTCAAACACATTTAATAATCTTACAGACACATCGAATACATCAGCAACGCTTTTGTTTGATGCAAATGCAACAACTACCGTTACTGGTATCTTAAATTTGTCTGGGACTCTCGGTAACCTTCTCTCTGTTTCCCCAATCGGATTAACATCTCCACAATTTTTGAATATGTTTGCTGGCAGATCATATTATGAAGCTCAGGGAGTAGCACTTGATTCTCAAAATAATTTTTATATTGCAGATAGTGAGTCTGACAGAATATTAAAGTACAATTCAAATAATCAGTTGCTTGCTGTTTACGCAGAGAATAATGGCAGCAGTAATGAAAGTGATTTTAATGATCCAACAGCTCTTGCAATCGATACTTCAGGAAATGCATATATAGGTAATGATGGCAATGAAGTTTTGCCACCATATACATATCCTTACACATGGGCACATATAAGTGATATTAGAAAAATTGACTTAACAACGGGCCAACTTATTTTTGAAATCGGCTCAACAACCAGTTCTGATCCAGGACAATTCGATTATCCAGCAGGCATCGCTCTTGATCATTCGGCAAATGATATTTTTGTAGCTGATAAAAATAATAATCGCATTGAGGAATTTAGAAGCAACGACGGAACATTCGTGAATCAATTCAGTTCTTATTCGTATGGTACAAACACGATTCAATTTGTGAATCCATCGGGCGTCGCAATCAATTCTTCAGGAGATATCTTTGTTTCAGATAATGGAAACGAGCGCATTGTCGAGCTGAACTCAGATGGCACAAGTGTTTTGAATGTATTTGGTTCAAGTTATTTAAATGATCCACGGGGCATATCTTTTGATTCCTCGGGAAATATTTATGTTGCTGATAGAGGAAATAATAATATCGAAGTATTTAGTCCAAGGGGTGAATTTTTGTCAGAACACGGCTCAGCAAGTAATGGCGATTATCCAATAAATGTTTCTATAGACTCAACGGGGAAAATATATGAGGATAATGGTCAGCCAGTTACTGTTTTTGATAAAGATTTCAATTCTCTTTATTCAATAGAAGTAATGAGTGGGGGATTACTATCATCACCATACGATATCACCACAGATAGTTTGGGTAATACATATTCTGCTTCATATGTGTACAATAGTACAGATTCTGGGTATCACCAAGTTGAAAAATTCAATACGGCGGGTGAATTTTTGTCAGAATTTTCTTCAACAACGGCTCCAGATTCATCATTATTTAATGGGCAAATATATCTCGCGACTGATAAATCAAATAACTTGTATATATCAGATGCTTTTCAGGGTGGACGTATTCAAAAACTTAGTCCATCAGGTACTTATATTTCAGATTTTTATTTAAATAGTGCAAGCAGTCCACAATTTAATTACTGGCAACCAATATCATTTACTGTTGATGCATCTGGTAATACATATGTAATTGACCAACCAGACACTGAAGTTTTTATTTATAATTCGTCGGGAGTTTTTCAATCAGTATTTCAAGCAACACGAAATGATGGGAGTTCATTTTCATTGGGTAATAGTATTGCAGTTGATTCATCGGGATACATTTATTTGATCGATTGGAATCATGGCAGTATAAATAAATTTGATAGCAACGGTAATTTTATTCTTGAGTTTGGTTCATATGGTAGTAATCCAGATCAATTTAGTGATCCGCACGGTTTGACAATTGATGCGGCTGATCATATACATGTTTTGAGCAACTATAATGATGCGTATGGCTCTCCTTCTGTTTTTTCAATCTTTAATACGAGTGGAAATTTCCTCAGTAGACAAATGACTACGGGTAAGTATAAGGGATCATTTCCTGATGCTGTTGGTATTTCAACTGACGCTTCCGGCAATACATATATTGTAGATGAAGCTGATGATAATATTCAAAAATTTTCTCCAATCCAACAGGCTCCATTTACCATTATTCATACAGGGGCATCTTCAACAGCAACCTTTGGATACCTCAATGTTTCCGGTTCAACAAACGCAAGTGCCGATATATTTGATTGTACAAATGGGTGTACTGACAGTGGAGGCAATACAAACTGGTTGTTTCCAACAGTTATTTCTTCTCACCACGCACCTTCTTGTAGCAATACAGCTCAAGCGACCACGATCACTTCGGTCAGTCCGATTTCAATTCCAGCTAATTCATCAGACACAAAAATAACAATTTCTGGTACAGGGTTTAATGCATCTCCCTCAGTTTCTTTCAAAGGTTCTTCTATTGCAGCAACATATAATAATTCGGAATCAATCTCTGCTATTATTCCAGCATCTGATCTTATTCAAGAAGGAGCATTTTCTGTGACGGTTGCAGGAACGAACTCATGTGCCAATTCAGTAAATCCAAGTTTCCAAATTATCGTAAGTGAAGCTACGACAATCAAAGCTACATCTACTGCTCCTATAGCAACTCTCGATACGAATTCAGGCGCCGTTTTTTACGGAGGATCAGCGACTCTTTCTTGGAATTCCTCGGGAGCAATATCATGTACTGGATCATCAACTCCTTCAAATCTTGTTTGGGGGGTTTCGGGAGATTCCACATCAAATCTTTCTGCAGAATGGAAATTAGATAATTCTGCAAATTTGGGACTAAACTCGGCTACAAGTTCAGACATGGGAACAATGGTTGGAACAATTTCATCAGCCTCAGGTTATAATAATCAGGGAAATTCGGCGCATTTTAATGGAAGTGCACGTATGACATTTGGGGCGCCGTTAAATCTGAATGCTCATGGATTGAGTGCATTTACTGAATCAGCATGGGTTAATCCGCAACTTGAAAGTGGTTCAGAAACTATTATTGGAAGACATACTTCAGTCGGAGATGCGATGGGAACAATCAGACTCAATAACAGTGGTCAGATTGAATTTATCCTTTACACTTCAGGACTTGTTTATGTTCATTCAAATGGTTCTGTGCCATTGAACACATGGTCACATATTGCTGTTGTATATGATGGATCGAATGTGTCTTTCTATATAAATGGCATTCTTGATTCAATTCAACCAGTTGCGGGAGGAACAATCAACGCAGTATATAATTGGGGGGTAGCAATTGGCGGACAACCTGGAAGTGGGGGAGAATATTTTATTGGAAATATTGATGATATAAGAATTTACAATAATAGAGCTTTATCATCAGCTGATATATTTAATCTCTATTCGAATTATACAAATAGCAATGTAAAGAATTTGGCTGGATCCCAAACCCTTTCAAGTCTTGCAACAACAACAGTCTTTGCCATCACATGTGTGAATAATGCAACATCTTCAATAACAAGTAATGTGATGGTAAAAGTGGCTCCATTTAATGTAAGTCTTATCGCAGCTTCGACAACCATTCCGATGAATGGAACCACGACTCTTTCTTGGAATTCCTCGGGAGCAATATCATGTACTGGATCATCAGACCCTTTCAATGCAAATTGGGTTGTTTCTGAAGATACACTTTCTAGCCTTATTGGTAGATGGGATTTTGAAAATTCAAAGTTTGGTTTTGATTCTTCAAACAATGGGAATGAGGGTAATTGTGTTGGTAATTGCGTCTCAACTCCTTCTGGTATTGATTCATCTTTTGCTCTTAATCTTTCTAATAATCCTCCCGTAATTCCAGGTGCAGAATATTTTGTCCGACCAGGATCAACCTATATAGATTTGGGAAATACTTCAGATTTCCAATTTACCAATACTACTCCGTTCACGATTTCTGCTTGGGTACAATCAACAAGCACTGCGATTGAACAAACAATATTCTCAAAAATGGATCAGTCTGGAAACGGATATTCACTTTGGTATGATGGCAGTGCAGATGTAATCCACATGTATTTAGTAAATTCATGGACTGCAAATGCTCTCGCAGTTGATGTAAAATCAGTCCATCTTAATGATGGCAAATGGCACAATGTTACATTTACCTATGATGGAAGTTCTGAAGCTTCTGGTACAAAAATATATGTAGATGGAGAAATTCCATCCGTTTCAGATCTTCCTTGGAATAAACTTTCTGCTTCAATTATCTCAAGTGTCGATGCAACTATTGGTTCAAGAAATGGTACTCGTAACTTTGTCGGTCTTCTGAGTGATGTTCGTGTATATGCAAGAACGCTCTCGTCGCAGGAGGTGTTGAATTTATCCCAATCAAATAAACCGCTTTCTATGACCGGAACAGAACTTATCGGTAATATCGCAACTTCAACAATATTCGAAATCGCTTGTACGAATGCCCAAGGACAGGTTTCAACAAGTAGCGTGTTTGTACATGTAGGAAACGATTTATCTAAAATAATTGCAACAACAACCGCGACATCAACGTGTGAGGATGATAGTTGTATAACACTCTTACCAACAAAACCCGTTCTACCAGAATGTTCGGGCACAGATTGTCCAACCACAAGTCAGATACCAAAACAAAATCCAATATCAGGTTGTGTGGGTGCAAATTGTTTTACGACGGCTTCATCATCAATTACAACTTCAAATCCTATAATAAATTCAGTTTCAAGTCTCACAAAATCTGTTACGAATACAATTGCTATTGCGACAGCAAAATCAGTCATTGCAACCCAACAAGCCCTCCTCACCCCCCTCGGTAACACTGTTGCAAAAACCATAACCGTTACCGGTATTACTGTCAGTGCAATCAGCGTAGCGGCAACAGCAACAGG
>Ga0302186_10001203_pt1 | contig 22057 bp, 21 predicted proteins | sample II_Bog_E1_2_FD_198782 | JGI IMG/M metagenome (GOLD analysis project Ga0302186, IMG submission 198782) | Peat permafrost microbial communities from Stordalen Mire near Abisko, Sweden - II_Bog_E1_1 | ecosystem: Environmental > Terrestrial > Soil > Wetlands > Peat | place: Sweden: Abisko...
AATTTAAACAAAATAAAAAAAAAAAATAAAAAAAAAAAAAAAAAAAAAAAAAAAAAAAAAAAAAAAAAATTTTCATTATTAATATCATAAAAATTCAAAAAAAATGTTGTATTTTCATTGGAAATTATATTTATTGGTTTATTAACATTAGGCTTTTTATCTGATTTAATAATTATTTCGTCTCTATTAAAGAGCATTTGATATTTTTATGATGATTGATATCAGAGCAAATCGGATTTTTGCAGCAATCTAAAATTACAGAATTTATTAAATTAGATTATGATAAGAAATTGTATTATTCATCATGAATTTCAGTCTGAGAGAATGAATAAAATGGATGGGAAATGTTATTACAATGATGAATTAATTTATGATAAAAATCCTTTTTTGATCCAGACTAGAAGAATAAAATATAGTGTTTAAGCAATTATTTTTTGATTCTAAAAATGATTTGCTTTTTCAAAATATTCAAAGCCTAATTGAATAAAAGAAATCAAATATATAATTTATTGATATCTTCATGAGATTTTTTTATGCCAATGGAATTTTGCATTTCAATTGTTTCTTTTTTTAAATATTTTTTTTCTTCTTCAAATTTAAATTTTGTTTTACGAATGAATTTTAAATATTTTATCAAACGAAAAAGAATAATATAAATCAAAAGAAAGCAATTCAGTTACTTTTTCCGCATATCCAGAAGCCTCTTTTTTTCTATTTTATTTGAGAAACAATCCAAATGTTTAAAACTAAAATACTTTATTTTTCTCATTGTTCAAAGCATCTATCTGTGATTTAAGCTGCTTGATCTCATCCTCCTTTCCTCTAAGGAAAAAATGAAACATTGCCACATTTATTAAAAGTACTTTAAATTTTCATGGGCTTTTGAAAGTCTGGCATCGGCTTGTTCTTTTTCTTTCGTGATTGTGTTTAAAGAATTTTTCAAATCTAAGATGTTTTTTGTCTTTGAATATTTGTTTAATTATAAAAAAAAACATTTTTTTAAATTTCAAAGAAAAACATAGAAATTTATAAAAAAAATACCGGAGACTCTACACTTTTGCCTTTCACTTCACTTTTTGTTGATCTAAAATCAAAAAAATTCTTTTTTCTTACAAATTCAAAAACTTTTTTTACAAATTCATCAGAAAATTCATCAAAATACTTTCATTCAATCTCCTTAAATTATTAATAAGTATCTCTGTATTTGATAACCCCTGGCCTAAATTTCCATAGGTTTCTAGAAAACTATTATATTATATAAACATCGACAAAATCCAAAACACATCATAAATACTCATTAAGAGCCGAAACAAATCCTTCAATGTTATTTTCATTGAATATGCCTTTCCCAATATCATTTTGCAGTTTCCTTTCTAGATCTTTAAAAATCATTTCATTTTTCCTTTGACAAAAAGTAAACTTTCTCTGATTTTCTAATAAATTCTTTTTACTCATTATTCAATTGTTCATTGATCTCAAAAGATTGGGTTTCCTTTGAATCTAGGATTTCCTTTAATTTGCCTAGATAATCAATATAAAACTCATTTTTGTCTTTAGTCCCCGCGATGAAATTGAATTTCTCCAACGTTATATCCCTCATCGATTGCAAAATTTGAAACAATTCCTCTGGTTTTCTGGGCTCATCCTCCTTGAAAAACTCCTGTAGCAAGTTATTATATAAATCTAGGCATTCGTTATAAGCCGTAATGCATTCATTCTCAATGATGCAATTCCAACTATAAACAAACTCTCATGAAAAAATTAAATTTAAAAATGATCATTTACCAATAAATCAAATCAATCACATTTTTATCTCTAATTGTTTCTAAGGCGCTATTGATAAATGTCAACATCATTCTAGCGTTCAGAACTGTATCATAAATTATTTTGCCTGCTATTTGATCTTCTATGAGATTTCTCAACGTGCACATGGATTTTATGAACTCTTTATTGGGTGTAGCGTTCGCTTCGACGGCCTTTGGAAGATAATAACAAGCCTTTTCTGGAAAAAAGTCATTCACTGTCACGAACATTTTTTTAAAATCAATGTTTTTTTTGGCAAAATCCATGAATTTGTTGTCGATCATCTGCGTTTGTGAGAAATTCCCGTCAATTGTCTGTTTTATAGTCTTTTCATTCACGTCACGAAATGTCCAAACCAGCTTGGGGGGGTTGGTTTTCTTCATATCTTTAACAGTAGTACCCAGGAGACCCATCAAAGATAGGTTTGTTAAGACCTTCTCATTAGGTTCACCCAAAACATTGTAAATTATCATAGAACACATACAAAAAACTAAGGCAAATAATGAATCCTCGCCTTCATTTTTACTAAACTCGGAACATTCGATGAAAAATATCAACCTGTTCTCTTTTTTCAGATAATAAGGCACACTCCACATCAACAACCCCTCAGAATTATCAGTATTGTACCCTCTATCATCTGGCAAATCCAACAACTTATTTAAAAAAACACTTTTGCCAGATTTTTGGTCACCAATTATCGCCACAAATGACGCCTTCACGTCATATTTAGACATTTCCTAAGATAAAAATGATATTTTTAAAGGTTTTTCTCTCTACATCTATGGCTTCTTGGGTCAAATTTAGCCCGAATTGTGATTTTTCTATTAGTAAAATCAACTTTCCTTCTGAAAGCTTGGGGATCGCATTTGGATAGTTGGCTTTTGTTGATAACTCAGACAATTTTGTTGAATTGATGTTTGTTAGTTTCACATCAGCAAGTCTATGGGTGCTTAGGATGTAATTCTGCCGCCCTCTGAAAATAGTTAGAAAATATGACTTTATTTAAGGTACCTGATGTTTTTTGCTCCATTTTTTGATTTAGCTTCGAAATTTTTAGATGAAACCTCATGGTTCACTTCTTCATCCATTTCCTGGATGTTCTCATCTAAGTCGAATTCGTCAATATTGGGAGATTTTGGGGATGTTTTCTTTTTGTCAATGGGGGTGAAATTTGAAGGTTTTGGCTTGGTTTGTTTCATTTGGTTATCAGATTTTTTGAAAATTATGAAAAATATAGAAAATTATGAAAAAATAGCAAAATTTATGAAATATGAGAAGAAGAAAAATATGAAAAACATGTGAAAAAAAAAATAAGGAACACAAATCTTCAGTATTTGAATGAAAAAAAACAATTCCATGGACTTTCCAATACTTCCTAAAAAAATTTATTTCATAAAATTAACTAAACATTCCAACATAGCCCAATAATTTTTATCATAACATTTTTATTACAATAAAATGCAACCCCATCAATAATTTTGTAATGGACCCCACTCCAGCCAAATTACAATATAAAAAAATCGGCCACTACATCCTTGAAACCATCATAGGCAAGGGCAGTTTTTCTGTAGTTTATCGTGGTATTTCTGAGGTGACTAACGATTTTGTGGCGATCAAAGTGACTCAAAAGGGGACGATCAATAAGCAGCCTCAATTGCGTCATCTGATACAATCTGAAGTAAATATCCTACATCAATGTTCCAATGAAAATGTGGTACAGCTCATAGATTACATAGAGACGAATATCGCATGTTATTTGGTGATGGAATACTGTAATGAAGGCGATCTGAGAAATTACATCAAATCAAAAGATCATTTATCCGAAGCAGAGGCTGTGAGTTTCTTGAAACAGCTGCTCAATGGGTTCAAAGGATTGCATGAAGTCAACGCGATCCATCGAGATTTTAAGAGTGCCAATGTGATGAAAAAAGATGGCAAACTCAAAATTGGTGATTTAGGCTTCGGGAAACAAACTGATGTATCGAATACTTGCCTCGGGACCTCAATATATATGGCTCCTGAGATGTTGATGAATCAAACCTATACGAATAAAGCTGATATATGGTCTCTGGGGGTGGTGTTTTATGAGATGTTGTTTGGGACATTCCCTTTCATTGGAAAGAATGATAAGGAGATATTGACGAATATTGAAACCAATGAATTGGATGTAGCCAGACTAAACATCAAGATCTCAGATGATTGTAAGGATCTTTTAAGGAGGATCTTCATCATTGACCAGGATCAAAGAATAGAATGGGAGGAATTATATGCACATAAGTTGTTTTCAAAGGATGATAAGGCTGATTTGCCTGGGATCCTCGATCTGGGTAATATTATAAAGGCATATGATGTGCATGATTTGAAGCGAAACCAAGCCGAAGAAAATTCTAAAATGAAAATGAATAAGAAGTTTTATGAGAAATTAAAGGAGGAAGGTGATAGTGTGATAAAACCAATGGAAGTTCTGAAAAATAACAACTTCGGTCATGCGAAAACGGATTATGATAACGATGAAGAGGATAATGAGAATCTTGAAATCAAATCCAAAGTGTCACTTTATACCAAAAAAGGCTCCTTCTTGGCACTTGATAAAAAGAAAGAAGAGATCTTCAGAGAGGAAAGTCTCGATTCTCAACATCCTAACTATTCAGAAATTGCGAAATATGTAAAAAAACAAGAATTGGCTGAGGTTATAGGAGTGAAGATTAAAAGAACGGCTGAATTTTATATGCATCAAAGGAACATCTACTCTTATATTGGTAAAACAATTTTTAATTCATTGATATTACAAGCAAATAACGCTGATGCGCATTATGCCAACTTCATCCTTGCAAAGAAATTATTAATAATGAACAAAACATTGAAACGGAGCCTTGAAGAAAAAGACAATATTTTCAATTTGGATAAATTTGAAGAATTCATTGATTCAAGCGAAGGAAAACAAATAATAAAGTTCATATCCGAGGAAAATGAATATTTTTCGATTTTTTTTAATTCAATTATGGAGGACACAAGAAGAGTGTTATTGGAAAAAAATTTCTTGAATAACCAATTTGTGAAACATTTAAATATGGACCCCCCATTGAATGATTTTGCAAATTTATATCAACAAATATTATTTGATTATTATTTGGCATTGGAAAATAAAGCTAATGCATTAGAAAAGAAAGAAAATGAAGAGAAAAATGCTTTGAAATTATATAAGCATTGCTATGAAATCCTCGACACATTGGTCATTGATGAAATTTTCCCATTTGTGTTGACAGATTATAAGGGGAATGAAATCAGGTTCGATTTTAAGAAATATTATCAGATTTATGAAGGGTTGTCACTCGTTGAGATTAAAAAATCGTTGGAAATCAAGTTTGAGAACTCGTTAAAAAATTTAAATGTATAAGTTTTGGAATTTATTTATATAATTAAAATTAAATACAAAGTTTCCTTCTTAGTTTTCCAAAAATTTTGAAAACAATCCCTAATTTAATTTAGGTAGTATCCTAACTGTTTAAAAATTTAATAAATTTATTGCAAAATTAAAAAATGCCTATAAATAGCCCTGCTTTTTTCATAAAATAACCCTAAATTACAAGCCCATAAACATACATTTTCCACACCACTCACCCATATTAAATTTTTCCCTATATAATGACAACCCTTCTCAGCAATAACTATTCCGAACTAGTGCCCCTCATCAAGGACAATAGCATTTTGTCCCAATTAAAAGTATTGAAATCCACTTCTAATGGAAATTTCGATCTCCTGAAGAAAACTATCTCCCTCCTGACCTGTCTCTGTGATCTAGATAACAAATTCGCTAGCCAAAGCAATCTATCTAACCTAAAGGAGGTCAGCAAAGGGGTAGTCCAAATCATGATAGATCCCTTAATATCAGATCTTAAGAAATCTATAAATAGAAAAGCCACCTTAGAAGATGAAAACAAGGCCCAGGTCCTATCAAAATGGTGGCTCACCTTCCTGTCTCTTATCACTCAAACCTTCCATATCAAGAAAAACCAAGCTCAATGGGGGTCAGAAAAGAAAATTTGGTTCATGGAAGAAGACTCTAAAGTCTTTCAAGATAGTCTGGATGCTTTGGAAAGATTTTTTCATTGGAAGATGCTGTTGTTAAGAGGAGCCTTACTGTTTGGAAGACCTGGTCAGCTTTTCGAATCTTTCATAGACGAAAAACAATGGAACTCATATTACAACCAAATCGCGGAGATGATGCAAAATTTGGTAGAAAGACAATTAAAAACGGCCACATTTAGTTCCGAAAAAAGCCAAAGGGTCACATTCCAAATAAACACCCTGACTCTTTTGAAAGACCTCGTCAAGAAGAAAGAGGAAGTGATCATTCAAAATTCGGTTTTGAGAGGCAGATTTGACAAAAAAGCCTATCCAACTTTATCCCATTCGATCATTTTTGGATGGGATGGAGGTTTATATGCACTTTTTAACAGTGTTAATGAAGAAGAACTTTCTATGTTACTCGAAGGTGGAGAAATCCCTCCAGACTGTGCTGAGACATGGAAGAAAAACGAGGAATCACGTTACAAAATAGTAATGGCTGAAGGTCCCTTTGGCAAGATTCGTCTAGGTATTGCATTAACCACCAATGAGACCTCATTAACTATGAAGGCTGCTGGTTTGGTTTCCTTGAAAAAAACCCAATCTTTTGATGATAATTCCAAAAATTTGGATGGTTTTCGATCAAATGTTTGGAACGATTATACTCTTGGAGGAATTGATGAATTAATATGTTCCCCTGCAACTTATGATATGATGTTCATAGCAGATTCATCTTCCTTCCTAATTGAGGGTCATCAAAAAGCCTATACAGTGCAAGAGTTCGTTCCAGTCTTTGATGGCTCCAAGATCTTTCAAAATGGAGAAAAATACTATCAGAATTGGGAACATCAGAAAAATTATTTGTTTTGGGTGTTCCGTTCGGTTTCAAACTTATTGAAAGCGGGAATCTACATGACAAATCTCAGTCCTGCCAACACTCTATACGACCCAGTAAATGAACGAGGTTTTTTGATAAATTTCGGAGGACTTTTAAAGTTCAAAAGTAAAGAAGAATTGAAGCGTTGTAAAGCAAAACAAATTAAAGAGTTCATGGCTAATTATGCAGACCCCATGATTTTACAGAAGAAAAATGAGGAAACCGTGGATCTTATTCAAAATACATCTTATGTCTTCGGAAAATTTATTGAAACCATAGCCCTAAACCTTGATAAATCTCAATTTCAGTTTCGTCCACATCATGCAATCTTGAAGAAGTTATCAAATGATCTGATGTTACAACCTGATGATTTCGAAGAACGAAAAGCCAGATTATCCATTGAAGAGGGTTTGAAGATCTTAAAGGGTATTGAAGAGAATGAAGAGAACTCATTCAAAGAAACATCTTTGGAGATATTCATGAAAGCTGTATATAAAGAAACAAAAAAGGATCTTTCGAAATTCGGATTAAATCCTCAAATGCCTAGTGAATATATTCCATTGTTAGCTGAAAAACGTGATCCTGATATTAATGAGATAAAATGGTCATCTAATGATCTTCAAGAGATCTTACAAAAATTTATTCAAGATAATGCTTTGCAAATGAAAGAGCGGGTCATAGTTCTTTCTGGCTCATCCGGCTCAGGCAAAAGCACCATATTACAACTAAAATATTTGAAAGCGCTGGAAATATGGAAAATAAATGACCCAATACCTCTCTTCATCAATCTCAATAATGAAGACAACCTAAAAAATAGATGGAATCTATTAAACACATTAATAAAGGAAAAAATCAACTTTAATGTTTTTTCAGGTTCCAGACAATATCCTGTCACCCTTTTTGTTGATGGATTCGATGAAAAATGGACGAAGATGAATTATGTACAGAAATTCCTCAAAGAATTAGGAAAAAATCCAAGGAACCGTTGCCTAATTTGCTGTGACAGCGAATATATCCAAAATGATCAAGATTTAATTAAATGGTTCGGAAGTTCTGCGGGAGTCACTAAATGGTTTATTGTCAAATGGAACTTGGAACAATATTCAAAAAAATTTTATGATAAACTTTTAAACTCATTGGAGATTTCCTGGGATGAAATTTTTGAGCAAATAAAATATAAAAACGTTCTTGAGCCTTTTTTCAGGACTGGCAACATGGTTAATTTATGTTTAGAGATACTGCCTGAAATTCTCAAAGAGAAGCAAAAAATTAACAAACGATTGATTTATGAGAAATATTTCCTTAAGAAGATTGAGGGAGACTTGGAGAAGAAAAAAGAGACTAGAGAAATTTTCCAAGAAAAACTCAAAATTACCCAAGACAAAAAACTCATTGAATTTATTATGGAATCAGCCCAATGCTTGGCCTGTTTAATACATAAAAGTGGAAGCAACAAAGTCAACAACATTTATTCTGGCAATGGTTTTTTCGAACGCCATTTTTACAAGTCCACGAATCCTTGTTTAGAAAACAAATTGTTGGAAGGCATTATCAGACTTTTGGATTTGAATGTGCAGTTCAGGGGAACGGTTCCGAATGAAGAGATAACAATTGGCTTTAAACACAATCATATAAAGAATTTCTTCTTGATTTGTGCCATTATGAAGGAATGTCGAGATAATATTCAAGATTCAAAAATATTGGAAGACAAGCTGATCGTTGAAGATGAGGCCCTGGTTAAATCCGTGATTGAATTCATCCAAGAGTTTCAAGAGTTTAAGCAGCAATTAAAGGAAATCGTTCTCTTCAGTAAAAATCAAAGTCAAAATATGCAACAAGATAAAAGAAGGATCATAGCTGCAGCAAACGCCATCACGATCTTGGTGGCCGGAAATGTGGGCTTCAGTGGATACGATTTAAGCAGAATTAGAATCTGTGGAGCTAATCTGAACGATGGTATGTTCAGTATGACTGATTTCTCTGAAGCGGATTTATCTGGAGTAGGGTTACGAAATTGCAAATTAGATGGGGCGTTATTTGACAAAACAAAAATGGCGGAAATAAATTTGGGTCTATATCCGGAAATCAGTACTCAAAGTGTCATAAATAGTTGTTGTTTTTCCGCTGACGGAGAAGAAATAATAGCAGGAAGCCAAGATGGATCAATAAAGATTTGGGATAGATCAACAAATAAGTTGAAAATGAGTTTAGGTAGTCAAAAAATCGGGGTCTTTAGTAAAGATGGGAAATTTATCTTAACAGATGGCATAGGAAATATGATAAAATTATGGGATCCAGTCTCAGGATTCCTGTTGAAAACTTTTGAAGGTCATTCTGATTCAGTGAATTCGTTATGTTTTTCTCCTGACGGAAATCTGTTTTTAAGTGGGTCATCAGATAAAACCATAAGATTATGGGATCGAATTTCTGGATCCATATTGAAATGTTTCGAAGGTCATTCTGAATCTGTTACTTCAGTGTGTTTTTCTCATGATGGGAATCATATTCTAAGTGGATCTTCTGATCGTACTGCAAAATTGTGGGATCGGACCTCCGGCTCATTAGTGAAAAATCTCAGCGGTCATAAGGATGGTGTCAATTCTGTATGTATTTCTCCTGAAGGAAATCTCATTTTAACTGGATCAAAGGATAAAACCATTAAATTATGGAATCGAATCTCAGGGGCGTTGTTGAAAACGTTAGAAAGTCATTCCAATTCAGTGAATTCATTATGTTTTTCTCATGATGGAAATCTCATCTTAAGTGGATCAAGTGATAACACAATTAAAATATGGGATCGAGTTTCTGGATCCGTGTTGAAGACTTTTGATGATAATCTCAATTCAATTAATTCAGTTTGTATTTCTTCCGATGGAAATTTCATTTTAAGTGGATCAGAAGATAAAACTATAAAATTATGGGATCGAATTTCTGGATCCCTGGTGAAAACATTGGAAAGTCATTCTCTTTCTGTCATTTCAGTGGATTTTTCTCCTGATGGAAATTTCATGTTAAGTGGATCTTTGGATGGAACGGTGAAATTGTGGGATAGAACCTCCGGATCATTGTTGAAAAATTTTGAGGGACATAGTGAATCAATAAATTCCATTTGCAATTCTCCTGATGGAAAGCTAATTTTAAGTGGATCAAATGACAAAAACATGATTTTATGGGAAAGAATATCAGGATCCCTGCTCAAAAAGTTTGAGGGTCATATTGATTCAGTTAATTCCGTCTGTTTTTCTCCTGATGGAGATTTTATTTTAAGTGGATCCAGAGATCATAATATTAAATTATGGGATAGAGCAAAGATGTCCTTTTTGAAAAGCTTCAAAGGTCATTCAAATTCAATCAATTCAGTTTGTTTTTCACCAGATGGAAATCTTATTTTAAGTGCATCAGATGATAATTCCATAAAATTATGGGATAAAATTGGATCATTATTGAAAACCTTCGAAGGTCATTCTAATTGTGTGAATTCAGTGTGTTTTCGTTCTGATGGAAAGTCTTTCATTAGTGGATCATGGGATAATTCCATTAAATTATGGGATCCAATCTCTGGATCCTTGTTAAAAACATTTGAGGGTCATAATGGTTCGGTAAAGTCAGTGTGTTTTTCACTTGATGGAAATAACATTTTAAGTGGATCAAGGGATAATACTATAAAATTATGGGATTCAACCTCAGGATCCTTGTTGAATAGTTTTTCAGGTCATTTCAATTCTGTTAATTCAGTTAGTTTTTCACCTGATTCTTCTATTATTTTAAGTGGAGCATCTGATCAGACCATAAAATTATGGGATCGATTCACTGAATGCCCATTGAAAACTTTCGAAGGTCATGCTTCTTCGGTGAATTCAGTAAGTAGCTCAATTGATGGTAATTTCATTGTTAGTGGATCATTAGATAATACCATCAAATTATGGGATCGAATTTCAGGATTATTGTTGAAAACCTTTGAGGGTCATTGCAATTCAGTAAATTCAGTTAGTTTTTCTCCTGATGGAAATCACATTTTAAGTGGATCATATGATCTTTCCATCAAATTATGGGATCGAATCTCTGGATACTTGTTAAAAACTTTTGATGGCCATTCCAATTCGGTGAACTCAGTTTGCTTTTCTCCTGATGGAAATCTAATTTTAAGTGGATCATCAGATAACACCATCAAACTATGGAATCAACTCTCAGGAGCCTTATTGAAAACCTTTGAGGGTCATAGTGATTCAGTAAATTCAGTTTGTTTTTCTCCTGATGGGACTCTTGTTTTAAGTGCATCATCCGATGCAACAATCAAATTATGGGATCGAAGTTCTGGAGCCTTTTTAAAAAATTTTGAAGGGCATTCCAATTCAGTTAAATCAGCTTGTTTTTCTCCTGATGGAAATTACGTTTTAAGTGCATCTTCTGATAAAACCGTAAAATTATGGGATAGAAAAATTTCTGGTAACTTGTTGAAAACTTTCGAAAGCCATTCCAATGATGTAACTTCAGTGTGTTTTTCTCCAGAGGGAAATATGTTTTTAAGTGGCTCAGTGGACAACAGTATAAAATTATGGGATAGACTTTCAGGGTCTTTGTTGAACACCTTCGAAAATCATAATGCAGCGGTGAATTCACTATGTTTTTCTTCTGATGGAAATCGATTTTTCAGTGGATCCAATGATTCTTCAGTGAAAACTTGGGAAAAAATTTCTGCATCTTTGAAAACTTTTAAAAATCCTTCTAACAATTTTGTCTGCTCATCAATTTTTAGCTCAAATGCAACTCAACTATTTTGCAAAAACATGCAACTTATACAACCCATTGGTCTGTCAATAAATAATTCCAATGTTTTGTTAGAGAAAAATGCGCTTATTCTTGCCCAGAATCCTTATGTTACACCACAAAATGCTGGTCCTCAAAACGTTGTTCCTCAAAAAGTTATTGCTCAAAACGTTGTCCCGAACAATCCTCCTGTTATTCCTGAACAAAGTCTAACCAAAATCCCCCATGTGCATGAAACAAAAGGAGGTTGCAAATGTTTGCTGATTTAACATAGTTAGTCATTTTAATTTGAATTTTTTGAGAGAAAAAATCAATTATTGAAAATTTTTTTTGTTAAATTTTTAAAAATATTTTATCCAATTTTTGAATACAACTAAAGCATTTGCCAAAATGGAAGTGATGATGAAAAAAAAACAAAATAAATTTAAAAAAATTGTATTTTAAATATTTAAAAAAAAAAAAAAAAATCGCAAGGTTTCGCAAAATTTTTTAGAGAAAGTTTTAAAAATAAATTTTTGAAAAGTTAAAAAAATAAAAGAGAGAGAATTATTTATTGAAAAAAAAAATTTTCTTTTTAATGATGAAATATAATTGGAGAGAGATTCTTTTAAAAAAAACATCAAGCCCCCCGAAAATTAATTAATTCATTTAATATAATGACAACTAAAACTAAATAAAACTTTTATTCAAAGGCTTCATCTCTAAAACAACAGGCACAATATTTAAATCCTTCAACACAACCCCCTGAATATGTTGTTCCCAATTCTTATTATCATTTATATTGCCAGTCACGAAAAAGCAGCATATCTCATTATTTTTCATAATTTTCACATTTATAAGTTTCCTATATTTTTTTTTTCCATTATTTTAAAGAAAAATTAATAACAAACCCATCATTTTCTTCCAAATATTCATTCATTCTCTCCATGATGAAATCCTTCAACTCCTGCACTTTTTCCGAAGGCACCTTGACTCGAAACAAAAGGAAGTTGTTTTGCAGGTTGGCTGATTTTAAAGTGATTTTTTTCATGTTTTTTTTTCGAATTTAAATACAAAATAACAGATTTTACCAAAATTCCCTAAATTTATTATTAAAAAATGTAAAAACCATCTTTTCATAAAACAAATAAAAAATGTTGTTGTTTTTTTCTAGTTTTCGATTTTCAAAGAAAAAAAATTAATTTAACTTATAAGCAACTCTCAATCAAACAAGCGCTACCCTCTCCTCCAGCATTGCAAATACCAGCAATTCCGTACTTAGCCTTCTTGTGTCTAAGGACATCAATCACTTGCAAAATGACTCTTGCACCAGACATTCTTTAAAATTCTTTTAAATCCATTCTAAATTTAGAAAAATTTTACCCGATCGGATGTCCATAAGCAATGGCGCTTCCCCAGATATTGAGTTTCTCATGGGGGTCAATTCCCAAAATGATAGCATTGGACAAGGCAGTCACAGCAAAGGCTTCATTAAGCTCATAATAATCAACTTGATTTGCCTTGAGACCAGAGTCTCTAAGCAAAGGCTTGATGGCTTCTGAAATGGCAATGGTGAAATCAATTGGTGGAAGGGCACCGTCTGCAATACCAATGATTCTGGCCAATGGCTTGACATTGTATTTCTTCAAGCCAGCTTCAGACATAAGGACCAAAGCAATACCCGCATCATTGATCTTTGAAGAAGAAACAGCTGTGAGACAACCATCTTTCTCGAAAGCTGCTTTCAAAGTAGACACTTTTTCTCTTTTGAATTTCGAGTATTCCTCATCTTCAAAGACCTGGAAAAAAAGAGGATGAATTTTGCAGAAAATTTAAAATTAGTACTGTTTCTTTCTCGCTGATCTTGATTGGTGCGATGGAGTGCTTCAATAAGCCATCCTTGTTGGCCTTGGTGGTGCGTTCGTAGCTTAGCACAGCCCACTTATCGCACATTTCTCTGGTGATCTTGAAGTCCTTGGCGGTCTTTTCAGCGACTGCTCCCATCAATTTCCCAACATTGGGGTCAGTCAAATCGTTTGGAAGGAGGTCGATGGCAACAGTGTGGCCGTATCCAGCTCCCCTTCTCAACTAAAAAGATAAAAACGTTTTAATTTCAATGTGCTTGTATAAAAAATGTACCGTTGGAATAGTATATGGGATCAATGACATGCTTTCGAACCCTCCGGACAAGACAACATCCAAATGGTCATAAGCAATCATCGCCGCTCCAAGGTTGGTTGCCTTCAAAGATGAAGAGCACAACTTGTTGATCGCAGTGCAGGCAGTAGTTGGAGCAACACCTAACGAAAATTCTTAAAAACCATTCAAAAACATTAATCATACCTCCTTTCAATGCAGCCAATCTGGCAGGGCCTGGTCCAGCACCGGCTTGCATAGCCACACCCAAAATTGCTTCATCAATCTCAGTGCCTGGCAAATTAATGGATGAGAGGCAGGCCTTGATGGCATGCCCTCCGAGCTCAATAGATGGGATCTTAGATAACTTGCCACCGAAAGAACCGATGGGGGTTCTTTTACCAGCAACCACATAAACTGGGCGACCGAGAAGCTTGCTTCGAGATGCGAAGTTGAAGACGGGTTTGTAGAACATTTGGGGAGGGAACTAGCGTTTTAGTTTTGAAATTTTATTTTTTTATTTGAATATAGAAGGAAATTTTTGTTTTTAAATCTTTTTGGTTTGAAATAAAACCAAAATAAAAATTAAAAATTTATTTCGGATGATATCAAATTAGCTTCGAACCGAATTTTGTCTGTTTGATATTTCTAGATCCATATTAAATTTTATTGAATAATTTAATTTTTCGCCTTTTCAGATTTTTTTTTTCAATTTGTTTTTAATGCTAAAGCTTTTAATATGTCGTTATATAATAATGGTTTTTTTTTTAAATTTTCATTCTTTAATTTTTTTTTTTTCGGTTAAATTTTTTTTTTTTTTAACTTAAGCCTTTACTAATAGATAATATATGAACATCTATTAGTAGATGGTTTCTTTGTTTAATATTTTCTATGTTTTTTTTTTTAATTTTCATTTTTTTTTTGTTAACAAATTAAAAATTTTTTTTTTCATCAAATTTATATTTTATGGATGTAATCATCAAGTGAAATGAAATCTGCCTCAATCCAATTTTCGATCTCATTAGGGTCCACCACGGATCTAAACTCATTATTCGCAATCAAATATTGGCACAAAGACAAGGCCTTGCTATGCAAATCGCTTTCTTTTTCAACCTTTTAACAAAATTTTAATAAACTGACTTTAAAAAATTCAAAAATTTACAGAAGTGTTGGTCATAATAATTTGTCTATGTCTTTTTTTATAATCCTCCTGGACCTCATCAGGGTATTGTTTATTGATATAGTTGATTTTGAAGCCTTCCGGCAGGCAATTCACAATATAAGGTTCAAATTCAAAGGGAGTTAAGAACCTTGGGGTTGGAGAATCCTTATTTTGTTCAATGGATTGATCAATTTTCAAGCCAAAATCTAATAAATTAAAAAGAAATTATAAAATAAACAAAATATTAAATTACAATCGAAAAAAAAAATCCATTGGTGCAAATAGAAATCATCAAATTGAACGATTGAAATCAACTCAATCAGTTTTAAAGCTGAAAGAACCAAATTCGGATTTTTGGCATTGTTTGAACTCACATTATTCGATTTTTTGCTCAAAATTTGGATCAGAAGCGATAACAACACAGGCCAAATGTTTTTGAATAAAGTGTTCAAAGTTTTCGATGAAAGTCTCAAAATCAATATTCTCATACAAAAAAGAACCTTTGAAAGAAGTTTTATTAAGAATTTCTTGCTTTTCTAATATTTACTAGAATCAATAAAGGAGGTGGGGAGGTTTCTGAATTCTTGATAACTTCAGAGACCTTTTCCAATAATAAATTCAGCTTATTTTCATATCTGTCCAATTCTCTTTGAAAATATAAATAAAGATTTTTTATTAGAAGAATACCCGCTGTAAATAACGAAGCAAATCCTTTCGAAATTCTTGATTCTTTGCTTGGTTTCAGAGTCTCGACTGAAGAAAGAAGAGAATGAACTGACTCTAAAATCAAAATTATAAGAAAAAATCATATTTTTTTATCGTTTCACTTGTTCAAGAACTCAGAAAAAAGATCCGATTTGTCAAAAGTGACAACCCAATCGATGATTTTGCTCCAAAGCTTCAAAGTATATTTGCTGCATTTGAAGAAATCCTAAATAATGTTATTTCCCTTATTTTTTGTTATTTTCTATTACATTTCCCATGAAAATATCCAAAATGGGCTTCTTAAACTCTTTGATTAGAATTCCTCTTGCAGTTTCCAATAAACCATGCAACAATTCAGACGCACATTCCAAATAAATTTCATTTTCCTTGCTTTTATTCTCCAAAATTGGAAATATCGGATCCATGAAGGCTCGTGCCTTGAAAAAGGTTCACATTCTCAGTCAATTTTAATAAAAAAATCATTACTCTTAAGACAATTCTATCAGTTTTCTCAGGTGAATACGTATTTTGTAATATCTGTAGGCCGACTTTCTTCAAAGTTTTGAAAGCTGCGAGTCGATATTTCTTATAAAGCTCATCTTCGGTGATGAGTTGTGAGCCGAACATCAAAGTTTCGATCTTCATAAACTCGCTATCACCAAAATCATTCTTATGACTTTCCAATTTCTCTAAGTAATTTCGATAGAGCTCATAAACAGTTGGAGTGTATGGCATCACAAAAGTATAAGGGTTTGGATTTGAGCTTTCTTTTTTCATCAGAAGATTGGGGTCATTGAAGAAGAGTTGATAGCCTTTGGAACAGAAATTGGCTGTGCTTTGAAGCAGGTTGTTGATTTCTTGATGCAATGCCTTCTTCAAAGTACTATCACCGAGAGCTTCCTAAAAAGATTAATTTATGGGAAGCACAAAAAATTAAAGGGGACTTTTGGAGAATATTTTTTTGAAAGAAGTAAAATCAACTCAAGTAGCCAAAATATCGTGTTCGGGTTTTTTGACAGGGAAACCAATCTTTTATAATTATAAAATTTAGAAAAGAATTTATATATTTAAAAAATACTTATAAAATTTCATGAAACTGGTCCAAAGAGAAATTAGATACTCTTTCTTCAAATGACTCGGGTCGATATGCACATATGTCAAATAGGTGTATAAGAAAAATAAGATTCTGCTTTCATAGATTGCGTTTTCTTAAAAGCGTTTGAAAAAAAAATCAGAGTTAATTATGATGAAAAAATTCTTATTTTAATAAGAAATAAATATGAAAAAACAATTTAAAAAAAATCATATTTAATAAGAAATAAATATGGAAACAAGTTCCTCCCAAAATACAAATAAAATATATATATGCAAAAAAAAACTTTGTAAAGGTATGTACCATGGTTCAAATAAAAGATATTTTTTTTGGGTGCAGGTTGCTTTTTATTATAAAACGCGTTCAGGTTTTGCGCCAGCGAAGTTTTGCTCAGAGAGTTAATGAAATTGTCAGGAGGAATATTCAACATAACAATGACCTCGATTTCATTATTCATTCTTTGATTATCTGTAATATAAAAAACAAAACAAAAGTTAAAAATAAAATAATATTAATTTTTTTTTTTATTTATCAATTAATTACTTTTCGGAAAGCCTATTGAGGTTTCCCTCATCCATATAGCCAAAAAGGAATCAATCATTTCCGCTTTAAGATAATTTTTTCAATTTTTTTAGTTATTTTTAAAGAAAATGTTAAAATTAATTAAAGAAACCGTTAAATTGATAAGTCAATGGCTTTATCACCGAGATTATTTGAGGCTTAATGGTTTTTAGGTTGATGTCGAATTTCGCCAAAACATCACCCAAAACCTTATTGAAATTGTTATATTTCTCAAACGTATAAGGAGAAATGCCGCAATTCGTAAACTCAATATGATCTTTGAAATGTCTTGATGCTCTCCAACTGAACAAATAAAGATTCAAAATGGTTCTGATCTCTTTAATAAGTCCCTTTTAATAATAATTGATAGGAAAATCTGGCAATAATTCTACTTGGCAGGTCTCGAAATGTTCAGATGGCTTGTCTTTTTGTTCAGGGTTCGAAGACAAAAAACCTAAGGTGAGCACATCTTTCATGAAATCTAAAACGCCACCGGAATTCTTATCTTCTTCTAATCCGAATGACCAATCTTCATCCTTGAAAAAATATGATTGTGAGTGATATATAAGTTAAATGATAAAACTTGAAATATTAATAAAAAATATATTTTGTTGATTTTATTTAAAAAAATTAAATATTTCATAAGAATTTTGTATCTTTTACTTATATTAAATTAAAATTAAATTAAATTAAATTCTTTTTCTTTTTTTTTAATTTTCTTTTTTTTTTTTTTTATTTAAATTAAAATATTTTTTTTACTTATATATTGAAAGTCAAAATGAAAAACAAAAATATTAATTAAATTTTATGAAAAAATGCAAATAACTTGATTTATTAGCGAAAAAAAGAAAAATTTTTTTACCACTGGCTTGAATTTCAGGAAGAAATTGAGAATCTTCTTGATTCCTTCCAGCAAGGCATAAATTTCATGTTGATTCTGTTGTCTTTTGGAAAATGGGTTGTTGGTTTTCTTCTGAGCGCTTAATGCAATCATCGGTGATTTCAGATTTTTCGCGCTGTCAGGTAATTGTTGTGATTTTTCTTCTTTTTTTTCTTGCACGATATGTAACACGCTTGTCTTTTCATTTTTCTTCTCCGCATCGAAATCCGCTGTGAAGAACTCATATTCAATCTCATCATCTTCTTCCTCATTCACAATTTCATTACCATTACCATCATCTTTATCAATGGTTTGTAATTGTGACACTATATCATAATATGAGGTTAAGATGGTTCTGACAATATCAGTGAGGTTCGGATGGATTAAGAATTCACTAAGAACGAAGACACATTGGCTCAGGAAATTTATAAATTGAACTCTGACGTAAGAAACTTCAGTTTTGAGGCCTTGTAATAGGCAAGGAATGAACTTTTTTGAGCTCAAAAGTGTTGCTATATCCTTTTTTCTTTCATTAATCGAAATCTGATTCTTATAGATTGCGAGATTTTTGTAAGCCGATTGGAATAAGATCACTTTTAAAATGTTAAGCAGTTGCACTTGCATAACAATATCTCTGTTTTCAATAGAATGGTCCAGAACTTGAAGTAATGGCCCAATGAGGTAATTTGCGATTCTTTGCGAAGTTTCCTTATTGTCCATGTTGGTGATCAGTAGTTCAAGGAACTCGCAACTGCTGGCGTTCACTGAAGCATTTTCTAGATGGAACTTCACTGAAAGACTTTCAATAGCCTGACCCTCGATATATTTGAGACAGATAGCCACCAACAAATCAATATAAGTCAATTTAGGGTCTTGTAACATGGGATCATCTGAAAAATGGACCTTGATCTCCATGAGTCTCTCACTAACCCTCATCCTCGTTATATATTTCAAGAAAAACTCATTGGCTATGATCAAAATGCTCTTCATTTTCCGGAAGGCCTCATTAGTGATTCTAGTCTCATACACCTTAGTGTAGAAATATTGTTTCGTCTCTGTGACATACCATGTTGAACTTGGTTGTAATAAAAGCTCAAATATAGGGTCTAAAATCCGATAAAGCAATGGAATTGAATCAAATAGCCAAGATTTGCTTGTATGACGAATCAATGGATTTTCATGGTCCAGATAATCCAACATTATAAAAAGTCCAGGTGCGTTTGAAGTTGTTATTGGGATACTCTTATAAATTTCACCTGTGAGTTTCCAGAAGGTGGCAAACCTTCGAATTGCGTTCTCTTTCTCAGTGATGGTTTGAATTTGGAAGGAATCAGCAATGACCTCGGCAAATATATAGGGGAAATACCTTTGGAAAGGCATAATCAATTCAATGATCTTGTTTTGATAATAATGGATATCCAAAAGACTCCAAAGTCTTCTTATGGTTTCCTTGGTATATTCGAGGCCTGAGATCATAGTGTTCTTTACATTGAATTTGGTTTTGGTATCTGAAATTATCAAATGTTTCAATGAGGAATACACTGGATCCAGGTCATCACTTATCAAAAGCTCGATGAAACATTCAATTGCTATCATAGTGATATGAGGGTTGTCAGAATTGGTGCAATTTCCGATCATAAAGAACCAATCAGGCAATTCTTCTCTTTTTTTGAATTTGGTGAACCTTTGTACCTTCACGATAATTTTCGAAAATGCGTTGAACACCTGCAAAACCTTCACATGAGTGCTTTCCTCGTTAAGTTCCTTGATCACCATTTCAAATACGAGACTGAATTTTGTGATGATTTTCTCGAAATCTTCATCTAATTCCTTTAAAGTCTTGTCATCGTCAGGGTCATAGGCTGGTAATTTGTTTTTTGATGAAACCTCAGATTTGATTTTATTTTGATCAATTATGATCCTTTGGAGGTCCTCCATGATTTTTAAGGTTAGTTCAGTCGCAGGCGCTATAAAGGAAAATTTAAAGAGATCCTCAGAAGTCAAAGTGCTAAATGACTTCAACACCCCCACTATGAAGGATTTCATATAGATCGTCTGTTGGATTTGATCGAACCCCTCGTCTTTTTTCAATAATTCATCATAAGTGAATTCTATTAATCTTATTATATCATAACAGATCTCATCCTTTTTGTCTTTGATCTCACGAATCAATTCGTCTGATAAACTATTGACCAAAATCCCGAAATGAGAAGGGATGTTTTCCATGAATCGCTTGCCATTTTTAAAGACGTCTGCGGAAAAAGGGTAACCTTCATGATATTTGTAAATGTAACGGAGAATCGGAAGAGATAGATCCGAAAGAGTCTCACTCACCAAATGCTCATGCTCCATATAAAAATTCTGAACAATTTTTAAAGGGAAACATGGGTCTTGAATGCCCTTGGGAACCATTTTGAAGATGTTCTTGAAACCTTGAATGATGAATGGGAGGACTTGCCTATATGTCAAAATTTGGAATTAAAATTAAAAAAAATTAATAAAAATTTAAAATATTTCAATAAAAATATATTAGATACAAAAAAATCAAAAAAACTAACTTATTTTTTTCGTTGATTTCATATTTGTTATCAAGATTCGGTTTTCCGAAAAGCCACGAATACACCCTTCTAGTGAGAGACAATTCCTTCCTATAAAGGAGATAAAGCACTGCTTCAACAAAGATCATTTTCTCCTTATCCGAGAAATATTCAAAATTGAGCTTCAAGTGTGTGTACATGAAATCCAACACGTTTCTCTGAACTAAAGAGTTCTCATCTTCCAAACAAGCCAAAATCGAATTAACGATCAAAGAGGATTTATTTGGGTAATTTGTTTCATTATCATTGTTGTTGATGCCAGCTTCGCTCAGTTCCTTTAATAAAGGTTCCCTCATTTTTGCGAAATCCTCATTGATGTTGCTGACAGCACCTTGGGATTCCTCCATATTAAGCTCAGTTACTATTACTTCTAGCTCTTTTTCTTCCCTTTTACTTGTAAGTGACATATCCATCTCTTCAGGGGGGAGGATTTTTTTCTCCAAAGAACCTGTGGTTCGGTCGATTTTCTCCTCTTCAGAATTCGAGTCTTCGTCTAATTTCTCCTCTTCTTCCGCCTTCAGCTTAGGTAATCTTTTGGAAAGGTACTTAAGCCCAGCATTTCTAACTTTTGAGCTTCTTAACACAGCCTAAAAACTATTTAGAATTAAAAGAACACATATTTACCATCCAGACAGAACCCAATAAATACTTCCGACCAACAGCCTCAGCCGCTTTATCTAAAATACCATAGACTCTCTTCTGCAAGAGTTCGTTTTGTTCCTCTATCCCAGGCAAAATTGAAATCACAAGTCCTGGCATACAAGGAATCAGGTTCTTCCCCAACGGAAGATAATAATCCTCAATCAGGTCCAATACTTTTGGTTTCACCTATTATTTTTTAATTTTTACTTATTTTTAGTTCATTACCTGTGAATTGGCATATTGGAAGAATGGGAACAAACCACAACTATATATTCCCATATCAGAAGAAAAGAGGAACGTGTAGTCTTTTGTAGTCTTGGAGTCCACACCCAATTGCATGTTCTTAAACACGATCTCATAGACTTTCAAAGTGTTGATTTGTGTCCCGAAGGGGAGGATGGGATTCAGGCATTGGGCCAAACGTTTGGCGAAGGTGACCTTTTCAGTTATGAAGGGACTGGGATGTTCCTTCAACAGGTTTTCGATTTTCTGGACCCAATTACCGACGTCAGCCCATTCTTTGTTTTTCTCGAAGGAGTTCAGATAATGGACCAAATGCTTGTTGAGAGCAGCTAAAAGGGATTAGGGATGTTGTGGAAGAAAAATGAGAACCTGACTCTTTGACCTTTTTTTTATCTTTGTCCATTTTTCTTTTTTTATTTTAAATTATTTTGTAGTTTTCTATTTTATTTGGTTTTTGAGATTTAAATTTGTTTGAGATAAACTTAACAAATTTTAAAGGGGTTTTTGATTTTTTCAAAAAAATTCTTTCTTTTTTTTGTATTTA